>OLNI01000691.1_pt1 | contig 25402 bp, 21 predicted proteins | sample 1672921 | NCBI WGS metagenome assembly OLNI01 (sample SAMEA3136737, study PRJEB25190) | human gut metagenome | biome: human gut; feature: human-associated habitat; material: faeces | place: Austria | collected 2013 | reverse complement strand
GCTCGGCGGAAATGCCCACTGGGCATTTCCGTTCGCTGCGGAACTCGCTTGGTGAACGGCACCCCGCATCTCGAACCTGCTCTACCAACTATGAAAGGGTTGCAATGTTGAACATTGTTCTTGTGGAACCGGAGATTCCCCAGAATACGGGGAATATTGCGCGGACATGCGCGTGCGTGGGGGCGCGGCTGCATTTGGTGGAGCCGATGGGGTTTCGGCTGACGGAGAAGAACTTGCGCCGGGCCGGTTGCGACTACTGGGATGATGTCGAAGTGGTGCGATGGCCCTGCGTCGAGGCGTTTCTGGAAGCCCATGGCGAAGATGAGCTGCATCTGTTCACGGGGCAAGCTTCGTTCGGCTACCGCGATGTCGTCTACGGGCCGGATGCGTTTCTGCTGTTCGGGCGCGAGAGCCGCGGGCTCGACCAAGGGCTCATCGACCGTTTCGCCGACTGCTGTCGCCGCATCCCCATGCGCGAGGGAGCCCGCTCGCTGAACCTTTCCAACGCCGTCGCCATCGCCGCCTACGAGGCCTTGGCCCAGCGGAGCTTCCCGGGGTTGGTGTAGATGGAGACCTTCGAGCTGATCCTATTTCTGCTGACGGCGGTCATCGCCTCCAGCATTCTGGACAAGTTCCTGCCGCCGCTGTCGCTGCCGCTTGTGCAGATCGCCCTCGGCGCCGCGCTCGCGCTGGCGGTGCCCACGCCGTTGGAATGGGGCATCGATCCGGAGTTGCTGCTCATCCTGTTCATCGCGCCTCTGCACTTCAACGAGTCGCGCCACGTGGACTCCGGAGCCCTGTGGAAAAACCGCTGGGGCATCGCGTCGCTTTCCGTGGGGCTCGTCTTCGCCATCGTTGCTGCCTGCGGGGCGACGTTGCACGCGCTTTTGCCCGCCGTGCCCCTGGCGGCTGCCTGCGCGCTCGGCGGCGCCATGGGATCTACCGATGCCGTGGCCGTCACGGCGCTGACCCACGACCGCCGGTTCGGCCGCCGTCATGAGGCGCTGCTCAAGGGCGAGGCCCTGTTCAACGACGTGACGGGCACCGTGGTGTTCCAATGCTGTCTGACGATTCTGGCCACGGGATCATTCTCGCTTCTGCATGCGGGCGAGGAATTCGCCCTCGATCTGTTCGGCGGCTTCTTCGGCGGTCTTGTCATGGGGCTTCTTGCTTGGGGCCTTCTGCAGGTGCTGCGGCGCACGGGACTCGACAACCCCACGCTCCACGTGATGCTGGAGCTGCTTTTGCCCTTCGTCATCTATCTGGCGGCGAAATCGCTGCACATCGGCGCGGTCATCGCCGTGGTGGCTTCGGGGCTTATGCTGTCCCTACTGCCCCAGCGCCACACGGCTGCCACGGCCCGCACCAAGCTGCAGGCCCAAAGCGTGTGGACGACCTTGGAGTTCGTGCTGAACGGGATCATCTTCGTCGTGCTGGGCATGCAGCTGCCGCGCCTTCTGGAACCGGCGGCCGAGGGGAGCTTGGGCGATCCGGCGACGCTGCTGGGCGTCGTGGTGACGCTGACTCTCGTGTTGGAAGGGGTGCGCTTCGCGTGGCTGCTCGCCATGGACGTGAGGGCTGCGGCCGCTCGGGGCGACGGCGTCCGCAGCTGCTTTGCGCCCGAGGCTCTGCACGGCACGCTCGCCATGGCACTGGCCGGCGCCAAGGGCGGCATCACGCTTTCCCTCATGCTGACGCTGACGGCGAGTGCGGCGCTTTCTGCCGCGGGCCGGGCCACGCTCGTCTCCATTGCCTCGGGCATGATCGTGCTGACCCTGGTGCTGGCCGACTTCGCGGTGCCGGCGCTCACGCCCTCAAAACGTTCGGCGAAGCGCACTCGCGATCGGGTGGATGCCGAGATCGACCTCACCCTGGGCGTGATCGCCTCCATCGAGGCCGACGCGCATCTCACCGGGGCGGTGAAGGGCGCTGTCGCCGACGTTGTTGACGAACCGGCCACGGTCATCGTCATGCACCGTTACGCCGAGATGCTGGAAGATCTCGCGCCTGCGGCATCGCCCGCGGCGGCGGCCCGGGCCCGTGCGGAGGTCGCTCGGGTGCGCGGCTTGTACGACCAGCTGGACGGCATCGCTCGCAGGGCGGCGCGGTGGGATGAGAGCGAAGGCGACATGGAAGGGGAGGAGAGTCCGGTTGCCCCCAGCCTGTCCGACCAGTTCCATCAGATGCGCGAGACCCATGACGCTGTGGAGGACGTGCAGGCCCAGGCCCTCGTCCGCGAGCTGCAGCTCATCAAGGCCATGGTCGCCGATGACTCCATCGACGCGGCCCATGCCAAGGATCTGCGCAATGACGTCTACATCCAGCAGCTGATACTCGACTAGCGCTTTCTCCTATTTGCCCAGATGGGAGCCGAGTCGGTATAATGGCGCAGATGACGTAGCGCAAGGAGGGAATGTGGGCAACGGAGAACAGGGGTCGCCGAAGGACCGCGCGACGGACAGTGCGGCGGCTGGCAAGGGGCGCCGGCCGGCCGTGCTGCGCAATTTCGACATTTCCTACATCGGGGTGTGCGCGCCGCAGATATGGATCTACTGCATCGCCCATCGCAGCGACGGGGCCCTCGGCGAGATCGCGTTGGGCGTGCCTTTGTATTTGGCCCTTTCGGCGACGATGGCCGTCGTTATGATGCTGGTGCTGAGGGGGTGCGTGCCGAGTCTCCGGCGCCTCGCGTGGCCCTTGGCCGTTGTGCAGGGGCTTGCCAGCGTCGCTTTGGTGGTGCCGCTGCTCCCAGCATCACCCTCAGCTTCGATCTTTTATGCGGTCGCCGCCGCGCTCGCGGGCGCGGGCGTCGCGTGGCTCTATCTGCAATGGGCGCCGTTCTTCGCCAGCTTGGGAGCCAAAGATGTCATCGCCTGCGTGTTCATCGCCATGGAGGTAGGTTCCGCGTTGAAGGTGCCCCTCGATATGCTGCCGGCTCCCGCTGCGGCCATCGTGCTGGCGCTGCTTCCGGCCGTCTCGGTGGCCCTCGCGCGCCGCGCCGATGCCCGCCCCGTGCCCGCAGGGCGCGCGCCGCGCATGTTCCACGAGGTGAATCCCACGGCGATTCCCTGGAAGATTCTCTTCGGCGTGGCCGTCTACAGCTTTGCCATTGGGGCCGTGAAGGGTGTCCCCGTGCAATCCGACCCCGTGCCCTTCGTGGCGCTCACCGTTGTGCACCACGGCGTCGAGATCGTTCTTGCTGCAGCCATGCTGTGGTGGGTGCTCGTGCGCGGGCGGCTCATTAACTTCTCGGGGCTGTGGCGCGCCGTGCTGCTGTTCACGGCGGCGGCGCTGTTCTTTCTGCCCGTGGCCGGCCCCGCGGCCGTGCCATGGTTGCTTCTCGGCGCCGGTATCGCCCAAACCCTCGTGGTCATGCTGCTGTGGGCCATGCTCGCCGATGTGGCCCACCATTCCACGGCCTCGCCCCTCGTGATCTTCGCCTCGGGATGGCTCGCCTACTCGCTACCCTTGGCCCTGGGCGAGACGGCGGGCGTGCTCCTCGGGCAGTTGGAATCTCCTGCGATTGCCGTGACGGTGCTGGCCTATGTCGTCACGGTGACGGTGGTGCTGGCCTTGAACGACAGCGCCTTCGCGCAGCGGCGCATCTTCGCCGATCTGGACATCGCCGCTCCGGTGCCTGCGGTCTTCGAAAGTTTGGATGCGGGCTGCGAGCGCCTCGGCGCCGAGTGTGGCCTCACGGTGCGCGAGGTGGAGGTGCTCCAGATGCTCGTGAAGGGCCGTTCCAAATCTTATATCGCCGAGACGCTGTTCATTTCCGAGAACACCGTGCGATCCCATTCGAAGCACATCTACCAGAAGCTTGGCGTTCACTCCAAGCAAGAGGTGCTCGACTTGCTCGGTCTTGGCGACTGAGATGCCGCCCCGCATCGTCCCCCCGGCCGCCACGGTGCGGCCTTTTCCTTCGGCAACGCTTTCGGGTTTTGTCCGTATTCTCAATGACCTGGGGAAACGCCCGTATCACCCCCTTCGTGTCATAGGGGTTCTCCGCGAAAACACACCGTTCGTGTACTAGTCCGCCCGCCGGGCCGGGCCCTAGGATGGCCTCATCGGCGGCGAGCAGACGGCTCGACCGCCCAAGGACACAGGGAGACCCGAGGAGGACACCATGAGCACTATGATCACCAATCCCAACGAGATAGAGGCCGCCGACCGCCGCAAGCGCGCCCTCGCCCGCATCAATCGCAACATCGCGCGGAAGTTCCAGCTGAACCGCCGCCAGTTCATCAGCGGCAGCCTCGCCACCATGGCGCTCGCCGCGCTCGGTCTTTCCGGTTGCGCGCCGAAGACCCCGGCGGCCTCCACGGGCGATGCCGCGCCGGCCTTCACTCCCGGCACCTACGAGGCGACCGCTCAGGGCCGCAACGGCGAGATCAAAGTGTCGGTGACCTTCGAGGCCGACCGCATCGCCTCCATCGAGGCCGACCACATGGAGAGCCGCAACATCGGCGATGCCGCCGTGCGCCTTCTGACCGACAACTACCTGGACACCCAGAAGCTCTCCGTCGATACCGTGACCGGCGCCACCCTCACCTCCATGGCCTTCGCCACGGCCGTGGCCGAGTGCGCCGAGGCCGCGGGCGCCGACATGCGCGCCATCATGAAGGGCGACGCCTCCGTGAACGCTGCCGAGCCCATAACCGATGAGGCCGACGTGGTCGTCATCGGCTCTGGCGGCGCGGCTCTGGCCGCCGCCGTGACGGCCGCCGAGGCGGGCAAGTCCGTCGTCATGCTTGAGAAGATGGACATCTACGGTGGCAACACCAACGCCGGCGAGGGCACGTTGAACGCGCCGGACCCGGAGCGCCAGGAGCCCATGGGCATCGAGGACTCGCCGGACTTCTACTACACCCAGACCTTCGAGGGCGGCGACTCGGCGGGCGACCCGGCCCTCGTGCGCATCCTCGCCGACAACGCGCTGGACGCCGTGCACTGGATGGAGGACCACGGGCTCGTCTACGAGAAGGAGGTCTTCACGGCCATCGGCGGCCTGTGGCAGCGCGGGCACGCGGTCGAGGTCGAGCGCAAGGGCGAGCAGGGCGGCAGCTACTACGTCTCCTGCCTGATGGACGCCGCCCAGGCCACGGGCAACTTCACCCTGTACACCGATGCGAAGATCGAAGAGCTCATCGTGGAAGGCGGCGCGGTCGTAGGCGTGCGCGGCACCCGTCCGTCCTCCGGCGAGGCCGTGGAAGTGCGCGGAAAGTCCGTGGTGCTCGCCACGGGCGGCTATTCCCGCAACGCGGAGCTCGCCATGCAGTACGACAAGCGCGTGACCGAATCGATGCCCTCCTCGAACGTGTGCTCCTCCACCGGCGACGGCCTGGCTTTGGCCGAGGCCGCCGGCGCGGGGCTGCGCAACATGGAGCTCGTGCAGATTCACCCCTTGGGCGACCCACAGAACGGCGGCGTGGCCACCTTCGTGGGCAACTGGCTGGGCGTCGAGGACTACGTGATGGTCAACGACGATGCCGTCCGCTTCGTCCGCGAGGACGAGCGCCGCGACACCATCGCCGATGCCATCCTGGAGCAGCCGAACGACGAGATGTGGCTTCTGGTGGATTCCACGAACATCAAGGACGACCGCTTGGAGGAGATCGCCGACTTGGTGGCGAAGGGCCACAGCTTCAAGGCCGACACCATCGAGGACTTGGCGACCCAGATCGGCGTGGATCCCTCGATGCTCGCCGAGACCATCGAGGGCTACAACGCCTGCGTGGCCGCCGGCAAGGACACGCAGATCGCGCCCGGCAAGGAGCTTTTGGGCGATGCGGTGTCCGATCCCTCCTTCTACGCCTCCAAGCGCATCCCGACCATCCACTACACCATGGGCGGCGTGTGCATCAGCCCCGAGGCGCAGGTGCTCACCGCTGCGGGCGAGGTCATCCCCGGCCTGTTCGCCGCCGGCGAGGTGACCGGCGGCGTGCAGGGGGCCAACCGCCTGGGCGGCAACTCCTACACCGATCTGATCGTGTTCGGCCGCATCGCCGGCGCCTCGGCCGCCTCTGCCGCCTAAGATCCCTGCGCCCCTCCTCTTTTGAGCCCCGCGACGCCTCCCTCCCTCCGTCGCGGGGCCCGCTGTCGTTCATCGGCGGTTTCTGTGGGTTTGGAAGGCGGCGCGATGATGAGGGCGCGCGGTGCGCTACACTTATGCGCTATGGTTAACCTCCCCTACATCATCTGCTCGGTGCTGAGCTTCATCCCGGCCCTCGTGCTTCACGAGGTGGCCCACGGCTATGCGGCCTACAAGCTGGGCGATCCCACGGCCAAGCGCTCCGGACGCCTTTCGCTGAACCCGCTCAAGCACATCGACCCCTTCGGCACGGTCATTCTGCCGCTTCTTCTCATGGTCATGGGCTGGCCGGTGTTCGGCTACGCGAAGCCGGTGCCCTACAATCCGCGCTACTTCAAGGATCCGCGCCGCGACGATGTCATCGTGGGTTTGGCCGGGCCTTCCGCCAACCTCGCCATGGCCGCGCTCGCCGCAGCGGTGGCGTGGGGCTGCTCGGGGCTCGTCAGCAACCCCGCCTTCGCCAACAACGAGCTGTTCGCCTACTTCTACGTGATGTTCTTGCCCACGTTCGCTCTCATCAACCTGTACCTTATGTTCTTCAACCTGCTGCCCATCCCGCCTTTGGACGGCTCTTCCATCTTCGCCATCCTGTTGCCGCCGAAGTACCTGCCGAAGTACTACCAGATCCAGCAGTACGCCTTCCCCGTGTTCATGATCGCCATCGTGGTGCTGCCCTACGTGTTCAACTTCAACCCGTTCTCGTGGTATCTGGGGGTCACGGCCGGCAATCTGTTCGATTTCATGTTCCCGCCGTTTTTCTCCTAAGAGACGGCGCCGCCCATGTCCTACAAAGTCCGCATCGACAGCTTCGAGGGCCCCTTCGACCTGCTGCTTTACCTCGTGAGCCGCCAGAAGGTGGATATCGGCGCCATCTCCATCACCGAGATCGCCGATCAGTACCTCGCCGAGGTGTCCCGCATGGAGACCCTCGATCTGGACGTGGCGAGCGACTTTTTGCTGGTGGCCTCTACGCTGCTCGAGATCAAGGCCCAAAGCCTCATCCCGCGCGAGCGCGACGAGCTTGACGACGACTTGGCGGAGCTCGCGCCCTCCGAGGCCCGCGATATGCTGGTCGAGCGCCTCATGGAATACAAGAAGTTCAAGAACGCCGCCGCGGTGCTCCACAACCGCTTCATCGCCGAGGGTCGCATGCACACGCGCCCCTTCGGCCCCGATGCCGACTTCCTCGGCCTCATGCCCGACTTCCTGGAAGGGGTGTCGCTGGACGCGCTGGCCTATCAGGCGGCCGCGGCCCTTGCGCGCCGTGAGGTGTTCCTGCTGGAAAGCGAGCACATTGCCGCCAAGCCCATTCCCGTGGAGGTGCACGTGCGCGCCATTCATCAGCGCATTCGCACGGCCAAGCACCTGCGTTTCTCGCAGCTTGTGGGCCCGGGCACCCCCAAGGATGTGGCGGTAGTGACGTTTCTGGCCATCCTCGAGCTGTACAAGCGCGTCATGGTGAGGCTCGAGCAGGACGAGCTGTTCGGCGATATCGCGATCGACTACATCGAGGGTTCGGGCGATTTGCGTTTGGAAGGCGACGACGCCCTCACGTCGGTGGGGGAGGAGTAGAGGCACATGTTTCAAGGATTGCAGGAAGACCAGCTGGCGGGCGCCCTGGAGGCGATGCTCTTCGTGACCGACGAGCCCGTGGGTACCATCGCGCTTGCCGAGATGCTCGAGTGCGAGGTGGGAGCGGTGGAGGCGGCGCTCGTGCGGCTGCGGGACGATCTGGAGGCCCGCGGCTCCGGCATCCAGCTGCGCGAAGTGGCCGGCGGCTGGCGTTTGTTCACGCATCCGGCCTACCACGAGCTCATCGAGAAGTACGTGCTGTCCTGGGACACGCGCAAGCTTTCCGCGGCGGCCATGGAGACGCTGGCCATCGTGGCCTATACCCAGCCGGTGACCCGTGCCGGGGTGGCCTCGGTGCGCGGCGTGAACTCCGACAGCTCCATCAACTCGCTGGTGGAGAAGGGGCTCGTGCGCGAGGTGGGTACAGAAGACGCGCCGGGCAACCCGGTGCTCTACGGCACGACTCGGGGCTTTCTGGAGAAGTTCGGTCTGCGCAGCCCTGCCGACCTGCCCGATTTGGCCGATTTCGCGCCCGATGCGGAGACGCGTCGGCTCATCACGGAGCGGTTGTCGGACACGCGCAAGGACGCGGTTGTCTCCGACGAGCAGGCCCGCACCATGGCCCGCGCGCTCATGGGGGAGGACTTCGAGGCCGACGACGGCGAGGCCATGCTATCTGACGAGGAGCTGGCCCAGGGCACGGATGCGGCGGCCGAGGTGCTCGCGGACGCCCTGGAGGGGGAGCGCGGGGAGGAAGCGGCAGCGATAGCAGCTGGTCGAGCGAAGATCGAGGACGACGAGGCTGCCGAGAACGCCGGGGGTGGCGAGGATGCCGGAGCTGCCCGCATCGCCGTGCCCGGCGCTGCCGCCGACGCGCTCGGCACCGCAGACGCCGACGCCATGTTCGCTCGCGCCATCGCATCCACGCTAGGCGTCGTCGACAAGATCGATTTCGACTCCCTCGTCTTCGAGACCGACGACGAGTAGGTCCCCCGCCATGGCCGAAATGAGGTTGCAGAAGTTTCTGGCCCGGGCCGGGGTGGCCTCGCGGCGCCATGCCGAGGAACTGATCGCGGCTGGTCGCGTGACCGTGAACGGCGCGCGGGTGACCGAGATGGGCGTGAAGGTTGATCCTGCTGCGGACATGGTGGCCGTGGATGGCGCGCCCGTCGCGCTGCCCGAGGAGAACGCCACGTTCCTGCTGCACAAGCCCGCCGGCTACGTGACCACCATGAGCGATCCCCAGGGGCGCCCCACCGTGGCTGCGCTCATGGCCGACGAGCTGCTCGCCCATCCGGGGCTTTTCCCCGTGGGGCGGCTGGACACCGACACTACGGGGCTTCTGCTGTTCACCGACGACGGACAGCTGGGCCATGGGCTTCTGCACCCGCGACGCCACGTGGAGAAGACGTATCTGGCCCTGGTGGAAGGGACGCTCGACAAAGATGACGTGCGTCGCTTGCGCCAAGGGGTTCTGCTGGATGACGGCCCCACGCTGCCGGCGGGCGTGCGCGTGCTCGAGGGCGCCGATGGCCGCCGGGCCGCACAGCTCATCGGCGAGGGGGCCGGTGCCAGCGGCTACCGCCAGCGCCACGGGGGCAAGCGCGGCCGCGACGCGCTGGCCGCCAGGGGATCTTACGTGGAAGTGCGCCTGCGCGAGGGCCGCAACCGCCAAGTGCGTCGCATGCTGGAAGCCGTGGGGCATCCGGTGATCGCGCTGCATCGCGAGGCCTTCGGTCCGCTCGTCCTGGGGGATCTGCCCCGGGGCGCCTCCCGTCCGCTCGCGGAAGAGGAAGTGGCGCGCCTCAAGGATCTCGCGTCCTAGCTCGGGCGCCGGCGAGGGCTTGGTTTGGCCCATGTTCCGGCGTCTGCGAGTATCTGAGCCGATCCGCGTCCCGGCGCGATCCGCGACGCGCACCGATGCCGGCCCCCTTGCCGGAACACAGTTCGCGGCCGGCTCCCTTATAGATCGCAAGAATGGCGGTATCGGCAAATCTGATCGAAATCACCAACATTTTGGGATGCCGCATCGGCGTCAGCGCTTATAATACGCGCCAGTGGAGGATACCGTTGCACCCGGGAAGGCTCGGGGCGACAGGATCGAAAGGAAGTAACCATGAGTGTTACCGTATCGACGTTTCTCAAAATGAAGGCCGAGGGCAAGAAGATCTCGATGATCACCGCCTACGACTACACCACGGCACGGCTCGTGGACGAGTCCGGCATTGATTCCATCCTCGTCGGCGACTCGCTCGGCAACGTCATGCTCGGTCTGGGCGACACTGTGTCGGTGACGATGGAGGACATGATCCACCACGGGGCCGCTGTGGCCCGCGGCACGAAGAACGCGCTCGTCGTCGTCGATATGCCCTTCATGTCGTATCAGTCCAGCGTCTACGACGCGGTGGTGAACGCCGGCCGCCTCATGAAAGAGGCGCGCGCCAACGCCGTGAAGCTGGAAGGCGGTGTGGAAGTGGCGGACCGCATCCGTGCCATCGTCGACTGCCAGATCCCCGTATGCGCCCATATCGGCCTTACGCCCCAGGGCATCAACGCGCTGGGCGGCTTCAAGGTGCAGGGCAAGACGGCCGATTCGGCCCGCAAGCTTCTCGAAGATGCCCATGCCGTGGAGGAGGCCGGCGCCTTCGCCGTGGTTCTCGAGGCCATTCCCGCAGAGCTCGCCGCCCGCGTGTCGGAGGAGCTGACCATCCCCACCATCGGCATCGGCGCCGGCGCGGGCTGCGACGGCCAGGTGCTCGTGAACCAGGACATGCTCGGCATGTTCCACGACTTCACGCCGAAGTTCGTGCGCCGCTTCGCCGAGGTGGGCGACGTCATGCTGGATGCCTACCGCGCCTACGACGCCGCTGTGAAGGACGGCTCGTTCCCCGCCGCCGAACACACCTACGCCGCCCCCGCGGGCGTGCTGGAAAACCTCTAGGAGGCCGGCCATGGAGATCATTCGCACCGTTGCGGACATGAAGGCCCGCGCGGCCGCCTGGAAGGCCGAGGGGCTCTCCATCGGGCTCGTGCCCACCATGGGGTCGCTGCACGAGGGCCACGAGAGCCTCATGGACGCCGCCCGCGCGGCGAGCGACCGCGTCGTCGTCTCGGTATTCGTCAACCCCATCCAGTTCGGACCGGGCGAGGACTACGAGGCCTACCCGCGCGATCTCGAGCGCGATGCGCGCATCTGCGAGCGCCACGGCGTCGACGTCGTCTTCCACCCGGAAGTGGACGACATGTACGCCCCGGCCCACAACACCTTCGTGGTCATGGAAACGCTCACCGACTCGCTGTGCGGCGCCTCGCGCCCGGGGCACTTCCGCGGCGTGTGCACGGTGGTCACGAAGCTCTTCAACATCGTGCAGCCGCATCGCGCCTTCTTCGGGCAGAAGGACGCCCAGCAGCTCGCCATCATCAAGCGCATGGTGGCCGACTTGAACATGAACGTGACCGTCGTCGGCTGTCCCATCGTGCGCGAGGCTGACGGTCTGGCCAAAAGCTCGCGTAACGCCTACCTGAGCGCGGAGGAGCGCCAGGCGGCTCTCGTGCTGTCGCGGGCCATCTTCGCCGGGAAGGCGGCCGTGGAGGCGGGGGAGCGCGACGCCGCGGCGCTCAAGGCGCTCATGGGCGGCATCATCGAGGCCGAGCCGCTCGCGCGCATCGATTACGTGGAAGTCGTCGACGGTGTGACCATGCAGCCGACCGATGCCATCGGCGCCATGGCGCTCGTGGCCATGGCCGTCTACATTGGGAGCACGCGCCTCATCGACAACTTCCTGTACGAGGAAGGGGAGTAGCCCATGCTGCTGAACGTCCTGAAGGGGAAGATCCACCGCGCCCGGGTGGTGCAGGCCGAGCTCGACTATGTCGGCTCCATCACCGTGGACGCCGAGCTTGCCCGCGCGGCGGGCATCTTGGAGTACGAGAAGGTGCAGGTCGTCGACATCGACAACGGCAACCGCTTCGAGACCTACGTCATCGCCGGCGAGCCGGGAAGCGGCATGATCTGCGTGAACGGCGCGGCGGCCCACTGCGTGGAGCCGGGGCACAAGGTCATCATCATGTGCTACGCACAGATGACTCCCGAGGAGTTTGCCGATCCCGACAACGCCCCGCGCGTGGTGTTCGTGGATGACGACAACCGCATCGCCCGCGTCACCCGCTACGAGAAGCACGGACGTTTGGAAGATATGCAGTAGCGACTCCTCGGGGGGCGGGACCACGGGGCACCTTGATTCGCTCAGACAGTCCTCGATGGTATCGAAGGCCCAAGGTCGCCTTTTCCCTGCGTCGTTGCGCCTTCGATACCATCTGCGGAACTCGCTCGGTTGGAACGCCGCGCGTCTCCTCCCTGCATTGCCACCGTTGAATATAGCAAGGAGGCTCCTATGAAGCCTATTGAAAATGTCGCCATTGTCGGGTTCGGGTCGCTGGGGGCCATGTATGCCGGCTGCTTCGGGGCCGCCATGGGGCCCGAGCGCGTTTTCGTGGTCGCCGATACGGCCCGCACCGAGCGCTACCGCGCCGAGGCCGCCACGTTCAACGGCGAGCCCATCCGCATCACCTATCTGACCTACGATGAGGCTGCCGAGCGCGCCGCGGAGGAACCCTTTGATGTCGTCTTGTACGCCGTGAAGTACGGCGCGCTGCCCGAGGCCATCGAGCAGTCGGCGCCGCTCATCGGCCCCGATACCGCCATCATCTCGGTGCTCAACGGCGTCACGAGCGAGGAAGTGCTCGCCGAGCGCTTTGGGTGGGATCGCGTCCTTTTGTGCGTCGCCCAGCAGATGGACTCCCGCAAGGTGGGCGCCACGGTGACCGCCGGCTGCGTGGGCGTGATGGCCCTGGGCGTCCACGATGCCGAGGACGCGGCCCAGCGGGCGAACCTCGAGCGCGTCGCGGAATGGCTCACCGCCATCGACCAGCCCTTCATCACGCCGGATGACATCCGGCACCAGCTGTGGGGCAAGCTCATCTGCAACGTGGGGGTGAACCAGGCCTGTGCCGTCTACGACTGCTGCTTCAGCGGCATCCATGTACCCGGTGAGGCGCGCGAGGCCATGATCGCCGCCATGCGCGAGGTGGCGGCGGTGGGCCGGGCGGAAGGCGTGGATCTCACCGAAGAGGACGTGGCCTACTGGCTCGACATCATCGACCACTTGAACCCGGAGGGTCTGCCGAGCCTGCGCCAGGACGTGCTGGCGCGCCGTCCCACGGAGGTGGAGCTCTTCTCGGGCACCATCAACCGCCTGGGCGCGGCCCACGGCATCCCCACGCCGCAAAACGAGCGCTTCTACGCCGCCATCAAGGAACTCGAAAGCTCCTTCTCGTAGGGGCGAACCTCGATTCGCCCTCGTCAAGCACGTTAATCTCGCCTGAGAGGAGCGACCAAGGTCGCCCCCTACGGTTGGGTTGCGGGCCCTTTCAAGTTCACCGTCGAGTTACGTTCTCGTGACCGCTTGTTTTCAGTGATAAACTGACGCAGGAATAACAAGCATGCACAAGGACGGCTTTTGGAGCGCAGAAAGTACATCGCCATCGTATCGGCCGCGGCGGTCGTCATCGTCGTCGCGGTCTGCGTCTACCTGGCCCAACTCTCCGCGACGGTCGCCGGCAACCTCATGACCTCCGTGGACGAGATATCCCGCCACGACGTGGAGACCATCGAGGGCACGCTGAACAATTGCTACGCGCGCCTGGGCTCGGTGGCCGACCGCCTCGAGGTCTACGACGTGCAGACGGTGCACGAGGCCCAGGAGCAGCTGAACCTGGAGGCGGCCTCGTCGGCCATGTTCAACGCGGTCTATCTCATGGAAGCCGACGGCACGCTCTACAGCAGCTCGTACGTGCGCCTCGGTGCCGACGAGCACGCCTACGACGAGCTTATGGAAGACGGGTGCGAGCACTTCGCCATGCTCTACGACGACGAGAACGGCCGGCTGGAAACCACCAAGGAGTCCCTCATTTTCGGCATCCGTCTGTCCGATACGGAAATCGGCGGGCGAACCTTCGTGGCCATGCTCGCCCGCAGCGACTTGTCCACCATCTCCAGCCAGCTGGTCATCGAGAGCTTCGACGGCCAGGGCGTCTCCTCGGTCGTGAACGCGCGGGGCTATTACATCGTGAGCGCCAGCCCTGCCACCGACCTCGCCGGGCGCGACAACTTCTACGACACGCTCGAAGCCGGGCGCATCGACGACGGCGTCACGGTGGAGGACATCCGCCGCAACATCGTCGCGGGCGAGAGCTTCGTCATCAATTGCACGACGAGCGCCGGCGAGGATCTCGTCATGTCCTTCGCGCCGGTCGCAGGTACCGAGTGGTCGTTCATCATGACGGTTCCGACGGAGGTGTTCAGCCAGCGCTTCGCCCCCTTTATCGCCATGACGGTGGGCATGCTCGGGGCCATGGTGGCGGTCATCTCCATCATGCTGGCGGTCATCTACCGGTTCATGAGGCAGTCGATCCAGGCTCGGGCCGAGGCCGTCGCGCGCACAGAGTTCCTTTCGAACATGAGCCATGAGATCCGCACGCCCTTAAACGGCATCATCGGCCTGAACCATCTGATGGAGCGGCACGTGGACGACGCCACCGCCATGCGCGACTACGTGAATCGGCTCGGCAAGGCCGCCCAGTACCTGCTATCGCTCGTGAACGACATCCTGGACATGTCGAAGCTGCAGGCCGGCAAGGTTGATTTGACGAGCGAGCCTTTCGACGTGAACGCGCTGGTCGACAATGTCTGCGAGATGCAGCGCGGGCCCATGGCCGACCGCGGGATCCGCTTCGAGCTGTCGCGCACGGTCGAGCACCCGTGGCTTCGAGGCGACGAGGTGCGCCTGTCGCAGGTTCTCATGAACATCCTGTCGAATGCGGTGAAGTTCACGCCCGAGGGCGGCCGCATCACCATGAAGGTGCACGAGGCGGTGTACGCGTCGGGGAATGAGGCCGTGCTCACGGTGTCGATCGCCGATACCGGCTGCGGCATGACCAAGGAGTTCGCCGAGCACGTCTTCGACGCCTTCACGCAAGAGCGCAACCGCAACAGCGATTCCCAGAAGGGCACGGGGCTGGGCATGTCCATCAGCTACCTGCTCATGACGCAGATGGGCGGCTCCATCACGGTGGAAAGCGAGCCGGGGTGCGGCTCCTGCTTCACCGTCATCGTGACGCTTCCTACTGTCGCGAATGGTGATGGGCTGACGCCTGCCCAGGCGCCCTCGCTGATTTCGTCGAGTGCAGAAGGCGCGGAAGGCGTGGGAGGTGTAGAACGCGCGGAAAAGGTGGAGGCCGAAACCGTCGAAACCGTCGAAACCGTCGAAACCCCCGGGCCCCCCGGAGCCGTTCGGGCCGTCTCCTCGCCGTCTGGTGCCGAAGCCGCTCGGGCGCCCGTCGAGATCCTCGTGGCCGAGGACAACGAGCTGAACGCCGACATCATCTCGTCCATCCTCACCGAGGAGGGCTTCTCCATCACCGTGGCCGAAAACGGCGAGGAGGCCGTGCGCCTGTTCTCCGAATCGCCGGTGGGGCATTTCGCGGCCATCCTCATGGACGCCCAGATGCCGGTCATGGACGGCTACGAGGCCTCTCGCGCGATCCGAGATCTGAAGCGAGCCGATGCCAAGACGGTGCGCATCTTCGCTTGCACGGCCTCCACGTTCGCCGAAGATCGCAATCGCGCTCTGGCATCGGGCATGGACGACTTCCTCAGCAAGCCTTTGAACGTGACGGTCATGCTGCAAAAGCTTGAGGCCGTTCGGAAGGGCGGTGCCTCATGAGTAGCGAGAGCCGCAGAACGCATCGCAGGATGATCGAGCCGGCATTGTCGCCGACGCAAAGCGTCGCACCGCCGATCCCTCGTCGCGGCATGACCCGCCGCGCCTTCTGCGCGGGAGCGGCCTTCCTCGCGGCCGCGGGGGCGCTGCCCCTTGCCGGCTGCAGCGGCCTGCCCTTCACGGGTGCCGCGCCCGTTCGTCTGGTGATCAAGGTGCCCCGCACGGGCCACGATGTCGTCTTCGACGACTCCATCAGCCAGGTGGAGATGGTCATCCAGGGCATGGCCGACGAGTTCCAGCGCACCTACGCGCGCCCCGTCGACGTCGAGGTCATCGTCTTCGAGCAGAACCAGTACGACGAGGCCGTCGAGGGGTCGTTCGATACGGACAAGTCACCGGACGTGCTTTACGGCGACTACTTCAACATCTCTACCTACATTCGCACCGGGCGCGTCGTGCCGTTGGACGATGTCGCTACTCCGGCTATCCGCGACGACCTCTTCGACGATTTGTGGAACATGGGCGTGGTGGAGGGCCGCGCGTATATGATGCCCTATCTGGCGCGCCAGAACGTGCTCGCCTACAACAAGGAGATGCTCCGCAACGCGGGGCTTGGGGAGTTCATCGCCGAAGGGGAAATCACCGCCTGGTCGCTGAGCGAGTGGACGCGCATCTTGGACGCGCTTTCCGCCTCGCTTCCCGAAGGAAGCTTCCCGATGATGATGTACGCGGGCAGTTCCCAAGGCGACACCCATATCGTGACGCTTCTGCGCTCGGCCGGATCCGACATCTACGACGAGGCTGGCCACTTCAATCTCTCGGCATCCGAGGGTGTGTCGGCGCTCCGGTGGATTCAGGACGGTGTGGGACGCGGCTGGTTCCCGCTCCATGCGGAGAATCTCGAGATCGAAGACTGCTCCAGTTTGTTCCGCCAGGGGCAGTTGGCCATCTACATGGTGAACAACGCCTCCATCACCCGCTACGGCGATGCGGTGGGGCTCGTGAACTTCCCGGGGCCCGATGCGGACGGCAGCGCCACTGCCTTCGCCTCGGGCTTCCAGATCTTCGACAACGGCGATGCTGAGAAGCTGCAGGTGGCGAGGGATTTCCTCTCCTTTGTGTACGGCGATGGGCACTGGCTCGATTACGCGGCGGGCGCGATACCGGCGAGCAAGCGCGTGTCCGACCGCTACGGGGCCGACATCCCCTTCTACGATCTGTTCCGCGCCAATGCCGGCAACGTATGGGATTTCACGGGCAACAACCCCGACACCCAGAGCGTGCGCGACATCTTCTATACGGGCATTCACGACCTCCTCATGGGCAAGACGACTCCCGAGGAGTGCGCCGCCTTTTTGGACGAGCGCTGCAACGCCGCCATCGACGAAGGCTGGGCCAAAAGCCAGCTGCATGAGTAGGGAAGCTCGCTTCTCGGGCAGGGCATTGCCCTAAAGAGCGCCAAGTTCGATGGTAGTGAACCCCAGCTCTTCGATGAACTCGTCCGGAGTGCTTGCGGGAATGCCTAAGGAGAGGAATGGCTCGGTGTTTCGCGTGATGACGAGGTCGATGTTCTCTGTGCGGGCGCAGGCGGCGATGATACCGTCACCGTAGCTCGAAAGCCTCAGCTGAAGGGCGCTACGGCACACGATGCTGTCGACGGGAAGTATCTCGGCGAGATCCATGAGGCGTTCCAGCATCTCGTAGGCGATGGTGCAGCCATCTGCCGCGCTCGCTATGGTGAATGCATCTCTCAAGGTGGTAGCCGCAGCGGTCATGATGATCCCATCGTCGATGCAGCCGTAAAGCGCGGCAAGGGAGGCGTCGTGCCCATCGCGCCCTAGCGCTACGTCGAGCCAGACATCAGTGTCAACGAGCACCCTCACGAGGTCACCTCGCTCTCTGCTTGAAGTGCGGCCGAAGGCAGGTCGTCGCGACGGACGTCGCTTCGCGGGACAGAGGCGCCCGCCAAGTTGTCCAAGCCTCGCAAAGCGGAATGCTTGTGCATGCGCTCGTCTTGGGCGCCTTCCCGCAGATCTCGCAATATGAAATCCGGAACGGCTCGGGTGCGTGCCATTTCGGCCCAAAGCGCTCGGATTGCCTGAGAAGGGGAGCCGCCCGCCTTGCTGAGCACGTCGTCTCCGCGCTTCTTGAGCGTTGTGCTGATTCTCACGTTGATGGTCGATTGGTCTGTCACGGGATCTTCCTCGGATTGGGGCAGCCGCCTCAGGAGCGCGTTGCGAGCAGAAGGCGGTTGTCTGGAACGCATCGAATGATAGCGCAGCAGGCAACCCCCTGGGGCTTCAAGGTGAGGTTTCCTTTGAAATAATGTTGAAAATGGCATATTGCTTTACCGTAAAGCACCATGTTAGAATTGACATAGAGTCGGCTCCCCCTAACGGGTGCATCGCTGGGATGCATCCGTTAGGGGGAAGGCGGAAGGCCGCTCCACTGCGAGAAGGGAACACCCTATGGAAACAGTGGAGCTGATTACCAAGCTGGCAACCATGATAACGGCCATTGTAGGGCTGATCAGGGAATTGCTCAGAAAGAGGAAAGAGCCGCCCTCAGCCGAGTAGCTAAAGGCGACCCTCCAACCACGAAATACTAGTCAATTCGTGGAGCGGTCGCCGTAGCAGCGGCAACCGCCTTCTCCTGCATTGTAGCACGGTGCGGGAGATTTGCGCCGAACATTTTCCGAACGATCCCAGGAGGGTTAATGACGAACAAGGCTGGTAGAACGGTTCGCAAGCAAAACCCCGAGCCCGTTATTCCGAAAGAACCGCCATTGGACGTGCGGTGCCTGTGTCCGAAATGCTCCAATCTCTTTAGCCCCGAAGAGATTGGAGGCGCGTATCTTAATCGGCTCTGCCCGTCCTGCGGAACTGCTCTGTCCGAAACAGCCTACGACGAACGGGCGCGCGCCATCTGCGAATCGCTCGATGAGATCGAAGCGAGGCTCCTTCTGGAGAAGAAGGAGGCGGAAAAATGGAAGGAACGGCGCAATGGCAAGCTGTTTGTCTGGGTTGCTCCTCTGAAGCGCTACGCGGATCGGAAGCTGCGGGCGATTGAAGAGACGCTGGGCGATATCCGCGCTGACAAGTTAGATTCTTGGCGTGACCTTGGTGCCCTTGCTCTGTCGCGCTACTATACGGGGGAATGGTACCTGCGCACCGGCTTTCCGCTCGAGCGCACAGTGATCGATCCTTTCAAACTCGTTCCCGAGTACTCGGCAGCAGGAGCATGGCGTCTTCCCGCAGGGTATGGCGATGTGGCGGGCATGACGGCCGAGTTCGAGGTGTTCCAGAAGGTGCTCGAGAAGGTGCGCGACGTTTCCTCGCCGCTTTACCAGGCTCAGCTTCTGCCCAACTTGTACTTCCCGCGCGAACCGTCGAACCGAGGGGAACGGGCTCTTTGGGATCAGGTGGATCTTATCGTGGCAACGCGTCAGGCGGCGTTCGTGCTGGAAGTGAAAAGCCGCAAGGGGGTGAGCGTGACGGCTTTCAAGCCTTTTGAGGCTGTGGGCATCAACGGCACCAAAGAAACCGCCGCTCTAACTCAGAATTCTCGTCATGCCGTGGCTTTTGCGGACATCTGCCCAAAGTATCCTTTCGAGAGCGTGTATGAGCAGTTGGTATTCACCCGGCTTGACTCGTTCGAGACCGATGAGGCGGGTTTCGTCGACAACGTCAACGTGAGCGTCGCGGAATGCGGGAACTACAGCATGACGCATGCATCTGGGTGTGATGTTCGCTCGTTTGTCGATGCGATAGAGACCGAGTGCGAAAAGCTGCCGCCGATCATGGATCAGCAGCAGCTCGATCGTCTCGGAGAAGCCCTTGTGACTACTTACGGCGACCTCAACCAGAAGCGAGGCCGCCTGCACGTCCAGCGCATCAAGAATATGCGGTAAACCACGTGCTACTTGTTCTGATTGTTGCGCCCTAATTCCTCTCCGTGATTATTGCGGTGATCGATCTGACCGTAAAGACCAGAAAGCGAAATAGCCGCTCCCGATAAGTACGGAAAACGGCTACTTCGCCAAGCTACAAACTTGAAAACGAGGTAGCCGCCGTTCGCCCCGGCAAGCCACCCAGCCCCGTCAGTATATAACCCCAAACGGAATCCTGTCAAACATTGCGGAGGCGGAGAGACGTGCGGAAAATGCGGCGCTGGCGGGTGTTCGGGTGCGGGGGCGGCGGCTTCGTATACAATGGGAGGCGACTGGTACCTGATCGATTGAGGAAACAGACACTCCCATGACTGAATCTGCTGAACTGAACGGCGCCAACGCCCCCTTCTCGGCCGTGGCCGTCATAGGTCTCGGGCTCATCGGGGCGTCGCTGGCCGGGGCGCTTGCGGCCAAGATGCCCGGCGCGCGCGTCTTCGGGGTGGATACCGATGCCGCCACCTGCGCCGCCGCCACCGACCGCGGCTGGTGCGACGCGGCCTCAGGCCCCGACGACCCCGCCTTCCGCGCTTTCATCGAAAACGATTGCGAGCTCGTGGTCATCGCCACGCCGGTGGCCGCTGTGGACGACTACCTCGCCCGCCTGCACGACTGGGGCTATACCGGCGTCGTCACCGACACCATCTCCACCAAAGGGCACATCCTCGCCGCGGCCGCCGAGCTTCTGCCGGCGCCTGCACGCTATGTGCCGGGCCACCCCATGGCCGGCTCCGAGCAGAGCGGCATCGCCGGCGCCCGCGCCGATCTCTTCGAGGGCGCGAACTGGATCCTCTGCCCTGACGAGTCCACCGTTCCCGAGGACTTCCAGCACCTGCACGAGCTGGTGACCGGCCTCGACGCCCGCGTGGTGTCGCTGCGCCGCGAGGAGCACGACGCCGCCGTGGCCGTGGTGAGCCACGTGCCGCACATGGTGGCCTCCTCCCTCATGCAGCTGGCGAGCGCGCACGCCGACGACACCGGCTCCATCATGCGGCTGGCCGCCGGCGGCTTCAAGGACACCACGCGCATCGCCGCGGGCAGCCCGAAGCTGTGGTGCGGCATCGCCTTCGACAACGCCTGCGCCCTGAAAAGCGGCCTGGACGAGATGGCCTCCATCCTGGGCTCGTTCGCCGCCGCGCTGGAAACCGGCGACCGCGAGACGTTCACGCGCCTGCTCGCCGAGGCCGCCGACGCCCGCCGCGCGCTGCCGGCCGCCTGGGTGCCCTCCACCGAGAAGCTGCTCGAGGTGCGCATCCCCATGGTGAACCGCACCGGCGTGGTCGCGGAGGTCTGCACCATTGCCAGCTCGGTGGGTTGCAATATACAATCTATTGACATCGACCACATCAGCGAGGGCAACGCCGTGCTCTCCCTCATCCTCACCGATGAAGGCGATATCGGCCAGCTTTCGATGCAGCTGATCAACGCCGGTTTCTCCGTATCGTTCAGTCCGCTCATGCCGAAGGAGTACGCTCATGTCGAATAGCGAATTCGCAGAACCCTACACGATCATCGAGCCTTTCGGGGGGCCCTTCAAAGGTGACGTCACGGTGCCGGGCGACAAGTCCATCTCGCACCGCGCCGTGCTGTTCGCGGCCATGGCCGAGGGCACCTCGCATCTTTCCGGCGTACTCGATTCCGAGGACGTGCGCGCCTCCATTCGCGCTGTGGAGGCTCTGGGCGCCGAGGTCGATTTGAAGGCCCAGCCCGACGGGTCGCTTTCCGGCACCGTCACCGGCTGGGGCGCCGAGGGGCCCAGCCAGCCTGCCGCCCCCATCGACTGCGGCAACTCGGGCACCACGGCGCGCCTGCTCATGGGCATTGTGGCCCCGTGGGACATCGAGGTGACCATCACCGGCGACGAGTCGCTCAAGAAGCGCCCCATGCGCCGCATCGTGGCGCCCCTGGCGAAGATGGGCGTCGATTTCAAGCCCGAGACGCCGGAGACGCTGCCCATCACCGTGTGCGGCAACCGCGCCCTGCGCGCCATCGACTACGCGAGCCCCATGGCCTCCGCTCAGCTGAAGACCGCCGTGCTCTTGGCCGGCGTTTTCGCCGACGGCACCACCACCGTGAACGAGCCAGCGCCCTCGCGCAACCACACCGAGCTCATGCTGCCGGAGTTCAACGTGCCCACCACCGCCGGCACCCGCGTGGCCACGGTGACCGGCCCCGCCGAGATGCTCGCCTCCGACGTCGTCGTGCCGGGCGACCCCTCCTCGGCCGCCTTCGTGGCCGCGGCCGCCCTGCTGAAGCCGGGCAGCTCCGTCACCATTCAGAACGTGTCGCTGAATCCGGCCCGCATCGGGTTCGTGCGCACGCTGGAGCGCATGGGCGCCGACATCCGCGAGTCCTACGGCGGGCATGAGGGCAAGGAGCCCCGCGGCACCATCACGGTGAACTACACGCCCGTGCTGCGCGGCTGCGAGATCCCCTCCCAGCACATCGCCTCGGTCATCGACGAGATCCCCGTGCTCGCCCTGGTGGCGGCCCATGCCCGGGGCATCACGGTGTTTCACGAGGTGGGGGAGCTGCGCGTGAAGGAATCCGACCGCCTCAAGGCCATCATCGACGGCCTGGCGCTTCTCGGCGTGGACGCCTGGGAAGAGGGCGACGATTTGTTCGTCGAAGGCAACCCGCAGCTGCAGGTGCCCCAAGGTCTCGTCTTCGAGTCTTACGGTGACCACCGTCTGGCCATGACCTGGGCGCTCGTGGGCGCCTGCGGGCGCGTGCCCGTATCGGTGACCCGCTTCACCTGCGTGGCCGTGAGCTACCCCGACTTCCTCGCCGACTTGAAGGGACTGGTGAAATAGTGATCGTCGCCATCGACGGGCCCTCCGGGGCCGGAAAGTCCACCGTGGCCAAGGCCGTGGCCAAAGAGCTCGGCTTCTCCTGCCTCGATACCGGGGCCATGTACCGCGCTATCGCCTGGCGCGCGCTGCAGGACGGCGTCGCGCTCGACGACGAGTCGGCCTTGGGAGTTATCGCCCGCACCTACGACATTGCCTTCGGGCATGTGGAAGGCGACCCGGTGCCGCGCCGCGTATTCATCGGCGACGATGAGGTGACCGACGCCATCCGCACCGCCGAGATCGACCGCGCGGTGAGCCCGGTGTCCGCCGCGCCCGCCGTGCGCGAGGCGCTGCTCGACCAGCAGCGCCGCATCGGCAACGCCGGCGACTACGTGGTGGAGGGCCGCGACATCGGTACCGTGGTGTTTCCCGATGCGGCCGTGAAGGTGTTCCTCACCGCCTCCGACGAGGAGCGCGCCCATCGCCGGGTGCGCCAGAACGTCGATCGCGGCATCGGTTCCATCGACTACGACGAGGTGCTGGCCGACCTGCGCCGGCGCGATGCGGCCGACTCCTCCCGCGCCACAGCGCCCTTGAGCCCCGCCGACGACGCCGTGCACATCGACTCCACCGCTCACTACATCGAGGAAGTCATCGAGCAGATCTGCACGCTAGCCCGAGAGGCGCGCTGATGTTCCTAAAATACTCCGAAATGTGGGACATGGATCTGGGTGGCGAACCCAGCAAGAACGAGATCCCGCACTGGTTCGGCAATGCGGCCTACGTGGTGGTGGGCGGCCTGTGCAAGCTGCTGTTCCGCTACCGGGTGGACAACCGCGACAAGCTGCGCGCTTTCCAAGGCGCGGAAGGGGCGCTCGTCATCTGCAACCACACGTCGTTCTTCGACGTCGTCTTCATGTACCTGGCCGCGCGCCCGAAGCAATGGGTGCGCCTCATGGGCCGCGACAGCCTCTTCGACAACGCCCACGGCCTGCTCGGCCAGGCGCTCTCGCGGGTGGGCGCCTTCCCCGTGAAGCGCGACACCGCCGATATGACCTCCATCAAGCGCGCCGTGCGCATGCTCAAGCGCCAGGAGCTCGTGGGCATCCTACCCGAGGGCACGCGCCGTGGCAAGACCGACCGGGTGCCCTCCATCCATGCCGGCGTGTCGGTGATCGCCCGCATGGCGAAGGTGCCCATCCTGCCCATGACCGTGCGCGGCGTGGAGCGCATCAAGCAGAAGGGCCAGCGCGTCCATTTCCCGAAGGTGACCGTCGACTACGGCGATCCCATTCTCGTCGGCGATTTCGACTTCCTGCCGAAGGACGAGCGCGTGGAAGCCTGCACCTGGTACGCCATGCGCGAGTGCTTCGCGCTGTACTACCGCTGCGCTCCCGAGGACGTGGACATGGCGGCGCTGTTCCCCGAGACGCGCGACTACGCCCCGGTGTTCGCCGAGCATCCTATCCCGCGCCACACGAGCGAGGAGCTGGCCCGCGCCGCCCGCACCGCTCGCGCCGAGAAAGCCGCCAAGGCCGCCGCGAAAGCGAAGGAGAGCTAACCGTGGAAGTGATTCGCGCGAAGCGGGCCGGGGCCTGCTACGGGGTGCAGCGGGCGCTGGACATGGCCGACGAGGTCATCGCCGACGGGAGCCGGGCCTACACGCTCGGGCCACTCATCCACAATCCGCAGGTGGTGGCCGATCTGGCCGCCCGCGGCGCCGAGGCCGTTGGTTCCGTGGAAGATATCTGCTGGGAAGGTGCCGCAGCCGGGGACGCGTCAGCGGAAGGGTCAGCTTCCGCAGCCGGGGACGTGCCGGCGGTGGTCATCCGTTCTCATGGGGTGACGCCCCAGGTGCTCGCCGCTGTGGAAGATCGCGGGTTCACTGTGGTCGATGCCACCTGCCCCCATGTGTCCCGGGCCCAGCACGCCGCCGCGGAGCTGGCCGGCGAGGGCTGCCGCGTCATCGTGGTGGGGGAGGCGGGGCACCCGGAAGTGGAGGGGCTCACTGCCTGGGCCGAGGAAGCCGGCGGCAAGGTGGACGTGGTGGCCGCGCCCGAGGAGATCCCGGAGGGCCTGTACGATCCGGTGGGCGTGGTGGCCCAGACGACCCAGCGCCGCGAGAACTTGGAGGCGGTGGTGGCCGCCCTGCGCGCGGCGGGGCTTGAGCCCATCGTGAAGAACACCATCTGCTCGGCCACGCGCCAGCGCCAGGAGGCCGCAGCCGATCTGGCTTCGGCCGTGGACGCTATGGTGGTCATCGGCGGCCGCAACTCGTCGAACACCACGCGGCTGGCCGAGGTGTGCGCGCTCACCTGCCCGCGCACCTTCCACATCGAATCGGCCGACGAGCTGGATCCGGCCGCCTTTGCCGGTTGCCGCCGCGTGGGCGTCACGGCCGGCGCGAGCACCCCTGAGAACCAGATCGCCGCCGTGGAAAAATTCTTGCGCGCCCTGTAGCCATGGCCACCTACCCCGGAAAAGACATCGAGCGCGAGGCCAATGCGCCCTGTGCCGCCTGCGAGCAGGCGACCCTCACTCCTGCCGAGGCGGCGGCCGCGGCCTGGGCGGGGCCGGCGGCGCGCATTATCGCCGTGGAGCCGGAAAGCCCCGCCGACGACGCCGGCTTTGCGCCCGGCTGCTACCTCACGACTGTGGACGGCGAGCCTTTGCGCGACATCATCGACTGGCGCTGGCTTGCCGCCGACGACGTTATCACTGTGGGCTACATCGATTTGGATGGCGAGGCCGGGGAGGTGGAGCTGGAGCGGGAGCCGGGTGAACGGTGGGGCTTTGAATTCGACGGCGTCCTGTTCGACCGTGTGAAGCTCTGCCGCAACGCCTGCGTGTTCTGCTTCATGCGTCAGCTGCCCGACGGCGTGCGCCCCTCGCTCGTGCTGCGCGACGACGACTTCCGTCTGAGCTTCCTTTCGGGCACCTTCGTCACGCTCACGAACTTGAAGCCGGAAGACGAGACCCGCATCATCGAGCAGCACATCAGCCCCTTGCGGGTGAGCCTGCACGCGAGCGAGCCGGATCTGCGCCGCCGCATGATCGGCAAGCACGCCGCCCATGGCCTGGCGGCCCTCGACCGTCTCCTGGCGGCCGGCATCGAGGCCCATGCGCAAATCGTGCTCATGCCCGGCGTGAACGACGGCGACGCTTTGCGCGAGACCTTGGAATGGGCCTGGGAGCGCCCCGGCATAAACGGCGTGGGCAT
>OLNI01000679.1_pt1 | contig 25924 bp, 21 predicted proteins | sample 1672921 | NCBI WGS metagenome assembly OLNI01 (sample SAMEA3136737, study PRJEB25190) | human gut metagenome | biome: human gut; feature: human-associated habitat; material: faeces | place: Austria | collected 2013 | reverse complement strand
GCTGCCGGAGCGGTGCTTAAGCCGCAAGGCGGGAATTGTGCGGTGTTGCCTTTATGCGTTTATATATGGGTAGATTTGTGCATGGTTGGCAGGGGAGGGGGCAGGCTGAACTGTTTACCCAACCGGAAAATGCCAACAATACAGGTACACCATGCACCAAAAGTTCATGGCAAAACCGAACCAAATGGACACAAGAAAGAGGATTTCCTGCATAGGGACAGGCATAATCGGACTGCTGCGGGCAAAAAACACAACGCTTTGTTAAAAAATTGTAAAATCATACAGAATTTTTTGATAAAAGAAAGTTGACGAATGTGCAAAGCGCGGAAAATGGCGGAAACACAGCAAAAAGAGAAAATAAGGGCTGTTTTTGCGGTGGGTATGTGTTAGAATATGTTTAGAAGTGCGGCAAAAACCGCCGCAGTATGCACAAACAAAAGCACAATGAAAATCGATAAAGGAGCTAATGTTATGGCAGAACAATCGATGGGCCCCCGCGACTTTTTCCGCAAAGAAGCCGCGATCGCTGATCTGGCACTGCTGGCCTGCCCGGGTGCAGAGGAACTTTGCGACCTGGTAGACGGCCATCTGGTGCGTTGGGCGCGTGAAGTGGGAATGGATGTGGACACTTTCATCATTCCTTCTGACTGCCCGCGTTTCCAGTCCGGTGATGCTAAGGGCCTTGTCAAGGCTTCCACTCGTGGCGATGATATCTACATTTTTGTCGATCCGGGTAACTACAGCGTGACCTACAACCTGTTTGGTTACGAAAACCATCTTTCCCCGGATGACCATTTTCAGAACCTGATCCGCCTGATCCAGGCTGTTTCCGGCCGTGCGCACCGCATCAGCGTGATCATGCCCAGTCTGTATGGCGGCCGCCAGCATCGCCGCGTCAGCCGCGAAAGCCTGGACTGCGCTTACGCTCTGCAGCAGCTGCGTACCATGGGCGTTAAGAACATTATTACCTTTGATGCTCATGACCCCCGCGTAATGAACGCTGTGCCCCTGATGAGCTTCGATAACGTTATGCCCACCTATCAGGTGCTCAAGTGCCTGCTGCACCATGTACCGGATGTCAACTTCAGCAAGGAGCACTTCCTGGTCGTTTCCCCGGATGAAGGCGCCATGAACCGCAACATGTACTACTCCAGCGTGCTGGGCTGCAACCTGGGTATGTTCTACAAGCGCCGTGATTACAGCCGCGTTGTGAATGGCCGCAACCCCATTGTTGCCCATGAATACCTGGGCGAGGATGTCAAGGGTAAGGACGTCTTCATTGCCGATGATATTATCGCTTCCGGCGAGTCCATGCTGGACATCGGCTATGAGCTGAAGATGCGCGGTGCCAAGAACATCTTTACCTGCGCCACCTTCCCGCTGTTCACTGCCGGTCTGGATAAGTTCGACAAAGCCTACAATGACGGTATCATCAAGGCTGTGCTGGGCACCAACCTGACCTACCGCAAGCCAGAGCTGTTGGAGCGCCCCTGGTACTTTGATGTTGATTTGTCTAAGTACACCGCTTATTTCATCGCTGCCATCAACCATGATATGAGCGTATCCAGCATCATCGACCCGATGACCAAGATCAAGCATCTGCTGGATAACCACGGTATTCCCATCGGCAACCAGGAATAATTGACGGAATAAGTTGTTTGCCTGCGGCTGTAACCGGCCGCAGGCAAACTTTTTGCCCGGATTGATTGCAACAGGCGGGGAATGCGTATATAATAGTTGCGTACAAGGGCATTTTTGTGGGGCTGCTGCATTGTCAGCGCGGCTCCAAATTTATTTGTCAGGAGGTTTTTCCATTATGACTCCCATGGAACAACTTAAAGCAATGGTGGCTGGCAAAAAGGTGGCATTCATCGGTGCGGGCGTCAGCCACAAACCGTGCATCACCATGCTTGCCGCGCTGGGGGCAGATATCACCCTCTGCGACCAGAAAAAGAGCTTGGATGATTTTGGTGATTACGCCGATACGCTGCGCAAGCTGAACGTAAAGCTCAGCCTTGGCGAGCATTATACCGATGGCTTTGCCGGACAGGATATCATCATGCGCACCCCCGGCTATGAATTCTTTAAGCCGGAGCTGCAGGCCGCCAAACAGGCCGGTGCGCTTGTGACCAGCGAGGTAGAACTCTTTTTTGAGCTGTGCCCCTGCGAGATCGTGGCTGTGACCGGCTCTGACGGCAAAACCACCACCACCACCCTGATTGCCAAGATGTTTGAGGCTGCCGGCCGCAAAGTGTTCCTGGGCGGCAACATTGGCGCAGCCCTGCTGCCCCAGCTGCCGGACGTTACCTCGGCTGATATCGCTGTTGTGGAACTTTCCAGCTTCCAGCTGATCAGCATGCGCAAGAGTCCCAAGGTGGCGGTTGTGACCAACGTGACCCCCAACCACCTGGACCACCACAAGGATATGCAGGAGTATATTGATGCCAAACGCAACATTCTGCTTTGGCAGGAGCCACCCTGCCGCGCCGTACTGGGTTATGAGAACGATATCACCCGGAGCATGGCTGCTGACTGCAAAGGTGAACAGTTCTGGTTCACCCGCCTGCACGAGACCGACCACGGTGCATTCCTGCGAGAGAGTGATGATACCCTCTGCTATGCCGAAAACGGTGTTGTGACCCCCGTGCTGCCCCGTGCAGAAGTAAAGCTGCGCGGCCTGCACAACGTGGAAAATCTGCTGGCCGCCATTGCAGCGGTCTGGGGCCGCGTTCCGGTGGATGTCATGCGTCAGGTTGGCTCTACCTTTACCGGCGTGGAACACCGCATTGAGCCGGTTCGCGTGCTGGATGGCGTAACGTATTACAATGACTCCATCGCATCCAGCCCCACCCGCACCATTGCGGGCCTGCGCAGCTTTGACCAGAAGATCATCCTGATTGCGGGCGGCTATGACAAAAAAATCCCCTATGAGCCGCTGGCACCGGAAATCGTGGCACATGTCAAAGTGTTGGTGCTGATGGGGGCTACCGCACCGCGCATTGAAAAGGCTGTGCGCGAGGACCCGAACTTTGACCCGCAGGCATTGCCGATCCTGCACGCAGACAGCATGCAGCATGCCGTTGAGCTGGCACGCGGTGCAGCCAAGCCGGGTGACATCGTCAGCCTGTCGCCGGCATCGGCGTCCTTTGACCTTTACCCCAACTTTGAAGTCCGCGGCCGTGACTACAAGCGTATTGTCAACGAGCTTCAGTAATTACGGGATTACGGGGGTTGTTTGTTCCTTTTTTGAAAAAAGGAACCGAAAAAACTTTAATATAATAGATATTTTATATTGAGGCAAGGTGGGTTGCAAAAGGGTAAAAAGCAGACGGTTTAGGGCAATCGGAACAGAAGATAGGATATTTTTTATTTGATGTTTTGCCCAATAGAGACCGTAGAGGCGCACATTGTACGCCCGCGCGCCCTGCGCCAACAGCCCTATCCATAGCGGAGACAAAACTCACTTCCCCAAAGCAATCTCCGCAATCTCAAAATCAAACCTAAAGGAGTTCCCCATGATTCAGGCTGTCACCACCCCCGCGCACAAGCAGGCGTTTGCGACGGCCATTCAAGGGGCTCCTTATTTTCGTGCCGTGATGGGGCGTGACCTGGCCCTGTGGGCAGATAACCCCGGTGCCCCGGTGCGGCTCTTCACCCTGCCCGGTGCGGCCCTGACCCTGAACGGCAGCACCGCCCAGCTGTGCGGCACCCCCCAGGACTGGGAGGAACTGCTAAGCTTTTTGCAGTTTGCGGGCATCGCCCATCTGATTGCGGAAGAAACGCCCCTACTGCCCGCTGCAGCGGGGGAGCCGCTGTTCCTGTATAGTATGCCACCTCAGGATCGTCTGCCGCTGGCGCAAGAACATCAGGGCTATATGCTGAATCGCAGCCCATCTGTCTTGCGCCTGGCAACTCAGCTTTTCCCGCAGGAACCGGAACGGCAGGACTGCTATTATTCCGAAACCTGTACCGCGCTGGCCCACGGCTTTGCCCGTGTGCTGGCTTTGCAGGATGCAGCAGGCCGCCCGGTGAGCACTGTGGGGGCTTATGCCATGGCCAACGGCGAAGCCTATATGGCAATGGGGGAAACCCTGCCGGAGCTGCGCGGGCGGGGCATCGGCGGCTGGCTGATTCCCTACCTGGCCAACGAGCTGGCAGGGGAGGGCTGGACCGTGACATTTTTGTGCGCGGCAGAGCGCTGCCGCTTTTATGAACGCCTTGGTTTTGTACTGCAAAAACAGTACGTTAAGTATAAATTATAATAAGTAAAACAGACAGGATACACTATGATTGAACAATTCTATGATTTGAAACCCCAGGTGCTGGAACTGGACCGCAAAACGCTGGAACTTTGCCGCGATCAGTTTGCCCACCTGGAAGAGATCCGCGATTATAACCAACTGAAAATGCTGCGCGCCTTTACGGACTGCGGCGTGGAAGCCCGGCATTTCCTTGGCTCCACCGGTTACGGCGTGTGGGACGATAGCCGCAATAAGCTGGAGGAAGTATTTTCTCGCTGCATGGGGGCCGAGGACGCTCTGGTACGCCCGCAGTTCATGAGTGGTACCCACACCTTGACAGTGGCGCTGTTCGGTCTGCTGCGCGCAGGGGACACCCTGCTGGCCGCCACCGGCCGCCCCTATGATACGCTGGAAGGCGTGATCGGTATTGGCGAGGCTGGCAAGGGCTGCGGCACGCTGCAGGAATACGGCATCCATTACGATGAGGTGCCCCTGCTGCCGGACTTTACGCCGGACTATGCCGCCATTGCAGAGCACGCCAAGACCGCTACCGTGGTGCATATCCAGCGCAGCCGCGGTTATACCCAGCGCAACGCCTTTGACCTGGATACCATCCAGAAAGTGGCCGATACCGCCCGCAAGGCTAACCCCGATGTGGTGATCTTTGTGGATAACTGCTATGGCGAGTTCACCCAAATCCGGGAGCCGCTCTCCGCCGGCGCGGACGTTATCGCGGGCAGCTTTATCAAGAACCCCGGCGGCGGCATTACCCCCACTGGCGGCTATATTGCCGGTAAAGCCGACCTGGTGGAAAAAATCAGCCACCGCTTTACCGCCCCCGGCATCGGCAAGGACCTTGGCTGCACGCAGGACAGCCTGCGTGATACTTTCCTCGGCTTCTATTACGCCCCCGGCGTTGTGTGTGAAGCACTGAAAACCGCCGTGTATGCCCAGTGCCTGCTGGAGCTGGTGGGTGTGAACCCCGTGCCCCGCTATACCGCCGACCATAACGATATTGTGACTTGCTTTGATTCCGGCAGTGCCGCCGCGCTGCAGGGGTTCTGCGCAGGCATCCAGTCCTGCTCTCCGGTGGACAGCTTTGTCAGCCCCGAACCGGCAGACGAACCGGGCTATACCGACCAGGTCATTATGGCATCCGGTTCCTTTACCGAGGGCTCTACCATTGAAATCAGCTGTGACGGCCCGCTGCGCGCCCCCTACACCTGCTATTTGCAGGGCGGCGTAAACTTTACCGCAGGCCGCGCCGCCGTGCTGAACGCTGTGCAGAAGGCTTTCTTTGCCTGATAGCGGCACAGCAAGGCTGAGCAACAGAAAAAGCAAAACCGTACGAAATGCAAAACGCCCCGGAACACTGGTCAGAATGTGTTCCGGGGCGTTATTTTTTGTAGATAAGCAATCAGCCGTTGCGGACATAATCACGCACAAGGGCCTGCAGCAGATCGTCGCGGTCAATGCGGCGAATCAGCGAACGGGCGTTCTTGTAAGTAGTGATATAAGTCGGGTCCTCCGAAAGAATATAGCCGACCAGCTGGTTGACGGGGTTATAGCCCTTCTCCTCCAGTGCACCGTAAACAAGCTGCATAACCTGCTTGATCTCCTGGTCTTTATCGTCGCGGATAGAGAATACCGCGGTAGGTTCAGAAATCGCCATTAGCAACAACCCCCTTCTGCATCGGGCCTATCAATATCCCACATGCTGTTTCACTCTATTATATACGCATTTGCCGCGCTATGCAAGTGGGTAAGCGGCAGAATAGACAAAAAAACGAACTTTAATCCCGCAAAAACTTGCACTGCTTAAAGGCATATCTGAAAACAAAAGAAATAGACTGAATTTTGGCTTATCAGATACACCCTAGAGCTTACGGCATCACAAAGCCGGGGTCACCGGGCAGGATCAGGTTGTTCTTGGCCAGCATGGCGCGGAACTCTTCCTCCGGCATTTCAAAGGTGATCTCCCGGATCATAGAAGGTTCGTGCAGCAGCACCTGCCACGGTGCGCCGGGTTCGCTCTGCTGCAGAAACAGGATGTTCTCGATTTTGCCGCCAAAGTCCTGCACGGCTTCATCAGCCAGCAGGGCGGGACCGGGCACCACAAAATAATGGTCCACCATGCGGCCATCTTTGAAGTTGTGTTCGATCACGGCAGGAATTTCGTTTTCCGCCTGTTCGGCTTTGTACTGCATGCGCAGCGAAAGAAAATCTGCCACGGTAAGGGTAGTGGGCATAGGCACCTCCGGTGGTTAGGTAGGAGTTAGGGCAACACCGCATAATTCTAAGTGCCGATACGGCGAGCGAGGTGCGGCAGATGCTAAGCCAAAAGCGCAGATAATACTGGATGTCTTATCGAGCATTTTGGCAACGCAGATGCCGTGCCGCAGCTGCCGGAGCGGTGCTTAAGCCGCAAGGCGGGAATTGTGCGGTGTTGCCTTAGGAGTTAGGAATTATAGGGAACGCGGAATTCCAACACAAATAAAAAATGATGGTGGGAAATTGGCTTAGTGTCATTATACCACATCTTTACGAAGTTGGGATAACGGAAAAAAGCAAATTTCGTGCGCGGCGCGGGGCCGCGGCCACCATCATGGTTGGGATGCTATTTAGGTGTCAAACACACCCGTCAGATAAGCGCAGGATCAGACGCGCAGGCTGGTGCCTTCGCCGGTGCCGGGGTTGGAGTCGAACTCGTAATCATTGCCGGGCAGGATGGCGTTCAGCAGGATGCCGGCCAGGGCAGCAATGGCCAGGCCGGACAGGGTAACGCTGACACCGCCGATGCCGAAGGTGATGCCGCCCACAGAGTTAAAGCCCAGAGCGCACACCAGGATAACGGCAGCAATGATCAGGTTACGGCTGTTGGTAAAGTCGACCTGATTTTCCACTACGTTGCGAACACCGATGGCGGAGATCATGCCGTACAGCACAAAGCTGATACCACCGATGATGCCGGAAGGAATGGTGTTGATGATGGCTTCAAACTTGGGGCAGAAGCTCAGGATGCAGGCAAATACAGCGGCAATGCGGATGACCAGGGGATCATAGATCTTGGTCAGGGCCAGAACGCCGGTGTTTTCGCCGTAGGTGGTGTTGGCGGGGCCGCCCAGCAGGCCGGCCATGGCGGTTGCCAGACCGTCGCCCATCAGGGTGCGGTTCAGGCCGGGGTCACGGATATAGTTGCGGCCGGTGGTGGCGCTGATGGCGGCAATATCGCCGATGTGCTCCATCATGGTTGCAATGGCAATGGGCATGATGGTGAACAGGGCGCTGATGAATTTTTCGCTGCCGTCAATGGAAAACAGACCCATGGCCTCTTTGTGAATGGGGAAACCGATCCAGGAGGCCTCGCCGATGGCGGCAAAGTCAACCGCACCAGTTACCAGGGCAACCGCATAGCTGACCAGAACACCGATCAGAATGGGCAGGATCTTGACCATGCCTTTGCCCCAGATGTTGCAGATGATAACGGCGGCCAGCGCCACAAAAGCCAGCAGCCAGTTGCTCTGGCAGTTGTTGATGGCGGACGGGGCCAGGATCAGGCCAATGGAGATGATGATGGGGCCGGTGACAACAGGCGGGAAGAACCGCATGATGCGGCGGATGCCGAACACCGAGATCAGCCCGCTGACCAGCACATACAGCAGGCCGCTGAACGCAACGGCTGCGCAGGCGTAGGGCAAGTTTTCCGGGTTGGCACCGTCATTGCTGACAATGGCAAAGCCGCCCAGGTAGGCAAAGCTGGAACCCAAAAATGCGGGAACCTTGCCCTTGCAGATGATGTGGAACAGCAGCGTGCCAAGGCCGGCGCACAGCAGCGTGGTGGAAACGCTCAGGCCGGTCAGCAGGGGAACCAGCACGGTTGCGCCAAACATGGCGAACATGTGCTGCGCACCCAGGATCAGCATCCGGGGCGTGCCCAGTTTTTTGGCATCGTAAATGCCCTGGGAATAATCAATGGGATTGCTCATAAAAATGAATCCTCCTTACCGTGCATGTGTGTGCGGCCGGCGTGCAGAATGCCGCAAACAGAAACCGGCCGGACAAAAAGACACACATACTTTATCTAGTCTACCAGAAACGACAGTAAAACACAAGTTGAAAAACTGCCAAATACTGCTGCATTTTGTTCGCCGGGAGTGTCAGGTTCCACAGCGTGCTTTTTGCCTGGCGGTATGGTATAATTTAAAAATAAAAAGCGGCGAAAGAGAGGCAGCTGAGATGATCCGCCATATTTTGTTCTGGAAATATACCGACGCTGTAAAAGCACAGCATCAAGAAGCTGAAGCTTTGAAGTTTTTACAAAATTCCGTTGCCACCATGCGGGGCAGGATCGACGGCTTGCTGTGCATTGAAATTGGCCTCAACCTGGCCGGAGGGGACTATGACTTGATATTCTATGCAGAACTGCGGGATGAACAGGCGCTGCAATGCTTCCAGCAGCATCCGCTGCACGCTGCCCACCGTGAGCGCTGCAAAGACCTTGTAACAGCGCGCTTGTGCGGTGATGTGAGAGTGGGTACGAATTAAAGGCCAGTTGCGCAAAAAGTGCGGCGGAAAGCCGTGCAAATGTGGTCATTCTCGGCATGTTTTTTGCCGGAATGATATGGTATAATCGTATCATCAAAACAATCCTGCGGGCCTGCCCCAAGCATGGCTGCGGGAATGTAAGGACGTAATATAAAGAGGGATCAATGTGGATAATTTAATGTTCAGCCTGAACGCGACCCTTCCGGTATTTCTGGTGATGGTCATTGGATGGGCGCTGGGGCAAAAAGGCTTTTTGCCAAAGCAGTTCTGCACCGTGGCCGACAAGCTGGTGTTCAAGGTAACGCTGCCGGTCATGCTGTTCTGTGATATGGCAACCCTGGACCTTGCCCACAGCTTTGATGCAAAGTTTGTCTTGTTCTGCTTTGCAGTAACGGCCATTGCCATTGTGGTCATCTGGGTGCTGGCGCGCCGCCTGTTGAAAGATAAAACCCTGGTGGGTGAGTTCGTACAGGCCAGCTACCGCAGCAGCGCGGCCATTCTGGGCGTGGCGTTCATCCAGAACATTTACGGCACTTCCGGCATGGCCCCCCTGATGATTTTGGGCAGTGTGCCGCTGTTCAACATTTTTGCGGTCATTATCCTGACGGTGGAAAGCCCGCAGCAGCATGGCAAAGTGACCCCCTCCAAGCTGCTGTACGGTGTGCTGACCAACCCCATTCTGGACGGCATTATTCTGGGTACGCTGTACAGCCTGCTGCCCTTTGGCCTGCCTACCCTGGCGCAGAAAACCCTGACCAGCCTTTCCAGCCTGACCACCCCGCTGGCGCTGCTTTCCATCGGCGCTTCGTTTGAGGGAGCCAAGGCCATCAAAAAGCTGGCACCCACCCTGGTGGCGGCTTGCTGCAAGCTGATGGTGCTGACCACGATCTTTATCCCCATTGCCGTCAAGCTCGGTTTCCGGGACCAGCAGCTGATTGCCCTGCTCATCATGCTGGGCAGCCCCACCACGCCAAGCTCTTACGTTATGGCCAAGAACATGGGCCATGAGGGTGTGCTGACGGCCAGCTGTGTGGCGGCAACCACGCTGTTCTCGGCGCTATCGCTGACGTTCTGGATCTTTGTTCTGCGTAGCGGCGGCTATATTGCTTAAGGCAATACCGCATAATTCTAAGTGCCGATACGGCGAGCGAGGTGCGGCAGCTGCTAAGCCAAAAGCGCAGATAATACTGGATGTCTTATCGAGCATTTTGGCAACGCAGATGCCGTGCCGCAGCCGCCGAAGCGGTGCTTAAGCCGTAAGGCGGGAATTGTGCGGTGTTGCCTTAATTTTAAAAGAACAAACAGAAAAATCCGTATCCTCCTGCCCTGCTTGGCATTTGGGATACGGATTTTTGTTATATTGCTGATTTCATGCACTGGGCATGTTATTTCTGTGCAAAAAAGTCTTTGACCACCTGCACCACGGCTGCGCGGTCGGCTTCGGTCAGACCATAGTACAGCGGCAGGCGGGTCAGGCGGTTGCTTTCCTTTGTGGTGTATTCATCCACACCGGCAAAGCGGCCGTATTGGATGCCCGCCGGGGCGCTGTGCAGCGGCACATAATGGAAAGACGATGCCACACCGTGGGCTTTCAAATAGGCAATGAACTCAGTGCGCTGTTCCAGGTCCCGCAGCTTGACATAGAACAAATGCCCGTTATGCACACAGCCTTCCGGCACGGTGGGCAGCTCCAATAGGCCTGCTTCAGCCAGCGGTGCCAGCTCCTGTGCGTAATAATCCCAGCTGTGGGTACGGTCTGTATTGATGGTATCGGCCTGTTCCAGCTGTGCCCACAGGTAAGCGGCATTCAGATCACTGGGCAGGTAGCTGGAGCCATAAGAAACCCAGGTATATTTATCTACCTGGCCGCGCAGAAAACTGGCGCGGTTGGTACCCTTTTCCCGCAGGATTTCGGCCTTGGTCACGGTTTCGGGGTCATTGATGACCAGCGCGCCCCCCTCTCCCATTGAGAAGTTCTTCGTCTCATGGAAAGAGTAGCAGCCAAAATCACCGATGGTGCCCAGTGCCCTGCCCTTATAGCTGGCCATCACGCCCTGGGCGGCATCTTCCACCACCTTCAGGTTATGGCGGCGCGCAATCTGCATGATGGTATCCATATCGCAGGCCACACCGGCATAGTGCATCACGCAGATGACTTTGGTTTTTTCGGTAATGGCGGGTTCAATTTTTGCTTCGTCAATGTTCATGGTGTCCGGGCGGATATCCACAAACACCAGCTTGGCCCCAGCTAAAACAAAGGCCGTTGCCGTGGAAGAAAATGTGTAGCTGGGCAGGATCACCTCATCACCGGGCTGGATGCCGCACAGCAGGGCAGCCATTTCCAGCGCGGTGGTACCGCTGGTGGTCAGCAGCACCTTGCCCGCATGGAACCGCTGTTCCATCCATTCATCACAGCGGCGGGTAAAAGGGCCATCGCCACAGATTTTATTGTTTGCCATAGCCTGGCGCATATAGTCCAGCTCTGTACCAACCTGTGGGGGAATATTAAAAGGAATCATTGTTTTACTCTCAACTCGCAATCTATTGTAACCATCCGGCCGTTATCACTGGGCGCGGACAACATCACTTTCCGGCGTTTCGGATTCAAAATTCAGCCGCTTTTCTTCCACCACCAGGGGGCGGTCCATAATACGGGCGTTCATTGCCATGATGTACTCGCCCAAAAATCCCAGAAAGGTCAGCTGCACACCACCCACAAAGAACACAGCAATAATCATCGGGGCATAACCCGCAGCAAAGGTATTCCAGTGGATCAGCTTTGCCACCAGGAACACAAGCCCCAGGATAAAGCTGACCGCCGCGCAGAAAAAGCCGAAGAACTCCGCCATCCGCATCCCAATCTTGGTGTAGCTGGTAAAGCTGAGCATGGCGGCATCAAACAGGCTGTACCAGTTGTTGTGGGTCTTGCCTGCCCGGCGCTTGGGCTGGGTGTATTCAATCTCCTTGCGCTCGGGGCCAAGCTCCGCCACAATCCCGCGCAAAAACGGGGTGGGGTCATGCAAATCACGCAGGGTCTGGATAAAGCTTTTATCGTACAGGCCAAACCCGGTAAACTGCTCGATCATTTCCACATTGCTCATCTTTTTGATGGTTTTGTAGTAACAGTCCCGCAAAAAGTACATGACAGGGTTTTCCTGGCTGGTGGTCTTTTTGCCGATTACAATTTTGTAGCCTTTTTCCCATTCAGCCACAAACTTTGGAATCATCTCCACCGGGTCCTGGAAGTCCGCGCAGATGGTAATGGTGCAGTCCCCTGTGGTATGGATCATACCGTAATAGGGGCTGTTGAACTGACCAAAGTTCTTGCTGTTAAAAATGGCTTTGACCTTGGGGTCCTGCGCGCAGATGTCCGTAATGATCCGGCGGGTACGATCCTGGCTTTTATTATCAATAAAAAGGATCTCATAGTCATAATCCGGGCAGTCCTTCCGAATCTCATCCCGCACCGCCTCATAGATGGGGCGGGCGTTCTCCTCCTCGTTATAGGTAGGGATCATAACAGAGATGACTTTTTTCTTCTCGCTCATGCAGGTTTCATTCCTTTAAGTTTAGTCTTTGGCCCACTGCCGCAATAGCCGGGCAGACCCTTATCACTATACACTATTTTGCAAAATAGGTAAAGAACAATTTATTTTCGCAGTTTTGCGTTTCAAAGTTCAGGCTTACAGGGCGGTCCGCCAGGGTGTAGGGCTCCTCGTTTTCCAGGCGGAAAGTCCCCTCTTTGGCAATGTGGCAGATGCCGCGGTAAATTTCCATGGCCGGGGTGCAGGCACCGATCAGCAGCGTTGCCGCCAGCAGAATGGTCACGGCATGCTGTGCAAGCGTACCGTCCCGCCATTTGGTGCCCACCAAGGCGATAAAGTATCGGGCACAGAGGGTCATCAGGATAAAGATAGCCGGGATGGACACCCGCATGCAGAAATCGCACCCCTGTCCCACCTTAAAGAACGGAATGATGAAGAGCGACACGGCGCAGGTATAAAACAGCCAGCTGCGGCGGTTCTGCCGCCAGAGCAGCAGCAGATAGATGCCGGCATCCAGCAGGTAAAATACCAGCATGCCTTTTTGCAGGCTGGTCAGAACGTTTTGGCCAAAAGTCTGCTGCGCTGCCTGGTTCCCGGCGACAGTTTCGCCCAGAACGCTGTAGCCAAAGGCGTTATTGGCCAAAAAATAACTGGCCGTAATGCTGAGCACCACAACCAGCACCAGCACATTGGCCGGGGAGAACGCCGATTGCAGCACGCCTTTTTGACGCTGTGCCAGCAGAACAATGCCGCGCACCACCATAAAAATAACCAGCCCCACAAATGGGAAGGGGCCGCACATCAGGCAGGCCGTGCCCAGCAGCAGGTAGTTGCGGCAGTCTTTCTCCTGCAAAAAGCAGACGGTTGCCAGCCATGCCCCCACTGTCTGGTTGAACACCCAGAACAGGCAGGTCGTCAAGGAGCTGAACTGGAAATCATTCGTCCACCATTCCAGGTGCATAGCGTCATAGGCCAGCAGGTCCGGCAGTCGGCTGCTGTACAGCGCGCCCAGAATATCCATGCCGCTGAAGAAAATCAAAAACAGCAGGCCGATCCCCTGCTTTTTGCCGGTATCGGCACACAGGTAGACCAACAAATTCAGCGCCGCCAAATAGGTGCCCAGCGCCGTCCACCCCCAAAGGGCCATACGGGCGAACATCCATGCGGCATCCAGCCCAAACAGGGCGTATACCGGTTTGGTCAGCGCCGCCGGGACCAGCCAGTGCCCGATATAATACACCAGCGCCGTATCCTTTTGCGGGTAATACACCGGCCAGCTGTTTATGATCAGATCCCGGTAAATGGCGTTGCGGTAACCCCAGTCCGAGTTCTGGTAAAAAAAGCCCGTCTGACCGCCCAGGTAGCCCCACAACAGCATCAGGGCAAACAGCAGCACCAGCTTTGGCACCGAAAGCGTAATGCCCTGCTCTTCTTGCCCCACTTGCTTAACCTGCGGCGTTTTGCACACGGCATACCACCAGGCAAAGGCCAGCACGGCCAGGCCCGCAACGGCAAACGGTGCGCGGAGATACCCCGCAAAAAACACCGCCAGCGGCGCGGTGAGATAGGATAAGGCAAACGGCTTTAACTTTTGGTAGGTCAACTGCATAAATACTGTCTGGCTCCTGTTCGTCCATGCGGGTCCTGCCCGCACGGACGGGGTTATTTCTTATTGGCTTAATTGGTTTGCTTTTGCGTTTTTGCCCACGCAATGGTGGCGCGGATGCCATCGGCAAAGGCGGTGCGCGGCGCAAAGCCGGTATCCGCCGCAAGCTGGGTGATATCCGCCTGCAAAAACATGACCTGCTGCGGCCCGTAAGGGATTTTGCCCAGGCCAAGCGGCAGGGCCAGGTCGATGGCATCACGCAGGGTCTCAATATATTCCCGCAGGGGGCGGGCGGTGCCGCTGCCCACCGGGTACACGGCACCGCTGCGGCCATGGCAGGCCATGCGGTACAGTGCATCCGCAGCATCGGCGGAGTAAAGATAATCCCACTTCTGCTCCCCTGCCGTCAGGTCCGGGCACTGCCCGGCCAGCAGTTTTTGGATGGTGGCGGAGATCATCGTGTTGGGGCCGTCATGCGGGCCGTAAACCGAAAGGATACGCGCCCACACATGGTCCATGCCCAGGGCGGCGGCCTCGGTACGGCTCATCTGGCCTGCACACAGCTTGGCCATGCCGTACCCGTTTTCGGGGTTTGTGGGGGTATCGGCCCGCAGAACACCGTCCACACGGCCATACTCTGCCTGGCTGCCGGTACCAACAAACACACGGCAGCCCATTGCCGCCGCGGTGCGCACGGCATCAATGGTATAGCGGATATTCTCAATCTGAGCCGGCATATCATTGCGGCCCGCGCCAATGGTGTGCGCCCACGCCAAGTGGAAAAAGGCATCCGCCTGCACGGGCAGCCCGGCTGCGGCCATGCACTGCGGCAAATCCGCCAGGTTGGCGGCATCGCAGGCAACTACATACAGGTTTGCATCCTTGGGCAGCGCTACGGCCCGCGGGCTGCCGGGGCGGCAGACCGCCACCACGGTACACCCGGCCTGCAGCAGCCGGCTGCACAATGCTGTGCCCACGGCCCCGGTGGGGCCGGTTACGATTACGGTTTTAATGTTACGTTCTATCATCATTCATTGCTCCGGCACCAGGGGGATAAACATCTGCTTTTCCAGCTCTTCCCGCGGCAGGAACGGTGCCAGGTCCTCAAGCGGCGGGCTGACCAGTGTACCGTCCGGCAGGCGCTTGGTGGCGCTCTTCGGCTCCCAGACCTGCTGGGTATCGGTAAAGATCTCGCAGAAAGTCGGGCCTTCTGCGGCAAGGGCGGCATCCACCACCTGTTTCATCTCAGCGTTGGAATGTGCGCAGGAATACGGGTAGCCGAACGCTTCGGCAATTTTGCGGAACTCCGGGAAGGACAGATCCCCGCTCTCCGGCCCAATGCCGATCTTGCAATGGTCTTTGAACAGGTTGTTCTGGGTCAGGCGGATGGAGTGGTAGCCGTTATTGTTGATGAGGAAAATCTTGATCGGCAGCTTATTTGTCAGGATGGTCTGCAATTCCTGCAGGTTCATCATGATAGAGCCATCGCCTTCCAGGCAGATGGTGGTACGGCGGCCGCCTGCAATGCAAGTGCCAATGGCGGCGGGCAGGCCGTAACCCATGCTGGCAATGGCGCTGTTGTTGGCCATGCGGCTGCCTTTTTGGATGACATACGCCTGATTGCCCACCACGCAGCAGGCGCCGTTGGAAACTGCGGTCAGGCTGTTTTCCGGCAGGCGGGAACTGAGGTAGCGCACAAAGGCGTACACATTGGCGGTGGTGCCGTTTTCTTCCCACTGGCGCGGCAGCACGGCGGGGTAATCTTTTTTCCATCGCTGGCAGGTTGCCAGCCAGTCCGCTGCCTGGCTGACAGGGGTCAGCGGCGCTGCGGCGGCATCCAGCTTTTGCAGAAAGTCCTTGGCATCCGCCCACACGGGGTGCTCCACATGCAGGGTGTGCTTTTTCATCTCGGCGCGGTCAATATCCACCATGATGACTTCCGCCGCGCGGGCCCAGGTTTTCCAGTTATAGCCCACCTGGCGGATGGAAATGCGGGTGCCCACAGCCAGAATCAGGTCTGCGTTCTGGATGGCCCAGTTGCCAGGGCGGTCGCCCATATTGCCGGCACGACCGCAGTAAAGCGGGTTTTCGTCCTCGATCAGGTCCACGGCGTTCCAGTAGGTCACAATGGGGATGTTCAGCTTTTCCGCCACGGCGCGGAACGCTGCGTACCCGCCGGAAAGCCGGATGCCGTACCCAGCGTGGAACACCGGGCGCTTGGCGTTGCGGATCTTTTCCAGCACCATCTGCACGGTGGCATCGTCCACCGGGGGCGGCAGCCGGGCATCGTCCTGCGCCGGGTCATAGCCGGGCAGGCTGTCGGTTTCAATGTAGCCGCCCTGATAGTTGACCGGGATATCGATCCACACCGGGCCGGGGCGGCCGGTGGTTGCCAGGTGCCAGGCTTTTTCCAGCACATAGCGGATCTGGTTCGGGTCTTCCAGCATGGTGGCGTATTTGGTCATGTGAGCAACAGATTTGGTGATATCGTATTCCTGGTCGCCCACCGCGCGCAGGGGCAGGCCATCGGTAAACTGCGCGGCATAGCGGGCCGTGGTATCGTACCGAACCTGGCCGGAGATTACAAACATAGGGATAGAATCCAGCCAGCCGCCCACCACACCGGTCAGGGCGTTGGTGCCGCCGGGGCCGGTGGTAACGCACAGGGCGGCAATTTTGTTATCAATGCGGGCATATGCTTCCGCCGCAATGGCACTTGCCTGCTCGTGATGGTTATAGGTAACGTGCAGCGCCGGGTGGTGGCCCAGTGCATCATTCAGATGCATGGCGCCGCCGCCCACCACGCTGAACACATCCGTAACGCCGTGCGCCGCAAGAAAATCGGCCACATAATCGGCCAGACGCTGTTTCATTGAGGGGCCTCCTTTTACTCACCATTCAACGGCATAACTTGACAGTTATTATAAGTATCCGTTATTGTAAAATCTTGCAAAGTAAAGTACAATTTTCTGGCATCTTGCTGTGGGTTCACACTAACCCTTGCCGCATTTGACGTAATTTCGATTCTGTTGCTGCCAGGTTTCAAATTTAACATTACTGTAATAAGCTGGCCCTTTTGCTTTAACTTTACCGTATGCTTTTGTTCCCCGCATTTTATCTCAAAGTATTCTCCATCTTGCAGGGTCATAATTTCTCCGCTGCGGAAAGATACAGCAATAACTTCATCTTTACCATTCGTATTTTCCACATCAAAAATTGCAGTCTTATTTACCCAGTTGAATTGCATCTCTTCCCCTAGGTGATCCACCGATGTTTCTTGGTCATACACATTTTCATAACTGGTAACCTCAAAACCTGGTGTATACTCCCGCGTGATATAGTTTTCCGCCAACAGGCTTAACGCAGAAAGCCCTGCTACAAGGGCTGCCACTATAATTACAAAGCATACAAGATACTTTTTATCAATTTTGTGTTCTTTTTCAGCAGATGCAAATGTTTTTTTCAGTCTAGTGATGATACCTTCAATAAAAACAGCCACCAGCAGAATGATCATTGCCACTGCCGGAACAATCATTCCCAAATTCACGCTAAAGTCGTATCCCAGTGCCTGCAAAATATCCGTTGAACCAAAAGCCAGTTCGGATAAGCAAAGTGCGAACAATACCGAATAAAAGTAATCAATTTTGTTCCATGCATCCTCTTTTACAAACAGGATTAACGGTATAATCAGGTACAAAACATTATACTGTAAAGAGAAGCTCGGAAACAGAACGATACTTACTACTAAAGATGCACACTTTTTCCAGGTAGAATTTGCCAAAAAACAGCCGGCACATCCCAGTATAATAACCGCAATCGGCAAAACTTTCCCCAGTGTTTCATATACTTCCGGTGCACTTACCGATATTTGGGTAAATTCATCCACAAGTTTTAGGGTACTGTAAATACCTACTTTATGCCTTAGCGCTAAATTGTCTGCGGTTACCCCTACATGGTCGGTAAGGTTGCTTACCATTAACAAGCAAGATTCAAAGCCGCCTGTACACAAAAACGGCAGAAATAATGTTGCGGCACCGGTCAAAATGCATATACCTGCACGTTTCCACTTTTTCTCACCCTGAAGAATCAGCAGACCCATCAAAACCGGATATAACTTTAGGCTAACTGCTACAGAAAGGCCTAAATATGCCAGCCAACGTTGTTTGGCATCCTCGGAATTATAGTAATTTGCATAATACAGCAGCGCCGCAACAGCAAGAATCACTACATTACCGCGTTCAACCGTAAAAATGTATGGTACGGAGCTCAAAACCGTCCACAGCACCATATTCTTTATCCTAGTATCTTTATTTGACAGGATTCTGCAAATCACTTTTACCAGAAAAAGCGTGGCTAAGGCAAAAAACGCCACTGTCAGTGCATGTACTGCCGGATATGTCGATGCGTTGGCCCAGTTATCATATGCTGTGCGCTTTCCGATTTCCTGCATGATGGATTCTGGCAAAAATCGTGTCAGAACTCCGCCGAACGCATAAATCAACGGCGGATAAATTGCATGCAGTTCATACGGTCTAAAGCCATAAGAGTGCCACAAAGTTTGCACAAAATCCGGGAAGATTGCCGAAGATTTCCCACTCCACACAATATTTCCCGCATATTTTCCGTGGAAAACTGCCATGGAAACCAACGATATCAGTTGAAGAGCTAGATATAATTGAAAAAATAGAGCCTGCGGCGATTCGGATTTGGGACCGCTTAATAAATTTTCTTCCTCTAATGGAATATCAAATTTATTTTCCTTCGTTTTCGCTTTATTCTCATTCAAATATTCTTTTATCGTTTTGAGCATTCCGCTTCCTCACTCTGCCCATAAAGTTCTTTTAATGTTAACAGCTTTTCCTGTACTTTTTTCGGCACTCCATTTTTTTGTTGAACCAAATCAATTCCGCAAGCCGTTAAATGTGCACCAAGCACCATGTTAATACTCTTCTTTATAACGCGCATTGCTTTATACTTAGGCGTAAAATACTGTGCCTTCAACGATGAATAGCTGATCTTATTAAAATTATCCAAGAACTTTTCTCGTCCCTGTGGCCTTGTGGAAGGTTTCCATAATGTATGATTAAATTCCATACATTCTGCTAAATCACACTTTTCCCAGCATGCATCTGTACTTTCGCTTAATTTTTCGCGCAGCTGAACTCCCTTTTGCGTATTAAACCAAACGGCAGAAACACCATCTTTCAGCTTGATATAATGCCGTTTGGTAACGCCGATTCCCATAAAATCGCCCATTGTTACATCAGCTTTACGCGGCACAGATGCCCAAGGGCATTGATAACAGGATTCATTAAAACAAAGATTTTTCATATAAAATGCTGTGTAAGAATCCTCTGAAAAGTTTGCACAGCTTTCCGAACCATCCTGCCACACCTGGCAAATATACCGTTGTATCAGCTTTGTCCATGGCCGCTTTTTGCTGGTCTGGTCCAGGGCTTTCAGCTTTTTGCCGCTTTGGGTCTGGATATCTGCCAGATACGCATCAAACACCCTTTCAGAGCCTGCGCCGTGGCAGACGATCTCCGCCGTGTACAGGTTGGGGTATTCCCTGCCCTGCAAAACGCCGTACAAGGCAGCGATCTGGCAGGGCACCCCGGTAAACACCACTGTCCGGCCTGCTTTCAGCTGTTGTTCGGCATCGCGGTAAACCGCCTGGGCATGACTGTATACATACTTGGAGCCCCGCATGGGTGCCAGCTGCTCCATGCTATCTGCCCGGCGCAGCTGTACATGGAAGTTTTCATCCCAACAGGCACCGTACACGCAGCCGTTTTGGGCAAATGCCCACTGTGCCAACAGGGTGAACATTCCGCCGGAAGCACTTTGCAGCAGCACATCCCGGTCGTTATGCTTCATTACATAAGCCTGCGGGTAAACGGCATCCGGGCGGCTGCGCGGGGTCAGCACCGGGCAGGTATGCTCGCATTTGCCGCAATGGATGCAGCTTTCCGCCACTTTTGGGAAATAGAAGCCATCCGCATCCTGCTGCATCTGGATAGCCCCCACCGGGCACACTGCTGCGCAGGCCGCGCAGCCTGTGCATTGTTTATGGTCACACAGCATATTTTTAATCCTTTTTCTTCAGTGCTTCTGCTTTCTGCAATGCATGCTGCAGGTAAGCCAGGCTTTTTTCACGCTCTGCGGTCACGTTCTTATCAAACACTTCGTAACTGCTGCGGAAGCTGATCTCATCCCGGCTGGTTTCCGGCCAGAAGCAATCCTGCATGCCAAGGCCCTCCAGCAGGCGGGTCACTTTTTCCGTGCGGCCCGGTGCGGCAAACGCGGCAAACGGGCGGCGGTTCAACAGAGAGAATACCGTACCATGGAATGTAGATACCATACTGAAATCACTTTGGGCAAAAGCGTTCTGCAAATCTTTGGCAGAAGTCACCTCGGTAAAATCATCGCACCAGTCATGCTGCCAACACAGGGCGTGCAGCTTCATGTTCTGCTTTTTGGCGAAATTGCGGATCAGCTCCACATGCTGCGGCAGGTAATGCTCTCCATATACCACAATGCCGTTGCCGCCAATGCCCTTGCTTCCAAAATAGGGGTACAGCAGGGTAGGGTCCAACGTGATGGGCGGGGTACTGCCGGTCCATTTTTTGACCCATGCCTGCGTTTCGGGGTCGCGCACCGAAATTGCTGCAAAGCTTTTTACGCCCGCCTGCATCTGCGCTTCCAGTTCTGCGGACGGGTTTTGCAGCGTAACGGCAGAGGTCGAATAGGTAATATGCGGGCACTGCACGCCAATGCCGAAATAGGACGGAATGAAATACATGACCGGGCTGGTTGCGGACCACAGTTCATCACTGCCAACGATCACGCAGTCATACCGCTTTGCCAGCGCTTTTGCGGAAAATACCAGCGGCCCGATTTTGAGTGCATCCAGCTCCGGGCGCATGGCGTGGTAGGTGCGGAACGCGGTGACCCGCTTTGCCACCTGGTCCGTAACAGCTTTGGGCAGCACATGCTCCCCCGCTGCCCCCAGCAAAAAGTTGATGGCGTGTTTGCCGCGGATGGATGCGTTTACAATTTCACAGTCATGCCCCAGCGCTTCCAGCTGTTTTGCCAGCGAAGCCGCCTGATAATAGGAGCCATAATTTGAATAATATACGGTAAGCAAACCAATTTTCATAAAAATTTATACCCCAGCCTTTTGATTTTTCCCGGCGAAATGAAGCCCGATGGTGATGGTGAACACCAGGCGCAGTAGGTTTGCCAGCAGGATGCCGGCAATAAAGCCGCCAAAGCCCCACAGATGGCAGAACAGCACGCTGCAAACCAGGAATGCGACCGCATAAAAGCTTTGTACGATCATCTGCCAGCGGTTGCCCGTCAGGGTAAGCACCACCGTGAGCAAAAAACTGCCCACAAAGCACAAAATCTGCGAAAGATTTGCCAGCGGCGCGTAAGCGCACACCTGTTCTGCGATCTGCGGGTAAGCGATTTTGGCAAAAACCGGGGTAACGATGCAGGTGCCAAAGTAAAACACCAGCCCCACGCCCAGTGCGGCGGCGATCATTGCGCCAAATGCCTTACGGTCAAGCGGGCGTTCCCGCTTGCACAGATAACTGATGGCGATGCTGTTCAGCGGGCCAACCAGCATGGCGATCATTTTGCCAATCAGTGATGCCACATAAAACACCGTAACCGTTTCGCTGTTCATCAGGTATTTCAGCAGCACGCGGTCCAGGTTCAGCACGCCATTATATAAAAGGTAGGAAGCGAACAGAATCAGGCTATCCTTAAAGAAGCGCTGAAAATTTGCTGTGCGGTGCAGCGGCTGGCGGTAGATGGTTCCCGTTATGGCGACGAACAAAAAGCCGCAAACTTCGCCGATCAGCAACGTGATGACCCACGAATGGATAAAATTGTAGGTCAGCGCGCCGACCACATACCCCAGCGAAATGGAAAGGTAATAGAAAAAGTAGCGGTTATAATTCAGGGTCAAGCGGTACTGGACATCCGAATAATTTTTGAGCGCTGTAAACACCAGCAGCAGCGCCGCAAGCACCAGCCCTGCCGCGCTGGAAAAATAGCTGCGGCAGAACCACACGCCAACCGCTGTACCTGGAATCAAAAACAGCAGGATGGTGGTATCGGCATCGCCGTTGCTGCATTCATATTTTTGCTGCGCCACGATCCGGCTGTTGTTGACCGCCTGCCCCAGCGCCGGGGCAATAATGGCGATAATGCCCAGCACAACCAGGATATCGCCAAAGGCAGCCGCACCCATCTGGCGGGTCAGATAGGGGTAGATCAGCAGCTGCTGCACACCGTTCATCACCACCAGCGCCGTAACGCTCAGCAGGGTGTTTTTCATGATTCCAAGTGATTTTTTATTCATAGCCGTTGCGGTTGTTCCTTTCCTCTGTTTCTGCGTTCCAGCAAGCCGAATAAACCGCACGCACCGGTTTTTGCACCGATGCGGCGGTTTCGCTTTTGTGTTTTCTTTTTACTTCACAGCCTCAAGGATCACCTGTGCCATATAGTCGATCATCTCATCGGTCATGCCGGGGTACACGCCGACCCAGAAGGTGTTGTTCATGATAAAGTCAGTGTTGGTCAGCTCCCCTGCCACGCGGTAGGCGTCGGTGCCGCGGATCTGGTCAAAGCAAGGGTGCTTGATCAGGTTGCCGCTGAACAACAGGCGGGTCTGGACATTGTGGTCCTCAATATAGCGGGTCACGGCGTTGCGGTCCAGGCCGGATTCCGGCTTGACCGAAATCAGGAAGCCGAACCAGGACGGGCGGCTGTTGGCGGCCGGTTCCGGCAGGATCAGCTTATCGGCGGCCGGTTCCAGGGCTGCGCGCAGGCGGTCCCAGTTATGGCGGCGGCGTTCGATAAAGCTGGGGAACTTTTTCAGCTGTTCGCAGCCGATGGCGGCCTGCATATCGGTCACTTTCAGGTTATAGCCAAAGTGGCTGTAAACGTACTTGTGGTCATAGCCTGCGGGCAGTTCGCCATACTGACCGTCAAAGCGGTGGCCGCAGAAGTTATCATGGCCGGACGGGCAGATGCAGTCGCGGCCCCAGTCGCGGTAGCTCTTGATCAGGCGGTTCAGCAGCGGGCTGTTTGTATACACGCAGCCGCCCTCTCCCATCGTCATGTGGTGCGGCGGGTAGAAGCTGGAGGTGCCGATATCGCCCCAGGTTCCGGTAAAGCGGGTTTCTCCGTTGATGGTGTACTGGGTGCCCAGGGCATCGCAGTTATCCTCCACCAGCCAGAGGTTATGGGCATCGCAGAAGGCTTTGACGGCGGACAGGTCAAACGGGTTGCCCAGGGTATGGGCGATCATGACTGCCTTGGTCTTGGGGGAAAGGGCAGCTTCCAGCTTGGTCACATCAATGTTGTACTGCGGCACGGTCACATCCACAAACACCGGCACAGCGCCATACTGCAGCGCCGGGGTGACAGTGGTGGGAAATCCGCATGCCACAGTGATGATCTCATCGCCCTTTTTGATCTGGCGGTCGCCCAGTTCCGGGGCGGTGAGCGCCATAAAGGCAATCAGGTTGGCGGAGGAGCCGGAGTTGACCAGGTTGGCGAACTTTACGCCGATCCACTTGGCAAACTCTTTTTCAAATTCATCCGCAAAGCGGCCGGTGGTCAGCCAGAAATCCAGCGTTGCATCGGTCAGGGCGCACATTTCTTTTTCATCAAACACGCGGGATGCATAAGTAACGCGGTCGCCGGGCTTGAAATCCGCCTTTTTCTCCTTAAAGTCATGGTAATATTCTGCCACCAGCGCCTTGATCTGCTCGCGGGCTTCGGCCTCATTGCTCCAATTTGCCATCGTCTGCTCCCTTACTCACTCAAAAATTCCTTGATCTCTTTGTCCATCTCCGCCGGGATATCCCCGCCGGAAAGCCATACCTTGCTGAACGCAACGGTCTTTTGCATACATTCTGCCATATGCCAGCGCGGTTTCCAGCCGAAGGTAGATTTCAATTTGCTGCAATCCAACTTCAAAAAGTTTGCTTCATGCGGGGCGTTTGCCTCAGCGCGGTTTTCCCATGCAGCACCATCGCCCCACGCCTGGCAGAACAGGTCTACCAGGGTGCCGGTCATCACACAGTCGCAGTCATCCGGGCCGACGTTATAATAGCCGGCGTACCGGTTATCCTCATACTGGCGCTGGGCGATCAGCAGGTACGCCGCCAGCGGTTCCAGCACATGCTGGTATGGGCGGGTGGAATACGGGTTGCGCACACCGATGCTCTCCCCCTTTGCCATGGCACGCACGCAGTCCGGGATGATGCGGTCATTGGCAAAATCGCCGCCGCCAATCACATTACCTGCGCGGGCAGTGGAGATGGCCACGCTGCCATCCGCAAAAAAGCTGTTTTTATAGCTGTGGGTCACCAGCTCCGAGCAGCTTTTGCTGTTGGAGTAGGGGTCGAAGCCGTCCAACGGTTCGTTTTCGCGGTAGCCCCAGCACCATTCATTATTCTGGTACACCTTATCCGTTGTTACGTTCAGCACAGAGCGCGGCGGAGTTTGGGCGGTGCGCACGCATTCCAACAGGTTCACGGTGCCCATCACATTGGTTTCATAGGTATAGCGCGGGTCCTTGTAGCTGTCCCGCACAATGGGCTGGGCCGCCAGGTGCAGCACAATTTCCGGCTGGGCGGCATCAAAGGCCGCTTTCAGGCTGGCAAAATCGCGGATGTCGCCGATCACGCTGGTCATTTTGCCTTCCAGCCCTGCCAGAGAGAAGAGGTTGGGGGTTGTGGGCGGTTCCAGGCTGTAACCCGTTACCACCGCACCGATCCCCACCAGCATGCGGCAGAGCCAGCTGCCCTTAAAACCGGTATGCCCGGTTACAAACACGCGTTTGCCGCGGTAAAATTCCAAGTTCATTGTTGGTTCCACACTTCCCAGGGCGCACAGCCGGACGCCCACATTTTTTCCAGCATACTTTTTTCGCGCTCGGTATCCATGCACTGCCAGAATCCGCGGTGCACATAGCTCATCAGCTGGCCTTTGGCCGCCAGCTCGCGCAGCGGGGTCTGCTCAAAAATGGTATCATCGCCGCTGATGGTATCAAACACTTCCGGTTCCAGCACCATATAGCCCGCATTGATGATAGCCCCATCGTTGATGCTCTTTTCGCGGAAGGCCTGTACAGTGTTATCCTGGCCGATATCCAACACGCCTTTCTGCTGTTCCTGCACCACGGCGGTCAGGGTGGCCAGCTTGCCATGCTGCTTATGGAACTTGAGCAGTTCGGCAATGTTCACATCGCAGACGCCATCACCATAGGTCATCATAAAGGTTTCGTTGCCGATATATTTCTGCACCCGCTTGATGCGGCCGCCCGTCATCGTGTTCAGGCCGGTATCCACCACCGTCACGCGCCACGGCTCGGCGTGCTGGTCATGCACGATCATCTCGTTGCCCTGGGTGAAGTCAAAGGTCACATCGCTGGTATGCAGGAAATAATCCGCAAACCACTCCTTGATCATATGCTGCTTGTACCCGGCGCAGATCACAAAATCATTGAAGCCATAGTAAGAATACTCTTTCATGATATGCCACAAAATGGGCATACCGCCGATTTCGATCATCGGTTTCGGCTTGAACTTACTTTCTTCCGAAATGCGCGTGCCATAGCCACCGGCAAGAATTACAACTTTCATATTTTTCACTCCCGTAAGCCTGCAGCGGAACCCTGCTTGCAGTCCCGCAAAAACTGTCCGTCCCATCGCCGCCGGACAGTTTGGTACACACCTACCCTATTTTATTATCACTATAATATTAAAGTATATCATTTTCGCGTATTCAGTGCAACCGTTCCAGGAAACTTATCACACCTAGTAGGCCTGCTTTTTATTCCGCGTTTTGCTCTTTGTTATCACATTTTAACGCCGCTTTTGTTGCCGCTGTGCAAACAATATTCTTTAGCCAACACCGCACAATTCCCGCCTTGCGGCTTAAGCACCGCTCCGGCAGCTGCGGCA
>OLNI01000677.1_pt1 | contig 25961 bp, 15 predicted proteins | sample 1672921 | NCBI WGS metagenome assembly OLNI01 (sample SAMEA3136737, study PRJEB25190) | human gut metagenome | biome: human gut; feature: human-associated habitat; material: faeces | place: Austria | collected 2013 | reverse complement strand
CCCCAGCTGGGCCTGCAGCGCCTCCACCGGCGCCTCGAACAGGTTCATAAGGCTCGTGATGGCGGCGAACACCGCCGCCGCGAACAAGATGACAGCGAAAATGTTACCGAAGGGCATCTCCTGGAAGACCTGGGCCAGCGTGATGAACAGAAGCGGCGGCCCGGAAGACACGTCCAGCCCAAAGGCGAACACCGCCGGCACCACGACGCAGGCGGCCACAAGCCCGGCGATGGTATCGAAAATGGCGACGTTCTTGGCGGCGTCCACCACGTCCACATCTCGCTTGAGGTAACTACCGTAGACGAGTGTGCCGCACCCGGCAAGCGATAGGCTGAAGAATGCCTGGCCCAGAGCGTACACCCAGGTAGTGGGGTTCAGCAACGCCTCCCAGCGGGGCACGAGCAGATACTCGTAGCCAGCTGCCGCACCGGGCAGTGTGGCCACGCGGATGGCGATGATGACGAACAGCACGAAGAACGTGGGCATGAGCACCTTGTTCACCTTCTCGATACCCCGGGAGATGCCCAAAATCATAATGCCGAAGGTGAGCGCCAGGCCCAGCAGGTGGAAGCCCACGTTGCCGAAGTCCGACGCGATGGCCCCGAAAAAGGCTCCCATGTCGGTCTGCGCCATAAGCTCGCCGTCGAGCGAGGCCACGAAGTAGTTGCACGCCCAACCGAGCACTACGGCGTACCCGATGGCGATGGCGAGCGATCCCAAGGTGGGAATGAGTCCGATGATCTTACCGATGCGCTCGCCGTGCCGCACACCGCGCATCTCCATGGCGCGGCCGAATGCGCCCATAGGGCCAGCGCCCATAGCCCGACCGAAGGACATTTCTCCAATCACGCCCGTAAAGCCCAGCAGCGCCACGAAAATGAGGTACGGGATGAGGAAGGCCGCGCCGCCCAACTGAGCCACGCGATAGGGAAACAGCCAGATATTGGCCATGCCCACGGCGCTGCCAACGCAGGCGAGGATGAAGCCCGTATGTGTGGCCCAGGTATCGCGGCGACCACGGCCCGAGCCGCCCGATGCGCCCGGCGCTCCCGCACCCGTCTCCTCACCGACCTCGATGGCCCGCGCTTCCTCCGCAACGATGTTGTCGTCTCTTGTCGTCACAGCGTCCTCCTTGAATTTCCGTGCCTTCCATCATAGCGAAAGGCGCGGCACGAACAAGCAGGTTCTGGCCAGAGGGACAAATCTCGCACGCGCTCCTCCTCTTTTCGTGCAGGATTTTGCGATTAAGAGAGTCCCCCGAGCGCCATTTGTGCAGGATTTTGCGATCAGGAGAGCTTTGAATCGCCAGCCAGCCCTCGGCGGCTCTCTCTATCGCAAAATCCTGCACAAATTCAAGGCCTCGCGCATCCAGCAAAAAGAGCAAAAGGAGATTCGTCCAGCAAAAAAGGAAGTTCGAGGCCAGAGCAGCGCATAGTCCTGCACCCGCTCGAGCTCTCGCTCACCGCATCACGAAAGGTGCCTGCCGCGTACGGAAGGCAGGCGCACAACCTAGAAAGGCGAAGAGGGAGGGAGGGCAGCCGACTCGTGCAGCGTCGGCTTAGAAAGGAAAATGCTGCTGGTGGAATTTGCTTACCTGGCGTCGCAACTTTCGATGGGCATCCGCATGAGCAGCCCTGCGCTTCCGACGCTTCTTTCCCGCACGGCCGGATACCCTATCGAGAAGAGCCGTGCATTCCGTCACATTCTGAAACTGGGAATTCGTCATCGTAGCTGTCTCGATGCCGTCAACCATAAGTCCATCCCGCTTGCGAGAATCGCGATCCTGCTGATCGGCGCTCGCATGGGCAGTACGCCCATTGTATTCAATGCCGAAATGCGCCTTGGGCCAGTAAAAATCGAGCACAACCCAATCGGTACGAGCAACCCGGCGCGCCTCCTCCGACAAGGCAACGGGGGCGTTGATGAGCGCTTCGGCAATACCGAGACCCCCGTAAACCTCCGCCGTAAACGCAATGGCGGCAAGCTCGGTTTCCATCACGGATCCCGATTTTGCCCGCACCTGCTTTGCAACCGCTCTCGCGAGCTTTGCACCCTTTGCACCATTCAGACGCGCTGCGTAGGCCATCAGGCGGTTCGGCGTGGTAAGAGGACGACGCACCAGCGGAACACTCTTTTGCGTTGATCGCGGATAGCACCCACAGAGCTCATAGCCAAGGGCAAGCAACTCACCGAAAGAAAGGCAGGAGGCCATTTGAACGAACACAAGCTCTGGCGAACAGACGAATAACCCCTCAGCGATGCGCACGAAAGACCCTCTTGGATAATTCAGGAGGCTGCGATGACGCTCAGCAAGCATCGAACTTTTCGTACCCTCTTTACCATCATGCAGGATATGCCATGGTTTCGCGCCAAGTCCGTCAGTGCAGTCTTTGAGGCAAAAGCGCAGTTCGGGCATCTCAGGCAGCTCGTCAAAAAGACTATGGATGTCGCATTCCCTTATAGCGCAATCTCGCAGCACCGCTGAAGTCTGATAGATGTTCGAAGGGAACAGATTGGCGTCCGCCACTTTCCCTGTACTGTGAAACTCCTGCAACGTGAGAGGGCGCAGGATAGACCATGCGCGCCAGAAGCGTAAGGCCGTGATATGGCTGAGGTATACTTTCATTGAGCGAACTTTAGCGTAATGCGGTTAATACTATCATCGCTTTTGAGAAACCTTACGAATCTCCCATTCATGATTGTTGCCCTCATCCTTAAAAAGCGTGGTGCCAAGCAGGGCAAGTCGTCACGGCAGCCCCGACGAGCAAGGCCGCTATGGCAGCCCAGGTAAGCAAACTCGTTTTTGGCTTATTACGGATATCCTTTGTATACCGCGGCCCAATGACTTGCCACGTCAACCGTTGGGGCTCTTTTGTGCAAGATTTTGCGATAGGGAGAGCCTCGGCGCGCCATTTGTGCAGGATTTTGCGATAGGGAGAGCCTGCAGCGACTGAAAGGGCGTGCATGGCTCTCCTAATCGCAAAATCCTGCATACTTTTGAGCAATGGCCGACATGGGGCAACAATGTCGGTGGCCAACTGCTAGGAATGCAGGAAACCGCTCGCTTCCATTTCGTCGAGCCAGGCGGCCACCTCGTCGCGGGACTGGGTGGGAGTCCCGTTGAAATAATGACGCAACGCATCGGCGATGCCCTCAGCGGAAAGGCCCGTGAGGGCCAAAGCGAGAATGGAGCCGCCCATCTTATTCATGGCAAAGCACTTGCCGTCGGCATCGTACAGCGAGACGCCCTGGCCGCTTCTCGCCAGATAGGCCCCAGGAGCGAGGGATCGCGTTTTCATGTCGCCCGTCCTTTCGGCAGCAGATAAAGCAGGACCGAGGACAGAAAGCTCTTGCGCCGATCACTACCAAGAAATAACGACAGTGTAACGGTGACTCCTTGTAAATAACCCCAGGTTAACAGCGATGCCGCGTTCTGTTGCCAAAGCGAAATCAATGAGCTATTCGCTTATAGAAGAACATAATCGAGCGAGCCTTATGATTCCGACGAGCAAAATCATTTTCGAAATCTCCCAAGTAAATGCCAGTTCGACCCCGCTTTGGCAAGAAGGGGAGACGATTGAGGGGCGAAAATGCCAGTTCGACCTCGCTTTGGTAAGAAACGGGACTGACACTCTTACCATTACGGGGTCGAACTGGCATTTACTGCGTTGTTCTCGAAAACAGGGCCTGTCGGTCGCCTTCGCCTTACGCGCAGGCTTCCACCACGGCGGCGATGGCCTCGGCGTGCGCTTGTGCGGCGGCCGGATCAACTGCCTCCACCATCACGCGCACCACCGGCTCGGTGCCACTCGGGCGCAGAAGCACGCGGCCGTCCTCGCCGAGCGCCTCCTCAGCGGCGGCCACGGCAGCGGCCACCTCGGCGCTGCCCTCCACAGCATGCTTGTCGTTCACGCGCACGTTAATCAGGGTCTGCGGCATCTTCTCCATGACCTGAATCGCCTCGGCCACGGGCTTGCCTGAGCGAATGACCGCCGCCAAGAACTGGCAGGCCGTCATGAGGCCGTCGCCCGTGGAGTTGTGATCGAGCAGAATCATGTGGCCAGACTGCTCGCCGCCAATGGAGTAGCCGTGCTCGCGCATAGCCTCCAGAACGTAGCGGTCGCCTACCTTGGTCTGCACCACATTAATGCCCATCTCTTTCATGGCACGCACGAAACCGAAGTTGCACATCACCGTGGACACAACCGTGTCACCGGCCAGCACGCCGCGCTCGCGCATATCGAGCGCGCAGACCGCTTCCACCATATCGCCGTCGATCTCGGTGCCATCGGGCGCCATGAGCATGACGCGATCGGCATCGCCATCATGCGCAATACCCACATCGGCACCCGTCTCGGCCATAAGCGCGCGCAGCGGCTCGAGATGAGTGGAGCCGCACCGCACGTTGATGTCCATGCCATCGAAATCATCGTTGATGACGATCACCTCGGCGCCCAACCGCCGCAGAGCCTCCGGGGACGTGAGCGAGGAAGCACCGTGGCCCGTATCCAAAGCGATGCGCAGGCCCTTGAAGGAAATGCCCTGATCCTCGATGGAACGAGCCGCGTGGTCGATGTAAATGTCGCAAGCGTTTTCCAGCGGAATGACCACGCCCACCTCGGCACCAGCAGGCATCTTGATTTCGGAAGCCAGATAGCTCGTCGCATCGGCGGGAGCATCGGGCGCAGCGGCTTGAGCGGCGCTCCAGGCGGCCTCCTCGGCGGCAGCGACCTCGCCTTCCAAGCCACCGTTGACGATGAAGGCCTCAATCTCGTCTTCCACGGCGTCGGGCAGCTTGAAGCCCTGAGCATCGAAGAACTTGATGCCGTTGTACTCCGGCGGATTGTGAGAGGCGGAGATGACCGCGCCGCCCGCCGCGCGCATCTCGCGCACGAGCAGGGCCACGCCCGGCGTGGGGATGATACCGGCCTCGAGCACGGTACCGCCCGCGCTCATGATGCCCGCGGAAAGGGCCGCGCCCAGCATGTCGTCGGAGCGGCGCGTGTCGCGACCCACAACGATGGTCTTGCCAAGGTAGATGGCGGCGGCCTGACCGAGGCGATAGGCCATCTCGCAGGTCAGCTCCACATTTGCGATGCCGCGCACGCCATCAGTTCCAAACAGTCGGGCCATGAAATCCTTCTTTCCTTCAACTCGGGGGCTCCCCCGAAGTTCTCCATATTGTTTCGCTCGCTCAGGCTGCCGCGAGATTCCCGTCTCTTCCCCGCACAAGACCTGTAGCTGAACGCTACTTTCCGCGGCGCACGAACTCGTCGTGCAAGCGAACGGCGCCGTGCGGCCGCTCTCCTTCGGTCATGCGATTGTTCAGCTCGGCAGCGAACTCGTCGAGCGTGATGCCGTAGCGCTCCAGCACGACGAGAAGATGATACACCACATCGGCGGCCTCGTAGCGCAAATGATCGACCGCCTCGCCGTACTCCGGGGGCAGCTGGACGGAAAGAGGAGCGCCGGCACCCTCATCGGCAGCTTCGGCGTCGGAGACCGCATCGCCAGCCCCGGCACTAGCAGCTTCCAGCGCCACGGCGGCCGCGAGCGAGGAGGTCGCCCAACCTTCCACATCCTTGGCGGCCAGAGCCACTTCCCCGGACTCTTCCATGACTTTCTTCAGCACATCGTCGACGCTGCCCGTCAGAAGCCGGTAGGTGTAGCTCGCCTCGTCGGCGTCGCGACGCGCGGCGATAGTGGCGGCGAGCGCCTCCAGCGTCGCGCCAATCTGCGAGGCCGGGACCGCCTCGCCTTCGGGGATGAACGTCTTGTTGACCATTGAATGCAGCACTTTCTCTCGGCAGCCACCATGATATTTCCCTCCATGATACCCAACCACAAAAAGCAGGGACGGCCCGAAAGCCGCCCCTGATAAAAATCACAGGTTTCGAATAGATGGCGCGAGCCGTGGGCCCCTACCGCCTTATGCTTCTTCTGGCTCCAAATCGTCCAAAGCCGGCGCGGCGGGTGCCTTCGCCTTGCCGCCGGAGCGCGTCGAGGCGAAGGCGTCGACGAAGGGAACAGGCTTGCCGCTGACGGCGCGGAAGGAAATGGCGCTCGTGGGGCACGCGTCGATGCAGTCGCCGCAGCGGGCGCAGTCGTGCAGGGGCAGCTCGCCCAAATCGGGATGACGCAGGTTCACATCGAAGGTGCAGGCCGTGGCGCAGCGGCTGCAGGCCGTACCCTTGGCTGTTTCCAGGCAGCGCTCGTTGTCGATGACCGGCATGCCCGTGCGGCTGAAGCGGGAGAAAAGGCTCATGAACGCCGAGATGGGGCAGAACCGGCCGCACCATTTGCGCAAGAATACCAGCTCAATGACAAGCATGGCCGGCACGAACAGAAGCGACCAGTTCAAGTCGCCCGCGCCGAACAGGCGCACCAGCAAGGCCACCGCTGCGAAAGTGAGGCCCACGGGGCACACGAGGCAGAACACGGGGAACCCGAACACAGCCGTCGTCAGCAGCGCACCGCCGAGCACCGCATGGCGCGAGTCGAAAGGCGCGTTGCGCTTGGCGTGGCAGGCTCCGCAGGCGGCGCAGTCGTGAGTCGCCGACGCCTCTTTCAGCGCTGCGATCTCCTCGGCGGCGAGGGCCTGGTTCGCTTGAGAGAGGGCCTCCACCTCCTGCTCGCGCGTTTTCACGGGCTTGAAGAACTCCTTCACTCGGCGCCACAGGGTCACGGGGCAGATCCAGCCGCAGAACAGGCGGCCCAAAAGCAGCACGAGGGCGATGGCCACCACGATGCTCAGCACCGCACGCGGGATGAGGGTCTTGGCCGCCACCATGGATAGCAGCGCGCCCACCGGGCACAGAACCGCGATGTCGTTCGCCCCGAATCCGCACCAGGTTCCCGTGGCCACGCCGGCAATAAAGCAGACGGCCAGCGCCGCAAAAGCCACCGCGGCCACCGCAGTGCGCGCATTCTTGAACTTCATGACGACCCCCTACCCTTCCAGCGGCTTCACGACAATGGCACGCTCCGAGGCGTTCATGGTGGAGCCGGCCTGGGCCGACACGCACACGGCCTCGCAGGCGCCGCAACCGTTGCACTTCTCGGCATCCACCACGGGCAGCCGCGTGTCCAGGGCATCCGTCGCATCGGCGTTCTGGTAGTAGATGGCCGCATTCTCCTCGCCACGCACCTGGATGCACACGTCGTGGCAGAAAGCGCAGAAGCTGCTGCGGTAGGCGATGCACGTTTCGGTATTCAGTACCGCCACGCCAATGACCTCGGTTTCGGGTGCGTAATCGACCGGCAGCTGCAAAGCCCCGGAAGGGCACACAGCCGCGCAGAGGGGCACGCCTCCGTTGCGCTCGGCGCAGAAATCACAGTAGCGGAAATCGTCCAGCTGACCGGGGTAGCAGTCGGAGAACTCCATGCGCGGCGTGCGCATATTCAGCACGCCCGCATCAAGAGAGGCAGCCACGATCACCTTCTCGGGGCACGCCTCGATGCAGCGGTAGCAGTGCACGCAGCGGGACACCAGGTTCTCCTCGTCCTGTCCTCCCGGCGGCCGCACGAGCGGCTCGCTGCCCACATAGCGCAGCGCGCCCAGCCCGGCCATGGCCACGGTGGCGCCCACGCCGATACACAGCGTGCGCCGCGTCAGCGAATTTCCTCCAGCCATGCTTGTCCTCCTTCTCTCATCTTTCCTCGATTACCTCGGATTCAAATTGACGATATCGCAACCGTGGTTGAGCCAAGCGGGGACACGGGGTGCCGCCCACCAAGCGAGTTCCGCAGATGGTATCGAAGGCGCAGTGAATTAGGGGGAAGGCGGCCGTAACGCCTTCGATACCATCGAGGACTGTCTGAGCGACTGGGCGGTACCCCGTGGCCCCGCCCGCAGCGAGTCGCAACTACATCATTCCAAGCCCGAACTAATCAACAGGAACCGGGCGGCTGCAATCGCTTGTCGCAGCCGCCCATTCCAAACGCTTCTAGGAAAGCGCGCTCGTCTCCACCCAGATGGCGGGACGCACGCCGATGTTGCCACCGAGCGTGCTCTTAAGCTCGCTTCCGTGGTCGTCGAAGCCGTCGTGCAGCTCGCCGGCCATGCGGTAGCCGTCGCCGTGCACGTAGCCGTCGTCGGTCACCACCGAGGCGTAGCCGGCGTAGTAGCCGTTGGAGCGCAGCCACCAGGCCGCCGCGCCGTCGGGCTGCTCGTCGTTGCTCGCCACGCCCACGTAGACGCCCTGCTTCACGGCATAGTCGGTGGGATGGGCCACGCGAGCCGCGTTGTTGGCGAAGTACTGCTTCGCCTCGGCCAGGCTCAGCAGGAAGACCTGGTCAGTCGTCTCTTCGGCCGCATGCACCGAAGGGTCCGCCGCCGTGGCCGCCGTATGGGACACGTTGTTCTTCGTATCGGCGAGCGTCGTGGCAGCGATGGCGCCCTTCTCATCGGCGCTGAAGGCCGCATTCAAAAACTCGCCGTTCAGCCACGTGCGAATCGAGCTCGTCGCCCATTCCACGTCCTTCTGGGGGCGCGGCGACTGCACCGACCACTGGTACGGCTCGGCCGTGTTGTCGTAGGGCACGGCATCCAGCACCGACTCGCTGATGAGCAGCGTCTTGCCGTTCTCCTCGGCAAGCGCAAGCCACGTGATGTCCTGACCCTGGTAGCTGCCGAAAGTGACCGTATCGAAGCTCTGCTCGTCGGCGGACTCGGCACCGGTATAGGCCAGTTGGGTGTTGTCGCCCTTGGAAGGGTCGCTCACCGGCGCGCTTTCCGTAGCGCATCCGGCGAGGCCAAGTGCGAGCGCTCCGGCGGCAAGCGCCAGGCCAGCCCGCTTGTATATTCCTCGCATGAGAACCTCCTTGTCTCATTTCTCGAAGGGCGGGGAGGCGCACGCGCACGCGGCCTCCCCGAAGCCCGCTAGTACAGCATGAACAGGGTCTCGCCCATGGTGTACATCATGATGCGCAGAGCCACGGCGCACACCAAACCGGCGATGGCGACCACGGCGCCCCATACCTTCCACGCTCCCTGCTTCTTGCCCAAAAGCGCGCCGACGAGGGCGACCACCAGGGCGATGATCGCCACCACAAGGGCCGCCAGCGAGTCGCCGGTGAACAGGGACACGTTGGCCGGATTGGCCATAGCCACGTTCGGGTGCGTCGGGTCGAAGTAGTACTGGAAGGACTGGAAGGTGGCGCTCGAGGCCTCCATGGCGAACATGTAGGCCGCCGAGAGCACGGCATTCACGGCCGCGCCGATGACCGTAAGAAGGCCGATGCCCTCGATCTCGACGCCCTTCACGGCACCGATGAAGGCCACGGTGGCCGGGCCCATGACGCAGGCCGCGCCCAGAAGCGACAGCAGCTGCAGCACCGTGTCCCAGGCGGGCAGCGACGGCATCATGTAGCTGTGGCCCATGGCCACGATGAGCACGAGCACCACCACGATGCCCACCACGGCCAGCCACTGGGGCACCGTGTCATCCTCGGAGCGGCGCAGCATCAGGAAGAACAGCACCATGACCACCGCCAGAAGCACAATGGCGATGAGCTCCTGGGTGATGCCCGAGGTGATGTGTCCGAACCCGTTGAACAGGTTGAACGGGTGGGTCAGATGGAACACGACGGCAATGCCGCCCACCACGAGCACCACAGCCGAGCAGATGAGCGCCGGCAGCTGCACCGCACCGCCGCGCTTCTGCAGCGCGAGGATGCACTGGGTGCCGAAGATGCCCGCGGCCCAGGCCAGAAAGCTCGTGAAGATGACGAGCGGGATTTGAATTTCCATGGGCTACTCGACCCCCTGCCACTTGATGTTGCGCATGATGTAGAACATGCTCGGTCCGTTGCCCACATCGGTGAGCTTGTACACCTGATCCTCGGTGAAGTCGTTCACGAAGTCGCCCAACCGCTCGCCGCGCGGGCCCTCGAAGGACTCGATACCCTGCTCGGCATCGCCGTACCAGCGGGCCATGCCGCAGCACTGGCTCACGCACTGGGGCAGCTCGCCCTGAGCCGTGCGCTGCTGGCACAGCGTGCACTTCTCCACGACGCCCTCCTCCTCGTTGAGGTAGCGCACGCCGTAGGGGCAGCTCATGACGCAGAACTGGCAGCCGATGCACTTCGACTTGTCAATCTGAATGGTGCCGTCGGGCAGCTTGTGCGACGCCTCGGTGGGACACACCGACACGCACTGGGGGTTCTCGCAGTGCTGGCACTGCACGTTCAAAAAGTAGGTTTCGACATCCGGGTACTGGCCGGAACCGCCCTTCTTGGGGGTGGGGCCCACGCGCAGGGTCTTGTTCCAGAAGTTGCCGATGGGCACGCCGTTGACCACTTTGCAGGACACGCTGCAAGCGAGGCATCCCACGCACCGGTCGAGGTCGGTGCAAATAGCAAGCTGTGTCATTTCTCCCACTCCTTTCTCTTACGCGTCGAACTTGTCGGGGTGAATGCCCTCGGCGCCGATGGCCCACAGCTTCAGGCGCGGATCGGACGAGTCGTGGATGATCTCGGTGCCGTCGTTGCCGCAGGGGATGGGGTTGCCGAAGGGGCTGTTCTCGGGCGTGGCCTTGTACACCTTCACCGGATAGCCGCGTACCGTGGACGAGCCGTTGTACTTGTCCTGGGCCGTGCGGTCGACGATGCAGTTGATGCAGGACAGTTTGAAGCCCTTGTCGGCCTGGGCCAGCTCCGGATACCACCACTGATGCTCGCAGTTGATGGTGCCGGGCGCGATGCCGTAGTAGAGGTCCACGGTCTGGCGCACCTTGCCCCAGGGGCTCTCGATCCAGGCCCAGTCGCCCTGCTCCAGACCGAGTTCGGCGGCTGTCTCCGGGTTGATCTCCATGCGGGGCACCGGCCACAGCTCGCGGCACCAGGGCAGCTGGCGATGCTCGCTGTGGAAGTACACGGGGATGCGACGGCCGGTGATGCAGAGGATCGGGTACTCCTCGTAGGTTTCCGCGTCGCGCACCCGGGAGTGGATGCCCTCCACGTAGTAGGGCAGAGCCTCGGTGTGGAAGCCCGGCGTCACCTCGGGGCCGTCGGAGCCCTCAGGGAAGTGGGACTCGATGGTGGTGGCCCACAGCTCGTGCTTCATGGTCGGCGTGGGGAAGCCGGGAATGTTGATGTCCAGCTTCGTCGGCTGCTGATGCGGCGCCTTGCGGTAGGCCTGGCCGATCTCGTAGCGGCGGTAGGAGCCCCAGTCGTCCGGGAACACTTCCTTCATGTTCCAGGTGCCGTGCTCCTGGTAGGCGGCCACGAAGTCGTCCCAGGAGTCATAGGGAGCGCAGCCGCCGCCGTGCTCGGCGTCGAGGCACTCGTACTCCAGGGCGAGCAGGTCCACAGACTTGCCGGTCTCGGCCGACTTCTTCTCCCAGTAGGGATCGTCCGGGTCGGTGGAGAAGGGCACGCCGAAGTAGGGGCCAAGCTCCAGGAAGTACAGAGGATCGCTCTTGCACTCTCCCGGAGGGTCGACGGCGCGCACGCACAGGCTGAAGGAGCCGCCGGAGCCCTGGGCGATGCGCTGGGCGTTCATCTCGGTCCAGTGGCACACCGGCAGAAGGATGTCCGCCGCACCCGAGGTCGGCGAGTGCCACAGGTTCGCCTCGAAGAGGAAGTCCAGCATGAGCAGGGCCTCCCAGTTGTAGCTGGCGTTGGCCATGTTCATGTGGTCGCCGGAACCGATCATGCCCGCGTGAATCTCGTAGGGGGCATTCGCGTCGCGGTGCATGTACTCCATGACCGAGTTGCAGTCGGCCCACACGGCGTACCAGTACAGCATGGGGAACTTCTCGTAGCCGGCGATGCGGTTGTACAGCCCGAAGAACGGCGCGCGCACGAAGGAGGCGGGGTTCGAGCCGCCGTCGGCGCCAGGGTACATGGACGTGGGGCCCGACTGGGTGGTCCAGCCGTTGGTGGCGCCGCGCTGGCCGCCGGGGGTGTCGATGGCGCCCACCATGGCGCAGGCGGCCATGATGGCGCGACAATTCTGCGTGGACATGCCGTGATGCTCGATGGCCAGGCCGTAGTTGATGCCGCCGTTGGGGATGCGCGGATCGTCGCGGGTGGCCCACTCCAGGCAGGCGTCGGTCAGCAGCTGCGCGTCCACCTCGGTGATCTCGCTCACCTTCTCGGGGGTGAAGCCCTCCAGGTACTCGGCCCAAATATCCCACACAGGGCGTCCCTTATGGGTGGTGCCGTCCTTCAGCTTCACATCGAATTCGCCGTACATGGCCGGGTCGATGAGCGGGTTGAACTCGGAGAGGTCGTACACCTTGCCGGGCTTCTTCGACTCGTCGTCGCGCAGACGGGAGAGATCCTGGTCGAAGTAGCTCGTGGACTTCTGCCAATTCTCGCCCTCCCAGTGGGCCTCGCCCACCTCCGGGTGCGCCTGCCAGTAGGTCCAGCGGTTGTTCAGCTGGTCGAACACGAGGTAGCGCTGCGGGTCGCCGTCGCCTTCGATCTCCCAGTCCACCATGGTCGGGTCGATGTCGGCCTCGGTGAGCAGGCGGGTCTGGTAGGCGTAGGGGTAGCCGCCGTTCTGCACATGCTCCTCGTAGCCGGTCGGGTCCATGTCCGGCACCACGATGAACGGCGAGTTCGACCAACGCTTCAGGAACTGCCAGTCGCACAGGTCGTTCTTCAGGATGAGGTGGCACCAGCCGAGCGCCAGCGCGTTGTCGGTGCCGGGGCGCAGCGGCAGCCAGTACTTGGCGGTACGGCCCAGGTTCGTCTGGCGCGGGTCCACCGAGATGAAGGCGTCGGCGCAACGGGCGACGTCCACCACGGTACGGGCGGCGTCGTCGTAGTTCGACTGCGACTGCTCGGTGGCCCACTGCACGAACTTCGTGGAGTGGTTGATCAGCTCGGACCACGACCAGGCCTGCACGTTGTCGATACGGCTGGCGAAGTGGCGCGGGCCCTTGCACACCTGGTAGGCGGCCACGATGTTCGGGGTGCCGAACAGCAGAAGCGCCATACCGGCATCGGACTGCATGCACCACTGACGGCCCGTGCCGCACCAGGTGAAGGTGGACTCGTTGCCGTACTTCGCGGTGATCTCCAGGATGTTGTCGGCGATGGTCTGGTAGGCCTCGTCCCAGGAAATGCGCACCCAGCCGGGATCGTCGTCGCCCTTGGGGTTCGTGCGCTTCATGGGGTACTTGATGCGGTCGGGGTGGTAGGCCGCCTGAATGGACGCCTGGCCCTTGGAGCAGTGGTTGCCCATGGTGAGGAAGCAGTCCTCGTCGCCCTCGGTGCGAATGACCTTGCCGTCCTGCACGTACACCCACACGCCGCACTCCACCTTGCCGCAGCCGCGGCAGCAGGAGCGGATGCGCGTGACCGCCGATTCGGTGGCGGCGGCGCTCTCGTTCTCGGCGAGAGCAGCGGTGGGGCTGGCGGCACCGGCAACGGCAGCCACGGCGGCAGACACGGCGGCGGTCTTGACGAAAGACCGGCGTGTCATGTTCAGCTTGCCCATTTCATCCTCCTTCTCTTCTTTCGGGTTCTCTCTCAAGCAGCGCAACTTTTGGGGATTTCAGTTGCAACTCTTCGCAGGGCGGAGACACGGGGTACCTTGATTCGCTCAGACAGTCCTCGCTGGTATCGACGGCGTTCGCATAGGTTGATCCCTAGATCACTGGGCCGTCGATACCATCTGCGGAACTCGCTCGGTCAAGGCACCCCGTGTCTCCTCACGACATCGCCTTGGTTGAAACTTGAGCCTCCTCGCTGCTTTTCTGAGGTACACGTTACGCGCTTGGGGCGGCATAAGGAATTTCCGAAGATGCCGGGTTGACGGGCTGGCAATGCCCATTCGGCATTGCTTATGCGACGGTGGCATAAGCGGCGAGCAAGTACCGCCTTCTGGGAAAAGTCGGAGATGCGAACGGGCAGGGCGCCGGAGGGGTGGCGTCCTGCCCGTTCAAGGGAGGGGAAAGACGCCCGGATCGTGAGGTTGGGGAAGAGGGGAAGCGCGATCCGGGTCGGGGTAAGCTTAGTGAATGCGAGAATCGAACTCAACGACGGTGCCGTCGGTGTATTCGATGCCCCAGATGGAATAATCGAGGCTGAACACCGGCTCGGCGAGAACTTCGCTGGCACCCTCGGGAGCCTCGGTGGTCGCGTCAGCTGCGGCGTCGTCCGCCAAGTCGGAGGGCTGAGCGATACCAAGCTCTTCGATGTCTTCAGTAACAACAGCCGCCTCGTCGGCCTCAAACGAACCTTCGCCTTCGGCCGCCGTTTCAGCGGGAACGGCCGCTTCATCTTCGGCATCTTCATCCTGGGCGGCCAGAGCGGCGCGGTAGCGGGCCTGCTCCTCTTCGAAGGCTACCTTCTGGGCGGCGAGGCTCACCCGGGAAGGGATGCGGATGCGGGCCACGTTCTCGTCGAAGACGCCCTCGGCGGCAAGCGTGCGCACCTTGTCGCAGAGAGCCGGCGCTTCAGACGGAATGCGGTTTTCGTCGTCCACCTTCAGGCGCAGCACGGCATGGGGGGCGAAGTCGAAGTCGGCCCACTGGTAGGTCACGTTGCCGGCGCCCAGGGGATGCAGCACCGTGTTGTAGTTGTGCATGGCTGTGGACATATTGCGCGTGGCGTTGACAAGCCAGGGCATGAACGAAGCGCGCCACAGCTGTTCAGCAGCAGGGTCAGACGCATCCCAAAAGGGCTTCATGAGGCGGATGTTCAGACGCATGAGGTTGCCCTCGGCACGTTCGCCTTCGTCCAGCTCGGACACGACGGACTGGGCCAGGTACATGTAGCTGCGCTTGATCTCGGCAGCAGCGGTATCCGAGTACTCCTCGGGCCGAAGCCTCACCTGAAGCACGAGCGACGGTTTGGGCAGCATGGCATCCTCCTTCATCCTGCAAATGCGTCCCGAGCGCAACCGCGAAGGCCAGCCCGAGACGGAGCGTTTCGAGGCCCAGTATCGGGGCGCGCTGCGGCGCCGTCAACGGGAAATCTGACAGCATGTCGAATCGGAATAAGCTCATGGCGCGCAAGCATCATCCAAGCCAAATCGTCATGAGAACATGCCCCTGAACAGGCTTGACGCATAAATTTATGCCTCGTTAAGATCGTGGCACCGCACAACTCGCACCGAGGAGGCCCCATGACTGACCGCACCGAAACCGATGAGATACTCGACGGCTACCTGACCGCCGACTTCGACCCCTTGCAGGCCTTCGCCTTCGACGACGACACCGACGCCGACGATGAGGCCCCCTCGGTTCTCGCCGAGGGCCCCTTCAATATGCCGAACCCCGAAGCCGCCCCTCAGTTCCAGCGCGACCTGGTCGCCTTCGACAACGGCGAGACCGCCGAGGAGCGCATCGACGCACTGTTCGCCCAGATGCCCACCTTCCACAAAATGCTCTTCACCATCATGGGCACGTGCGCATCCCCCCTCCCCACGGCCGACCTTGAGGAGGTCATCGCCGAGATGAAGCGCCACCACCACTCGGTCTACGAGCCGCTGACCTTGTGCAACTTGCTCGAACGCGCCGGGGCCATCGCTCAGACCGACGAGAACGGCACCCCGCTGGCCGAGGTGGAGCAGGAGCCCTTGCGCGTGGAAGTGGAAGGCGTCGAGTACTGGCGCGTCGCCCCGGCGCCGGAGGTGTTCTGGAGCCTGACCGAGGCAGGGGCCGCCAAGCTGGACAGCTATCGCCCGATGGAGATGATCGCCGCCCTGTACGAGACAGAGCCGCAGTACGGCGCCATCTTCACCACCTGCCTTGAGCTGTGCGCTCGCGACGGAGGCGCCAGCCTACGTGAGATCGGGGACGTGGTGGACGACGAACCGGTGCTGCAGAACCCCAAGCGCTACGCCATGTACTTCATCGACAAACTCGAGCATACGGGCGCCGTGGAATGGACGGGCCAGTGGTCCGCCACCGAGCACGGCCGCGCGTATCTGCACGCCGACAACGAGAACTAGGGAGGCAACCATGACTATCGCGACCCGCAAAGATGACGCTGCCGAGACCATCGTCGAGACTGCCAAAACCACCGAGAACGCTGCCCTCGGCACCGATACCAACGACGAGGGCGTCATGACCGCCGAAGATCTGGCCGCGCTCTGCGAAAGCCGCAGCGAGACCTACAGCTTTCTCGCCCGCCTGTTCCGCGAAGAGGTTGACGAGGCGCTGCTCGCTCAGCTGAATGACACCGATTACCCCGTCTCTTCGGGCAACGGACTCATGGACGAGGGCTATTACCAGATCGCCAAGTACCTCTCCAACGCCTGGGTCGACCCCCTCATGAAGCTGTCGGTGGACTATACCCGCGCGTTTCTGGGCTCGGGCATCGACACCTATTCGGCGGCCTATCCCTTCGAATCCGTCTACACTTCGGAAAAGCGCCTGCTCATGAGCGATGCCCGCGACGAGGTGCTCGCCATTTACCGCTCCTGCGGCCTGGAAAAGTCCGAGTCCTGGACCGTCGGCGAGGATCACGTGGCCGTGGAGCTGGAGTTCATGGGCGTTCTGGCTCACCGGGCGGCGAAGGCCCTGCGCGCCGGCGACGAAGAGCGCGCCTTCTCACTCATCAACACCCAGCGCAACTTCATGGACGACCACCTCGCCAGCTGGGTGCCGGTGTTCCTTAGCGATACCCGTCGGTTCGCCGACACGACCTTTTACCAGGGCGTTGCCAATGTGACCGAGGGCTTTTTGGAAGAGGACGCCGCCCTGCTCGCCGATCTGGTAGCAGCCTAAGCCTGAAGGGAGGACGCGACCATGGACCTGTCGCCCTACGCCTCTGCAGCCGAAGTGCACTCCGTCGAGGGGCGCGTCGGATGCGGCAAGACCCAACGGCTTGTGGAGGCCGTCCTGGATCTTTTGGCCCAAGGCGTGCCGCCGCGAGAAATCATCCTGTTCGCCGCCACCCCCGCTGCGGCCTGCGCCCTCGAGCGGCGCCTTAAGGCGGTCGTGCCCCTTGAGGACCTGCCCTTGGTGACGACACTGCCGCTGTACGCGCTCGACGTGCTGTCCTCTCCGCAAGCCGAAGCCCGCACGGGTCGGCGGGGCCGCATCCTCATGGGCTTCGAGGAGCGCCTTCTTCTGGAAGATGTGAAAACCTCCGGGGTTGCACCGCGGCGCCTCAGCGAAATGCTGAAGTTCTTCTACCGCAGCTGGGCCGACCTGGAGCCCATGAGCGGCGATTGGTTCTACGACGAGCAGGAAGAGCGCGTCTTTCGCCTGCTCGTCGGCTCCTTGCGCCATCGAGAGTCCTACCTCGCCTGCGAGCTTCCCCGCGCGGCCTTCGATTACGGCCAGCGCTTCGCCCATGACCTGGAGGCCTTCCGCCGCGATTACGTTCTCGTCGACGACTACCAAATGGCCAGCCGCGCGTCCCAATGCCTCGCGGGTCTTCTTGCGCGCACGGCGCTCCTTGTCGCAAGCGAGCCGTGCGCCCGCACGCACGGCTCGGAAGATTACCCGCATTTCTCGGGCATCGAAGAGCTCGTTGCCGCCAACCCCAACGCCGTTCGCGAAACCCTGGCCTACAGCCATCTCAGCCGCGTGGTAACCGACGCGGTCAACCTCCTGGCTGCCGACGAGGCCCTCGATGCGCGACCGGTGCCCTGCGCCTGCACCGACCAGGGAAGCTGCGAGGCGGTGGCTTTCGAGCGCCCCAAGAGCGAACTGACAGGCGTCGTTTCGCTGGTGAGCCACCACCTCTCTTACGGGGCGCGACCCCAAGACATTGCCGTGGCGGCCGCCACCAGGCAATGGGCCGCGCGCATCGCCCAAGCGCTTCAGGCGGAGGGCATCGCCGCAAGCCCGCTGTCCCGCCCCTCGCTCGGCGGCGATATGCGCCATGCCGATACCTGCCGGGCCGCTCGCGCTTTTACGCTTTTGCGCCTTGTCGCCGATCCAGAAGACCCGCTCGCCCTGCGCAGCTGGTGCGGCTTTGGCGACTATTTGGCCCAAAGCGCCCTGGCGAACGCCGTCGCTTCGGGCGATGCCGCCTTAAGCCTCCGCGCAGGCGTCGCCTTCGCCGATGCTCCTGAAAGCGCCCTGCTGCGCCAGCAGGCTGCAAGCGCCACCACCGCCTTGGCCGAAGCGGCCGAAATCGTCGACTGCCTTTCGGGCCTCAGGGGAAGCGCGCTGATCGATGCGGCTATCGTTGCCGTCGGCGCGGATGACGATCAGGGAGCAGCGCTGCTCCGCGCCGCCGCGAAAGATGCGGGCGAGCAGGCCACAGCGCCAGCCCTGTGCGACGCCGTTCAAAACCGAGTGCTCTCTCCCGGCTTCGTCGGCGACGGCGTGCGCGTGGGGCTGCCGGAGGATTTTGCGGGGCAGACCGCCTGTGTCGTAATCATGGCGGGGCTCGTGAACGGCCTCGTTCTTCCGCGCCGCTATTTCGATCCCGCCCAGATGGAGCGCGACAAGCGCCCGGCCATGCTGGCTGCCGAAATGGCCAAGACCTATGCTTGCGCCGGCAAGGCCGCATCAACGCTCCTATTCACGTACTTTACCGAGGCCCCGTTGGCGGAGGCCGAATCGTTGCAACTGAAGATCCATCGGGTACGGCTGCGGGAAGGCGAGCGCGTGTGCGAGGTGCACCCCAGCGAAACCATCCGCGCCATTACGGGGGTGTCCTATCATGACTAACTATCGCCACGGACAGATGATCAACCTCATCGATGAGATGAATTCACCGCTGCTTGCGGTCGAGCCCCAGCGCTGCGTGCTCGTGCGCCACCGCAACGGGGAATGCCTGCGCTGCGCCGCCGTGTGCACCACGGGTGCCATCTCCTTGGGCGAAGAGGGCATTGTCGTCTCCCCTGAGAAGTGCATCGGTTGCGGAACCTGCGCCTCGGCCTGCCCCACCGGCTGCCTTACCGCCGCCAACCCCACCGACGAGGAACTGTTCGGCGCCGTAGAAGCCGCTCTTGCCGAGAATGAGGGCCGAGTGGCCATCGCCTGCGAGCGCGCCTTTGCAATGGCCAGCGGCAATCGCATGAAGCGAGACTCCTGTGATGCCACCGCGCCCTCCTTCGTCCCTGGGAAGATTGCAGGTGCCACCTCCGACGGCCGGCCCCTTGTCGGCGTCGTCTGTCTGGGTCGCGTGGACGAGTCGCTGCTCGTGGAAGCCACCGCCCGCGGCGCCCGTTCCATCCAGCTCATCAGCGGCCCCTGTGAGAGTTGCCCTCATCGCTGCGGCGGCGCCCTCAGCGATGAGATCATCGTCTCCGCCGAAACCCTCCTCGCTGCCCTGGGAACCCCCTCCCCCATCGACCGCATCCGCCTCCAGCACGCCTCCGACACTCAAGAGATCCTTCGACTCCGGCCTACGGCCTCCGCTCAGGATGACGCTAATGCCGTGAACGCCGCCACCGTGACAGATGCCAGCGGGGACTGTTTGAGCGAATCAGGGTACCCCGTGGCCCCGCCCACAGGAGAGTCGCAACAAGACAGTCGCGAGCCCCAGTTCGCCCATGTGCAGGCTGACGGTACCCTCCCCCACTTCGTGCCCGAGCGTCGCCTGCGCCTCTTCAACAGTCTGAAAGCCCTCGGCACCCCCGCGGCCCCCACCGTGACCACGCGCCTCTGGGGCCAGGTCACCATCGACACGGAACTCTGCCGCTCCTGCCGCATGTGCACCGTGTTCTGCCCCACCGGCGCCCTGACCCGATTCGACGCCGCCAACGACGCCTTCGGCGTGGAGCATCGCAGCGCTTTGTGCATGCAGTGCCGCCTCTGCGAGACCATCTGCCCGGAGCAAGCCATCACCGTAGCCGAGGAAGTCTCCGCCGACGAGTTCCTAAGCGGCAAGAAGTTCCGCTTCACCATGCAGCCCATCGGCTGGAACCCCGGCGCCGAGGACTCCATCGCCAGCCGCATGGCCCGCTTCATCAAGGTGGACAACCTGCAGGAACCCCAGGCCAAGGTGAAGTCCTTCGACACCGCCGCCCGCCGCGAATACGCCCAAGCCCGCGAGGCCCGCCGCCGCGAAATCCGCGAGCAACACAGCTCGTGAGGAATGTCACTCTACTTCCCCGAATTTTTTCTAGCCACAAAATGACCCTTCTTACGTAACAACCGTCAATTCGTGACTATCTTGTTAACGAATTTCGATTATTCGAGATATATCTAGCCCCAAATTGACGTTCTTTCCGTAAGAACCGTCAATTTGGGACTACTCAATACTCAGAAGGGCATTTCTTTGCTGATCGGCTGCTGCGAATATGCTTATTCCATTTGGAATGGGGCAGGAGATGCCGTGCCCTTTCGGCCCATTAGGGTGTATGGTGTCGATAACGCGAAAAGCAGACGGGGTTTGAAGGGGGCTTTCCATGGAGCTGAGCTTGTTGCGCGAATTCATCGTGCTGTCTCAGACGCTGAACTACACCAAGGCGGCAGAGATCTTGCACCTCACACAGCCGACGCTTTCCAAGCATATCGTCGCCATGGAAAAGGAGCTCGGCTGCTCGCTTTTAGAGCGCGACCGACGCCGGGTCGAGCTCACCGAATCAGGCAACGTGTTCGCCGCTGCCGCCCTTCAGATGGTGGATACCTATGATGACGCCAAGCAGCGCATCCACGATATACAGACCCTCACGCCGCTCAAGGTGAACGGCATCATGTCCGATAGCGCCATCGCCTCCATCACCTCCATTGCCGCAACGTTTCTCGACGCCGAGGGCGAGGCTCCTGCCAGCTACAACAGCCTGAACGATACGAACTACCTGGAGCAATTGGTGGAAGGCGATGCCGACATCTTGCTGGCCTATGCCGAACTGGACAAGCTCGATAATTTGGGACTTGCCTACATTCCGCTCATTCGTTCGCCCTTCGTTGCCATGGTCTCTATGGACAGCCCCCTGGCCTCTACGAAGTCGGTGACCATGGACGATCTGCGCAGCTACCGCTTCGTGAAATTCGCCGACGGCTATTCCTTGTCGGGCTGGACCAACATCGAACGCGTCTGCCAAGAGCACGGCTACACGCCCCGCACCCGGGCGGTACTCGGGCGCACCTACATGAACTACTGCGCTATTCCGCCGGGCGTGGAAGACGTCATGATCCTGCAGGCATCCATGCCCCAGCTGCGCTACCTGTCGGATTTCTCCCGCATGACGGTGCTCCCCGTAACCGACGACGATGCGGCCTTCCGGCTGTACGCCATCTACAAGAAGGACAACTACGAACGCGTGCGGCCGGCCCTGGACGCTTACACCCGCGCCCGCAAGATCATCCTCAACCATGGCAAAGGCGGCACCCTGGTCGACAGCGAGTAGCCGCGCGCAAGGGAAAGCTGCGCTCAATGGCCAAATTCCGAATGCCAGCTGCAAGTTCGAAGAGCTTGAAGCGACGTTTTGGTCAATTATCGGTCGTTAGCTGCAAACCGAAAAGGCGGCTTGCTTTGTACCAATATTCGTCGACGCACTGACCTGGGAATATTTTCCGAGCAGCCAGCCTGATTTCGTCGCTATAGCCTCCATGGTCAAAAACAGGTACCTAGCTGCCAGCTGGCAGCTACTTTTTGGCCATTTGGCGCCCCGCGGGAACAGCAAACACAAAAAGGGGCGGCCCGAAGGTCGCCCCAATAGAAAACTCCCGAGTTCGTCCAAGGAAGTCAGTGATGCTTCGCAAGGACAGGCGAAACCAATTTACTCCTCGCCGTCTTCCATGGCCTGGTTGGAAGCCGCCTCGTCCTCGGCGCTGGTGAAGCCGAAGCCGAGGGAGCCCAAGCCGCCCATGTTGCCGAGCAGCGCGTCAAGCTCCTCCAGGTTGCGCTGGTAGGAGCGCGGAGGCAGGGCCTCGCCGAGCATCTCCTCGCCGTCGGTGTTGAACGTCGGGGGCTCGTCGCCGCCGATGAGGATGGTGTCATCGGGCGAGAACACCATGTCGAGCAGCTGGCTCATGTCGTCGGAGGAAGCCGCCAGGTCGTCCTCGATGACGTGCATGAGGTCGCGGGCCGCCAAGCCCTCCTTCAGCTCCTCGATGGCCTTCACGCCGATGCCCTCGATGCGCAGCAGATCCTCCTCGGTATGACCCAGCAGGTCGGCCACGGTCTCGATGCCCGCCTCGGAGAACTTGTTCGCCCAACGCTGGGACACGCCCAGATCGTCGTAGATGTACAGTCGCGCGTCCTCGTCGGACAGGTTGTGGCCGCGATGACCCGAAAGGGCGCTGTAGTAGCCGCCGAACGAGCCCGAAGAATTGAAGTAGCCGTCGCTGTCGAGCGACCAATCCTGGGGCTGGGGCAGCAATTCCTCGATCTCGCGCAGCGCGTCCGGCGCGAAGTCGGGCAGCGCATCTCCCGTGACCTTCTCCACCGGGCGGCCCTTGTAGGTGAGACCCACGTCGCGGTAGCGACGCAGACCCGTGCCGGCGGGAATGGGCTTGCCGATGATGACGTTCTCCTTCAGGCTGGCCAAGTGATCGGTCTTGCCCTCGATGGCGGCGTCGGTGAGCACCTTGGTGGTCTCCTGGAACGACGCGGCGGACAGCCACGAATCCGTTGCCAGCGACGCCTTGGTGATGCCGAGCAGCAGCGGCTGGCCCACCGGCGGCTCCTTGCCCTCGGCGATGAGCTCGTTGGCCACCTTCTCGAACTCGAAGCGGTTCACCTGACGGCCCGGCAGGAAGTCGGAATCGCCGGCATCGAGCACGGCCACCTTGCGCAGCATCTGGCGCGCGATGACCTCGATGTGCTTGTCGTTGATATCCACGCCCTGGGACACGTACACGTCCTGGACCTGGCCCACGATGTAGCGCAGCGTCGTGTTCGGATCGGTGAGACGCAACAGGTCGTGGGGGTTCACGGAGCCCTTGGTCAGCTGCTGGCCCACGCGCACCTCGCACCCGTCGAACACGCCCGGCAGAAGCTGGGCGCGGGCGCTCACCACGTACTCGCGGTAGTTGCCCTCCTGGTCGTGGATGGTGATGGTCTTCGACATCTTGTCGCCGGTGACCTGCATGGTGCCGGAGATTTCCGCGAGCACCGCCTGGCCCTTGGGCTTGCGGGCCTCGAACAGCTCCTGAACACGGGGCAGACCATGGGTGATGTCCTCGCCGGCAACGCCGCCGGTGTGGAACGTACGCATCGTCAGCTGGGTGCCGGGCTCGCCGATGGACTGGGCGGCGATGATGCCCACCGCCGTGCCGATGTTCACCGGACGGGCCGTGGCCAGATCCCACCCGTAGCACTTCTGGCAGACGCCGTGCTCGGCATGGCAGGTCATGATCGTGCGGATCGTGACCTCCTCGATGCCGGCCGCATCAAGCTCGCGCAGCTGGGCCATGGAATGCAGGTAGGTGCCGGCCTCGGCGAGGATCTCGCCGGTCTCGGGAGAGACGGCATCCTCCAGAAGGCAGCGACCGATGAGGTTCTCGTCCACCTCGTTCTTCTCGTTGCGCACGCGGTAGGGCACGCCCTCGGTGGTACCGCAGTCGATCTCGCGGATGATGACGTCCTGGGCCACGTCCACCAGACGCCGGGTCAGGTAACCCGAGTCAGCGGTACGCAGCGCCGTGTCGGCCAGACCCTTGCGGGCGCCGTGGGTGGAAATGAAGTACTCCAGAACGGACAGGCCCTCGCGGAAGTTCGCCTTAATCGGGCGGTCGATGATCTCGCCCTTCGGGTCGGACATCAGGCCGCGCATACCGGCGAGCTGGCGAATCTGCTTGATGTTGCCTCGGGCACCGGAGAAGGCCATCATGTAGATGGGGTTGAACTTGTCGAAGTTCTCCGCCATGGCCTCGCCAACTTCCTCGTTGGCATCGTTCCAGATGTCGACGACCTGCTTGTGGCGCTCCTCGTTGGACATGAGGCCCATCTCGTAGTCCTCGTCGATGGCGGCGACGCGCTCATCGGCCTGGGCGAGAATCGCCGGCTTGGAAGGCGGGATGGTGGCGTCGTACACCGACACGGTAACACCAGCGCGCGTAGCGTAGTGGAAACCGGCATCCTTCAGACCGTCGAGAATCGGCGGCACCTCGGACAGGTCGTAGGTGTTGGTGACGTCCTCGACCAGGCGGCTGATCTCCTTCTTGTTCATCTCGTAGTTCAGGAAGGGATAGTCCGGCGGCAGCACATCGTTGAAGATGATGCGGCCGACGCTCGTCTCGATGCGCTCGCCTTCCTTGTGGTCCTCGAACACGCCGAAGGCGGTGGCCACCTTCGTGTTGTAGGGCAGACGCACCTGGATCTTGGCCTGCAGGTCCAGATCGGCGCGGGCGTCGTAGGCGTTCAGGGCGTCATCGAAATCGATGAACATGCGACCCTCGCCGGGGAAGCCGTCGCGCATGGCCGTCAGGTAGTACAGGCCGATGATCATGTCCTGGGTCGGCACGGTCAGCGGATGGCCGTGGGCCGGGGACTTGATGTTGTTAGAGGACAGCATCAGCACGCGGGCCTCGGCCTGAGCCTCGGCGCCCAGCGGCACGTGCACAGCCATCTGGTCGCCGTCGAAGTCGGCGTTGAAGGCGGTGCAGACGAGCGGATGCAGCTTGATGGCCTTGCCCTCGACGAGCACCGGCTCGAAGGCCTGGATGCCCAGACGGTGCAGGGTTGGTGCGCGGTTCAGCAGCACCGGATGGTCGACGATGACCTCTTCCAGCACGTCCCACACGTAGCTGGCACCACGATCGACGGCACGCTTGGCGGCCTTGATGTTGGCGGCATACTCAAGCTCGACCAGGCGCTTCATGACGAAGGGCTTGAACAGCTCCAGCGCCATCTGCTGAGGCAGACCGCACTGGTGCAGCTTCAGCGACGGGCCGACGACGATAACGGAACGGCCGGAGTAGTCGACGCGCTTGCCGAGCAGGTTCTGGCGGAAGCGGCCCTGCTTGCCCTTGAGCATATCGGAGATGGACTTCAGCGGACGGTTGCCGGGGCCGGTCACGGGGCGACCGCGACGGCCGTTGTCGAACAGCGAGTCCACGGCCTCCTGCAGCATGCGCTTCTCGTTGTTGATGATGATCTCGGGAGCACCGAGGTCGAGCAGGCGCTTCAGGCGGTTGTTGCGGTTGATGACGCGGCGGTACAGATCGTTCAGATCCGACGTGGCGAAGCGGCCGCCGTCGAGCTGCACCATGGGGCGCAGATCGGGCGGAATGACCGGGATGACGTCCAGGATCATGTCGGAAGGCTTGTTGTCCGACTTGAGGAACGCATCCACCACCTTCAGGCGCTTCACGGCCTTGGCGCGCTTCTGGCCCTTGCCCGTGGCGATGACCTCGCGCAGCTCTTCAGAGGTCGCCTCCAGATCCATGGCGTCCAGAAGGTCGCGCACCGACTCGGCGCCCATGCCGCCGGTGAAGTAGTCGCGGTAGTTCGCGCGCATCTCGCGGTAGAGGGCCTCGTCGCCGATGAGCTGCTTCGGCTCGATCTTCAGGAAGGCGTCGAACGCGTCCTGGCGCAGGGCCTTGCGCTCGTTGAACTCCTCGTAGATGTCGGCGATCTCCTCTTCCACCTCTTCGGGGGTGAGGCGCTCGTCGTCATCGAGATCGTCGACGAAGTCGTCCTCCTCCGGCACGTAGTCGGTGGACAGCTTGCGGGTGGCCTCGATAAGGCGGTCGCGCTCGGCGTCCAGCTCTTCCATATCGGCGGCAAGCTCGTCGCGCAAGTCGTCGATGTCCTCCTCGCGGGCCTCTTTATCCACCGAGGTGATGATGGAGCTGGCGAAGTACAGAACCTTCTCAAGCTCCTTCGGCGGAATGTCCAGAAGGTAGCCCAGACGCGACGGGGAGCCCTTGAAGTACCAGATGTGGCTCACGGGCGCGGCCAGCTCGATGTGGCCCATGCGCTCGCGGCGCACCTTGGAGCGGGTGACCTCCACGCCGCAGCGCTCGCAGACGATACCCTTGAAGCGAACGCGCTTGTACTTGCCGCAGGCGCACTCCCAGTCCTTGGTGGGACCGAAGATCTTCTCGCAGTACAGGCCGTCCTTCTCAGGCTTCAAGGTACGGTAGTTGATGGTCTCGGGCTTCTTCACCTCGCCGCGGGACCAGCTGCGCACGTCCTCGGCG
>OLNI01000667.1_pt1 | contig 26282 bp, 20 predicted proteins | sample 1672921 | NCBI WGS metagenome assembly OLNI01 (sample SAMEA3136737, study PRJEB25190) | human gut metagenome | biome: human gut; feature: human-associated habitat; material: faeces | place: Austria | collected 2013 | reverse complement strand
TGGGAAAGCCATGCGGCGCTCGCCATCAACGACGGCATGCCCTATTTCGAGACCTGCGCCATGCTCATCACCTTCGTGCTGTTCGGCAAGATGCTGGAAAGCCGCGCCAAGGGTGCCACGAACCAGGCCATCGAGTCGCTCATGAACCTGACGCCGCCCACGGCTCGGGTGGTGCGCGGCGGCGAGGAGCGCGAGGTACCGTTGGCCCAGGTGGTGGCCGGCGACACCGTGCGCGTGCGGCCGGGCGAGAAGATGCCGGTCGATGGCGTGGTGGTGGAGGGCGCCACGGAAGTGGACGAGTCCATGCTCACCGGCGAGACGCTGCCCGTGGTAAAGGCCGCGGGCGACGCGGTGACCGGGGGCACCCAGAACACTACCGGCTCCGTGACCGTGCGCGCCCTGCGCGTGGGCGCCGATTCCACGCTGGCCCGTATCGTGCGCGCCGTGGAGGACGCCCAGGGCACCAAGGCTCCCATCCAGCGCATCGCCGACCGCATTGCGGCGGTGTTCGTGCCCGCCATCCTGCTGATCGCGCTCGTCGTGTTCTGCGTATGGTTCTTCCTCGTGCCGGCCGGCCCCGACGGGCGCCTGGTGCAGGCGCTCATGCCGGCCATCGCCGTCATCTGCGTGGCCTGCCCCTGCGCGCTGGGCCTGGCGACCCCCACGGCGCTCACCGTGGGCATGGGGAAGGGCGCCCAGCTCGGCGTGCTCATCAAGGACGGCACGGTGTTGGAGACCATGGGCAACCTGTCGGCGGCCGTTTTCGACAAGACGGGCACCCTCACCCAGGGCGAGCCGGCCGTGGTGGCCTGCGACGTTCCCGATGACGCCCTGCGCCTGGCCGCCGCCCTGGAGGAAAAAAGCGAGCACCCCCTGGCCCGCGCCGTCGTGACCTATGCAACCGGGCGCGACCTGGCGCCGCTGCCCGCGGCTGAGTCCTTCGAGGCCGTCGTCGGCGAGGGCGTGCGCGGCATCGTGGAGGACCATGAGGTGTTCGTGGGCGTCGGGAAGGTCGCCGGCGACGGGGCGGGGGCTGCAGGCTCGCTTGTGTCCGTCGACGGCGTGCCCGTGGGCCGCATCCAGTTCCGCGACGAGCCCAAGCCGGACGCGGCGGCCACGGTGCGCGAGCTGTCCCGCGATTTCTCTGTGACCTCCTACATGGTCACCGGCGACGCGGCGCCCACGGCCCGGACCATCGCCGAGGAGGTGGGCATCGCGTCCGACCACGTGTTCGCCGGCGTGAAGCCGCTGGAAAAGGCCGATTGCGTGCGGGCCGTGCGGGGCGCTGCCGACGTCGCCATGCTCGGCAAGGCCGCTGGTGAGGCCTGCGACGCCGAGAAGGACGACGAGCGCATTTTGGAAATGGAGGCGGCCGACCCGGCCTTCATAGCCGCCTCTGACCCCGACATGGGCGCTCCCGCCGAGCCTGTGCCCCTCGAGTCCCCGGCGGAGGCCGCCCAAGATGCGGCTGCCGGCGCGAAGACTGTCGTGGCCTTCGTGGGCGACGGCATCAACGACGCCCCGGCGCTGGCCGCCGCCGACATCGGCGTGGCGCTGGCCTCGGGCACCGATGTGGCCCTGGACGCCGGAAGCGTGGTGCTCATGCGCAATCGCCTGTCCGACCTCATCGTGGCTCTGCGCCTGTCGAAGGCCACCATGCGCAAGATCAAGCAGAACCTGTTCTGGGCGCTCATCTACAACTGCATCATGATTCCGCTGGCCGCCGTGGGCATCCTCGCCCCGGCCCTCGCCGGCGCTGCCATGGCGCTGTCCAGCGTCAGCGTCGTCAGCAACTCCCTTCTGCTGAAGCGCTTCAAGTAAGACAGTCGGATCGTGACGCCGGAAGGACGCCTGTGTAAAATGCAGGGCGTCTTTCCGGCAAGTTTTCCGAGCTTTTCGGCATGACCTGTTTGGCAATGTGATGAGCTGGGCTTTTTCTATCGGAGAACGGCTTAACGACCAGCACCGCACTTCGAACAGGACGGTCGCGCCAGAAGGTGGTCTGTTCTCGACATCCACATATATCCACATTTCGTGCAGCGCACTTTGACAAAATCCCGGCTGCCAACATAGCTCGTAGCGTCAACTACAAGCGCGCCGCCGCTGCGATCAGAGACCTTATCTACGTACCTCTGCGCCCTCTTCGCAAGTTCCTGCTCGGGCATCATCTTTTCGCGTAGAGGCTTCGGGGCGCCCGCTGCGCGTCTTGCTCTGCGCACAGAAATACGGTCCGGATGGCAAGCAGGGCACACACACTTGCCTGCCTTGATGCGAGGATACGTCTCCTCCCACTCGCAACCGCACTCCTTGCATCGCACCTTCACGGGAGACGTCGAGTTGTCGTAGGTAGCAACCTCAATTCTTTCGCCCTCGAGTGCCGCAGAAAGCGTTTTGACGGCTTTCTCGCGACGTTTATCGGGTCTATCACCAGGGGCGACGGCAACTTCGCTGATGACGAAGTCGACCTCGCCAAGTCGCCAGTCCATGGTCATGAGATACGTCTTGCGACCTCTTGCCTCATAGAATAGCTGCTCAGCATACTGCTCGGGATGCCGCGCTGATGTCTTGATTTCGAGCACCGCATCATCGGTGGAAAGATCGCAAAGCGCCATGATGCGCATCTCTTCGTTCACCGTGAGCTCTTGGGCGACAATTTCCTTTCCACCGAATATGGTGCTACGGATGAACTCGACGAGCGGCGTTATTTGCTCTTTCATTGCGCTGAGCGTCGCATTGAGCTCACATTCGCGCTGCTTGTCCTCGTCGCGTTTGACGGTCACGGTTCCATCTGAGTTGAAGGTCATGAATACGGGGCGTGTATCGTGCATCATATGCCCAATTGGCTTATTCTTCTTATAGTTCTCACGCAAGAAGTCAAGGTTATCCTGCGTTTTCGCACCCAGCATAACGTCTATCAGATGTTCGACCGTCACACCGGAAAAGTTCCTCTCGAACCGCCGAATATTGTCGCCCGAGGCGTTGAGGCGATACACCTCCCTCGACTCGAAGCTGATATATGGCCGCTCGTAGAGGCGGGAGAGGTTCGGAAATGTGCTGAGATAGCTGATAGGGACGATATAGTCCGGGTCCAACGCGCTGAACTGCCAGTTAAAAGCCCTCATGGTTGCCAGCAAGTAACGCCCATCGAATGCTTTGAATAGCTGCCACTCCAGTTTGCAGTCGTTCATGCCCGTATGCACGGATGAAACGCCCTCAATGCCAAAGGCTTCGCAGAGCCTATCCTTCGATAAACTGCCATCAGAGAACTTGGTCGAGCAAATCATTCGTTTGAAATTGAAGAAGTGCATCCGCTCATACCCCGCAAGGTTGTGACGGGCGAAATAGTCCCTGATGAAGCGCTCGTCGAGTCCTCCGTAGTGAAGAATGGTACGGCGATCCAGCTCGAACGTGGAAAATAGCTCGTCTACATCGGCCTGTACCAAGTGCGACCTTCCCTTGAGGTCGCGCTTCGTGATTCCGTTGATCTCGGTAGTGTAGACGTCGCGATTCAGGTCAAGCGGGAGGAACCTGTCGTACGTCTTGCCGTCATCGGGCTTGTAGATTGAGACGGAAAGAAGATCATCCTCCTTACTTTTAAGACCATTCGTCTCGACGTCAAGCACTACGTAGTTGGCTGGTGAGGTGCTGATGCTCGTCAATCCCATCGCAATCACCTAAACCTAGTTATCGAGTCCGTCGAATGCGATCGACTTGAGCTTTCCACCTTCCGCTCGGTAGATCCCGGGAAAGTCGAGTCTGCCGCGCGTGCAGCGCATGCCCACGACGTATGACTTGCTAACCGGGTTTTCGCCAATGAACGTCATGGGGGCTGCATGCTCGAGGTTGTACACGAACGCAGCAATTCGCGGAATTTCCTCGATCGGGCAATCTATTTCGGCCGTAGTCGCGGAAAGCGTGTTGTAAATCGAGAGCGTCCAATCGTCGTGCGGATGCTCGCTGATGAACTTGTTCAGAAGGGAGTGACCTGCATCGGATCCTGCTAGGTTGTCTCCTCTCCAGATAATGCCACCCCACTGGTTCGACTCTTCGTATGCTGCATGCATAGACGGCTCCAATCCGAACTGTTTCCTTACCGTGCGCCTCTCACGTTCATGCTCCATAATGTCGTGCATCAGCATTGCTTTTGTTGTGCCGGCCTCGTCGGCCCACATGCTAAACTCGTCGTAGTCTGCTGCTGTCATCGAGATTAACATCTTCTTCCGGGCTTGCGGTTTCGGCCCGCGTCGGTGCTTCTCGACCTCCTGAGTTGAGATTTCGTCCATGGAAACTTTCCTCTCGACGTATCTGGATATCTAAATTATATTTTAGCAGAATAGAAGAGATATTAATTTGAGATATAGAAAAGACTTCGCTACCTCAACCAGTGAAATCATGAATCAGGGTTGCGGAGCCTTATTGCGTCGACCGATGCCGTACTGCAGCCACTCCACCTGAGATGCCCGCTTCGTGAGGTTCGCCTCGCCGGTTGGCTCGAAGCATGCGATTTGCTGGTGAGTTGCTCTTGCGTCGAGTCCCAGCTGGCCGTCCATAAGGTGCGTCTTGAACGAACCTGGCGACTTGAAGGCGCTGGTCCCGATGGCGGAGGAGTCGTCCGCGCGCCTTTCGGCGGCCGACTACGGACTGGTGCGCCGGATAGGCCGGCGCGTGGGCATGGACGGGGAATTCTTCGCGTGGCTCTCCCAGGTTGAGAGATGGCAGGCGAGCCCCTATCCAATTTGCAGCGAAAAGTTGATAGCCTCGGGCAGGCGTTCGGGAGCATAATGGGGCAGGCGGCTTGTCAATAAGGAGCGAAGGGGGAAAGACCGTGATTTGCGAGAAATGCGGATGCGATTATGCGCGCAGCCGCCCGGCGCGCCCGGAATGCGGGACGCCGGCGCCCGGCTACGAGAAATGGGCGACGGGCGGGGAGTGGATCCGGCCCTCGCCCGCGGAAGGCGGGGGCTGGCGCCGGTTCCGGCGAGCTGACGCACCTCGATCGGCTGGTCGATCGCGGGCCTCCTCGTCGGCAGCTACCTCGTCGGCTTTGCGTGCATGGCGGCGGCCGCGCTTCTCGGCACCGGCCTGCACGCCGTCTGCCTGGCGCTTTTTGTCGTGTTGACGCCCACCATACTCTAGCCCATCTCCCAGGAGTTCCTGCGCGGGTGGTTCCAGGCCTATCCTGCGATGGCCGTCCTCGACGGTCAGCGTCGTCAGCAACTCCCTTTTGCTGAAGCGCTTCAAGTAACAAAACGAGGAATCAATTCACAGTTAAATGCGAATCATATACTCTCTTGTGCTATCATAAGGACGTAAAGCTACGATGATAGGTGGTTGCCATGTCGCCTTTGGCTCAGGAAGAGAAAGCGCATCAGTTCTGCGGTATGGCTGCTGGTGGCCAGCGTGTGGGCATTTCGGAGTTCGCACGGGGGAAGACATGGCGCAACCTGCTTGCCGAGGCTGGCTGCGTGGAAGTGACCGATCGGGCGGGTACCATCGGTTTGCTCTTGACGCCCGATTACGCCGAGGACGTGTCTGCCTACATTGCTCAGCTGGAATCTGAATTGGAGCAGGCCTATGTGCGCGCCTTGTTCGAGATGAGGGCCGACTATTCCGAGCCGGTCGGCGGTGCAAAGCTCGCGAAGGCAGCTCTCGCGGAGTTCGATGCCCGGGAGGGCAAGATAAGGGGTTTCCTCGATGGCGGTGAGTAGCGATCTGCTTCGGTCGGCCATCGTCCAAATATCTTCCATACCTTCCATCCGAATGGCTCCCGAAGCGCTCGTGGAGGATGTAACGCTGCTAGCGAAGGTGTGGCCCGATGAAAGTGACTTTGCTGCTGCCGTAGCCAGCTGCTGTCGAGCTTTGGAGCAAGTGTCCGCTGGGAAAGTGACGCCCGATGCGCTTGAGGACGACCTGGACGGGTGGTGGTCGTATCACTTCCAGCTGCATCGTGCCCAGGGCGAGAAGGCGGTGCTTCGCGTCGTGTTCCGTCCGCAAGCCGATTTCGTGGAAGTGAAGGGCTTCGGTCACCGCTTCAAGCCGTCGGACATCTACCACCGTCTTGTGCTTGGGAAGGACATACGCCTCTAGGCTACCCCTCCACCCAGAAGCGCCAGGCGCAGTTGCAGGTGTTGTCGGTGATGTCGGGGAAGCAGCTGACGCATTCGCAGCGGATGCGGTCGTCCAGGGCGGCGGCGAAGCCGGCGTACTCCAGTTCGCCCACGCTCTTGCAGGGGTGGAACTCCATCCCCTTGCGCGCGCGGGCGTTCTGCACGCGGCAGTCGGTGATGCGGAAGACGAGAGAGCCGTCGTCTTCCCGGCAAATCTCCCATTCGTTTGCCAGTGAGGTGCAGCGCAAAGGCAGCGCCTCGGCGAGTCCTTCAAGTCCGCATCTATCCGAAAGGCCGAGCAGCTTCTTCAGCCGTCGGGCCTCGCTGGGCACGAAGCGTCGCCAGGCAGCACGGTCGTGCTCCATGGCCGTGTCCATGCCCTGCTCGCGTTCCAGCGATTGGAACCATGTTCCGTCCAGCGCGATGAGGTCCTTCGCGGTGATTTCCAAAAGCTCGACCAGCTCTTCACGGGTCAGCGCGTCCAATCCTTGGGCCATGGTCGCCTCCTCAAAATCATTGATGCAAGTATAGGAGCCACGCGGCATAACAGTCATGGTATTTCCGCGGACAACGCGGGCAAATTGCGAGAACTGTCCGCAAAGCCCCGTAGTGCGTCACGAGCATGCAGAGGAAACGACGCCAAGCTCTCCGATGCAAAGCGGGCCCCGAAAACGGGGCCCGCGGGAGGGAGGGTTCCAAAGGGGGCGCGCCGCCATGAGGGAGGGGGCTGGCTGCGCGCCCCTTTCCGCTGAACGGTTAGTCGCCCAGGGTGTCCACCGGCTCGTCGAGCAGACCGAGGGCCGAGCGGGCCGCCAGCACGCCGAAGGTCCAGGCGCGGCCGTGGGAGCCGCCGGTGATGAACAGCGGGTAGTCGTCGCCGTAGTAGGAGCCCGACGCATTGCCCGCGGCGTACAGGCCGCCCAAAGGCTCGCCGGCCTCGTTCAGCACCTCGAGCTTCTCGTTGATGGTGAGGCCGCCGGCGGTGCACAGCAGGCCGGGCATGCGCTTGATGGCGTAGAAGGGGGCCTCTTTGATGCCGTTATAGGTCATGAACGTGCTGTCGACGCCGAAATCCTCGTCCTTGCCGGCATCCACCAGCTCGTTGTAGCGAGCCACGGTGGCGAGGAAGTTCTCCTTGTTGATGCCGCACTTATCGGCCAGCTCCTCCAGGGTGTCGGCCTCGATAATGGCCCCGCGCTCCAGGGCGTCGGCCCAGTCGTTGGCCGGATCGGCCGTGGAGCGGCTGTGGCTGTTAGGGTGCTTGTAGTCGCCCTTGGGAGCGTGCGCATCCCAGTTCTTGTCGATGATCTGGAAGGCGGTCATCTCGGGCTGGAAGCGCACCTGGGTCACATGGCTCTGGTAGCCCAGGTTCTCATTGCCGAAGCGCTCGCCGTTGAGGTTCACGCGCAGCCACGGAATGCCGGAGTAGGGGGCGTTGCCCTCGGGCATCCAGGTGGGGTCGAAGTGCATCATCATGGTATGGGGAGCCGGATCCATGGAAGCACCGGCCCACAGCGCCATCTTGTGGCCGTCGCCGGTGTTGCAGGGAGCGCCGTGCATGCTCTGCACGCCCTTCATGATGGGGCAGAAGGCCTCCAGCATCTCCTCGTCGTCGGAGGTGTCGCCGGTGCAGAGGATGACGCCCTTGGAAGCGTTCACCTTCACATAGCCCTCCTTGCTCTCACCGATGACGCCGGTCACATGTCCCGACTCGTCCTGCAGAAGCTGCACGGCGGGCGTGTTGTAGCGGATATCGGCGCCGGCGGCCACGGCCTTCTCGGCGATGGCGTCCAGCAGCTTGTGGAACTGGTCGTAGCGGGTGGCCATGTCGTTGTTGATGTACCAGCCGTAGGTGTGGCCCGATCCCAGCATGACCGGGGTGAAGTCCGGCGTCTGGCGGATGACGTAGTCGACCACCTCGCCGGAGCGGTTCAGGAAGGTCTTGACCACCTTGTGGTTGTCGCGGCCGTTGGACAGGTCGGCGAACTTGAAGTAGATATCGGCCAAGTCGTAGGTCTGACCGGCGTCGAGGAACATCTTGGAGTTGAAGGCGGCCACGCACCAGCCGTTGGTGATGACCTTGTCGAGCTTCTGCAGCACGACGACCTTGGCGCCGCTTTGGGCAGCGGCCATGGCCGAGGTGGTGCCGGCCGAGCCGAGGCCCACGATGCAGATCTCGGTGTCGATGGTCTCGACGATCTCGTCGTCGGCGATGGGCTCGGGCTTGGTCTCCCAACTCCAGCGGGTACCGGGGGCTGCAGCGCCCTCGCCCGTCTCGCTCAGCGTCTGCTGCGGCGTGCTCGGAGCGCAACCGGCCATGCCGGCTGCGGCGGCGCCACCCAGAGCGACGGCGGCTCCGGTCAGGAAATTGCGGCGAGAGATGCTCTTGTTCATGATGGCTTCCTTTCTTGGTTGCCGCGCCCGCCCCGCATCCGTGACGAGCGCCCTTCCTCTCCGTGCGAATCGCGTCCCCCTCGTGCTTTTCCGCGGGGCTTTTCGGTTCGCCAACGATTGCGAACTTTACCGAGCCGGCTGCGCCGCGTCATCCTCTTCCCAGGTCAGAGAGGGGGGAGATTTTCGCGCCCTTCTACCCCTTTTGCCAAAAAGAGGGGGGATATCGTCTCCGACGGCTTTTTGGCTCCCTCAGTCGCCTATAATTTTCGCCACGAGGATGCCGCGCACGCGCTCCCGCCCGTCTTGCGATTGCAGGCGACGGGACCGGCGCGCGGGCACCGTGCATGGAAGGGTTGCCGCTGCGGCGCAGGGAGGGCGTATGGACGAGAGGGAGACGGCCGGCCGATCGGTTTGGAAGGGGCGGCTCATCGAGATGCCCTTTGCCTTCACGGGCATGGGGCTGTTTCGTGCGTGGACGGAGACGGTGTACTCCAACGGTGCTATCGCGTTCCCCGCTCAGGACGAGACGGGCTTCGGCTTCGCGGCCTTCAACATGATCGCCGCCGCCGTGCTCATCGCGCTGGCCCTGGCCTCGCGTCGCGTCGCGCCGCTCTATGGTAAGCGGGCGGTGCCTTGGATCACCGGCGCGTGCATGATAGCGTCGGCATGCTTGAACTTCTCGACGATTTACTTCCCCGCTCTCGCCCCCTTCTTCGGGGCTCCGGCGGCGGTGTTGGGAGCGGTGGGGATCGCGCTCATCATCCTTTTGTGGTCGGAGCTGTTCGGCTGCTTGAATCCCTTCCGGGTGGCGCTGTATTTCTCGGGCGGCCTGGTGGTGGGGGCCCTCGTTCTGTGGCTGTTCAAGGGGCTGGCCGTTCCGTGGCTTTGGGTGTGCACCTGTTTGGTGCCGGTTGTGAGCCTCGTCTGCCTGCGCCGCGCCTACGACTTGCTCCTCGACGACGAGCGCCCGCGCCGGTCGTGGGGCACGTTCTCGTTCCCGTGGAAGCCCATCGCCGTGATGGCCCTCTACTCGCTGGCCTACGGCATGTGCGAGCGCGTGTTTGGAAGCGAGCTGGGCATTCAATCGGGGCTCGGTTGCGTGGCGGCGGCCGGTGCGGTGTACCTGGTGGTGTGCCTGCGTCGCGATCGGCTGCACCTGTCGTTTGCCTACCGGGCAGCCTGCCCGCTGCTTTTGGCCTCGCTGCTGCCCCTGTGGATGCTCGGCCCCGTTGGCGGCGAGCTGGCGAGTTTCTGCGCCTTGGCCGCCTACACCTTCGTCCTCATCGTCATCATGGTGGTGCTGAGCAACTTGACGTACCAATACGGGTTCAACGCCGTGTGGCTGTTCGGCATCGAGAGGGCCGTGCGTCTCGTGTCCGTGCAGGTGGGGCTCGCCGCCACCGAGGCGCTGACCGAGCCGTCGTTCGGCTATTTGGTGCTGTGCGCCGTGGTGGCCGTGGCCGTTGTGGTGGCCACGGCCCTCTTCCTCTCCGAGAAGCAGCTGACCACGCCGTGGGGAACGGTGCTGAAGACACTTTCGGGGCAAAGCTTCGGCGATCGTTCGCGCATTGGCGCCAAGTGCGACGAGCTGAGCGAGCAGTTCGGGCTCACCTTGCGGGAGGCGGAGATACTCGCGCTGCTCGTGCAGGGCAAGCAGCAAGGGCAAATCGCCCAGGATCTCTATATCGCTCCCAGCACCGTGAAGACCCATATCAAGCACCTCTACCAGAAGCTGGGTGTCCATTCGCGCAAGGGGCTCTGCGATCTGGTGGGCGTGGAGGCAACCCGTGCCGGCTGTGAGAAATAACGGAGCATCTCCGGATGGCGAGATCCTTGCGCTATACTTTCTTTCCAGCAAACGATAGCGCGCAAACGGTTCTTCCGGACGTTTGAGGCGGCTCCGGTGCGGCGCCCCCGGACAAGCGCGCTTCGCTTCGAATGCAGAACGAGGAAAGGCGTTGCATGGAAACTGCTGCGATTATTTTGGCCGCGGGGGCCGGTACCCGTATGAAGTCGAAGAAGCCGAAGGTGGTTCACGAGGTGCTGGGCCGCCCGCTCGTGCGGTGGGTCGTGGAAGCGGCCAAGGAGGCGGGCGCCGATAGGGTCGTCACCGTGGTGGGGCATATGCGCGACCAGGTGATCCCCTTGGTGGAAGGCGACACCGAGGTCGTCGTGCAAGAGGCCCAGCGCGGCACGGCTGATGCGGTGCTGGCCGCCGCCGATGCCCTGGCCGGCTTCGACGGCGCCGTCGTGGTGCTCTCCGGCGACTCCCCGCTCATTCAGCCCGAGACCATTCGCCAGATGGCGGCTCTGCGCGAAGAGCACAACGCGGCGGTCATCGTGCTCACCATGGAGCTCGCCAACCCCTTCGGCTACGGCCGCATTGTGCGCGACGGCGCTGGCGAGGTGGCCCGCATCGTCGAGCAGAAGGACGCGAGCCCCGAGGAAGCGGCCATCACCGAGTGCAACTCCGGCGTCTACTGCTTCGACGCCCGCGCCCTTTTCGACGCGCTTTCCCAGGTGAACTCCGACAACGCCCAGGGCGAGTTCTACCTCACCGACGTGCTGGCCATCAGCCGCGCCGCCGGGCGGCCCGTGCTCGCCTATAAGACGAGCGATGCGGAGCAGTGTCTCGGCGTGAACTCCCGCGGTCAGCTGGCCGAGGCGACCCGCGTCATGCAGCGGCGCATCAACGACGCGCACATGGCCGCCGGCGTCACGATGTGGGATCCGGCCACGGCCTACATCGGCCCCGAGGTGGAGATCGCCCCCGACGTGGAGCTTCTGCCCAACGTCATGCTGCTGGGGAAGACGACGATCGGCGAGGACAGCGTCGTGGGCCCCGACAGCCGCCTGACCGACACGCGCGTCGGTCGCGGCTGCCGCATCGACGAGACCGTGGCGGTGGAGGCGCTCATCGACGACGGCGCCACCTGCGGCCCGCGCGCCTATCTGCGTCCGGCGGCGCACTTGTGCGAGGGCGCCAAGGCCGGCACCCATGTGGAGATCAAGAAATCCACCATCGGCAAGGGCTCGAAGGTGCCGCATCTGTCCTACATCGGCGACACCACCATGGGGGAGGGCGTGAACATCGGCGCCGGCTCCATCACCTGCAATTACGACGGCGCGAACAAGCACGCCACTATCATCGGGGACGGCGCCTTCATCGGCTCCGACACCATGATGGTGGCGCCCGTGACCATCGGCGCCGGTGCGCTTGTGGGCGCCGGCTCCACCATCACCAAGGACGTGGCACCGGGAGCGCTGGCCCTCGGGCGCGCCAGACAGCAGGAGATAGAAGGCTGGGTGGCGGCGCACCCCATCGAGAAGAAGAAATAGTCGGTCGGGCCGCTTCAGCCCGCATGAAGCGGCCCATCGTACTACAATAATCGAAGCTGAAAGACCCGTCGCAGAAGGGACGCACCCCATGACCGAGATGACCAAGCGCATGATCCTGTTCTCCGGCTCGGTGAATCCGGAGCTGGCCGAGGAGATCGCCAAGTATCTGAACGTGAACCTCGGCAACATCAAGCACGAGAAGTTCGCCAACGGCGAGATCTACGCCCGCTATCAGGAGTCCATCCGCGGCGCCGACGTGTTCCTCATCCAGTCGGTGTGCGCGAGCGAGACCTTCGACGTGAACGACGCCCTCATGGAGCTGCTCATCATGGCCGATGCCGCCAAGCGCGCAAGCGCCCGCTCCATCTCGGCGGTCATCGCGCACTACGGTTACGCCCGTCAGGACCGCAAGGCCGCCCCGCGCGAGCCCATCACGGCCAAGCTCGTGGCCGATCTGCTCGAGGTCTCCGGCATCGACAACATCATCACGGTGGATCTGCACCAGGACGCCATCCAGGGTTTCTTCGACATCCCCGTGAACCACATGACGGCCATGCCCATTTTCGTGGACTACTTCCGCAACAAGGGTTTCGATCCCGAGCGCTTGTGCGTGGTCTCGCCGGACGTGGGTCGCGCGAAGGCGGCAAAGAAGTTCTCCACGGCGCTCGATTGCGACATCGCCATCATGCACAAGGACCGCCCGAAGCACAACCAGGCCGAGATCACGGCGCTCATCGGCGATGTCACCGACAAGATCTGCATCCTTAACGACGACATGATCGACACCGGCGGATCCCTTGTGGCCGCGGCGGCCACGCTGAAGGCCAAGGGCGCCGCCGAGGTGTACGCCTGCGCCACCCACGGCCTGTTCTCCGGCCCGGCCTACGAGCGTCTGGAGAACTCCTGCATCGAGGAAGTGGTGGTCACCAACGCCGTGCCCGTGCCGCTGGCGCGCCAGACCGGCAAGATCAAGGTGCTCTCCATCGCGCCGCTGTTCGCGCAGACCATCGATGTCGTGTACAACAACGGCTCTATTGGGAAATTGTTCGAATAGCTGCTTGGCTGTCCGGCCCGAGTCCCCGGGGAGGAAGCCCGCGCTCAAACAGCATTGAGGCGCGGATCGCTTCGAGGGCTTCGGGCTCTCCCTTTTTGCACTTCAATGAACTGCGCGCGGGCCCCCTCCCCGGGGACTCGGGCCTACTCTTCCAAAGATGAATGACGGAAATAGGTGACAAGTTGTATATGATCGCGGGCCTGGGGAATCCGGGCGAGGAGTACGAGCACACGCGGCACAACGCCGGGTTCGATACGGTGGACGCGCTCGCCGACGAGCTGGGCGTGCGCTACTGGAAGAACGAGGGCGGGGCGCTCGTGGGGAAGGCGAGCTACCGCGGCCACGAGCTTCTACTTGTGAAGCCCCAGAGCTTCATGAACACCTCCGGCGGCCCGGTGAGCAAGCTCATGCGCGCTTATGGTGTGGCCCCCGACCATCTCATCGTCGTCCACGACGAGCTGGACATCGAGCCGGGCACCATTCGCGTGAAGTTCGGCGGCGGGCACGCCGGGCACAACGGGCTGCGCTCCATCTGCGACAAGCTGGGCACGCGCGACTGGTTCCGGGTGCGCATCGGCATCGGGCGGCCGCCGGGACGCAAGCCCGTGGTCGACTGGGTGCTCTCGCGCCCGCGCAGCAAGGACGACACCGAGGCTTTCGATCACGCGGTGTCCGAGGGTGCGGACGCGGTGCTGTGCCTCATCGACAACGGGCTGGAGAAAACCCAGCAGAAATTCAACTAGCTCGAATTCCAAGATCGAGCGCTATAATGGCGGAGGGGCGCGGTGCGTCCCTCCGTTCGTTTTGTAGCCACGTGCCAGATTTCGGGTGCCCGAGCGAAATCTCGAACGCCCTGTCATGCTGAAGGTACGGAGGTTTCCATGCATCTTTCCGAGAAGGGGCACACCTACGCCCTGTTCGCCATCGTTGTCATCACCTGCGCTTTGGGCTCTCTCACCCAAACGGTGATGAACTCCATGCTCACGGAAGTGTGCGACGACTTCGCCATCGATGCGGCGCAGGGGCAATGGGTCACGACCATCTACATGCTCACGATGGGGGTCACGGTGCCGGTGGTCACTTACCTTGCGCGCCGGTTCTCGTTGAAGCGCTTGGTGTACTTGGCGCTGGGCTTCTACCTGGCGGGTTCCGTGGCCGGTCTCTTCGCTCCGGTCTTCGCCGTGCTTATTGCGGCTCGGGTGCTGCAGGCCATCGCCACGGGCATTACGCTGCCGCTCGTGCAGTCGGTGGCCATGACGCGTTTTCCTCGGGAGCGCACGGGCACGGCTATGGGCATCGGCGGCATCGCTATGGGGTTCGCGCCCAATATCGGGCCGCTTATCGGCGGTGCGCTCGCCGGCAGCTGGGGATGGCGCAGCTTCTACATCATACTTGCGGGCCTTCTCGCCGTGCTGTGGGTCGCCAACGCAGCTCTGGTGAAGAGCCACGGCGACCACGACGCGCGCCCGGTGTTCGACTACCCGTCGTTCGTGCAGTCCACGCTGGGCTTCGGCGGCCTTCTGCTGGGAGCCTCTAACGCGGCCACGATGCCGCTGTCCGCCCCTTCGGTGTGGTTGCCGGCGCTTCTGGGTGCGGTGTTTATCGCGGTGTTCGTGCGGCGCCAGCGCGTGATCGCCCATCCGCTCATCTGCTTGGATATTTTCGCGTCGCGTCACTACCGGCCCGGGTTCGTGGCGCAGAACTGCCTGTTCGCGTCGTTCATGGGCATCACGCTCGTTCTGCCGCTGTTCATCCAAGGGCCCTGCCATATGACGGCACTGGATGCTGGCATCGCGTTCATCCCCGCCACGGTGGTGGCGCCGTTCGTGAACCCGTTGGCCGGCGTGCTGGTGGACAAGGTGGGCGCCCGGGCCGTGTGCATCACTTCCTCGGTCTTCCTCACGGTGGGAGCCGCCTCGTTCATGTTCGTGGGCCCAGGCACGCCGCTGTGGGTCCTCACGCTGCTGCAGGGTGTGCGCGCCGTGGGTGTGAGCGGGCTGGTGGGGCCGCTGAACTCCTATGGGTTGTCGGGCTTGAGCGGCGGCCTCGTCATGGACGGCAGCGCGTTCTTCGCCACGGCCCGTCAGGTGTGCGCCTCGCTGGGCACGGCACTTATGATGCTGATCGTCACCGTGGTGGGTGCGGCCGTAGCCGTCGCGGATCCGGCCGCTGCCGGCGCTGCTGCCGTCGACGGCGGGGCGAGCCTGTCCGCGCTGCCCTACCAGCTGGCTTTTGCCCTCTCCACGCTGTTCGCCGCCGCCGTGCTGGTGACGGCCCTTTGGAAGATACGCTGAGCAGAAAGCGAGTTTAACTCGCTGAAATGGCTTGAAAATGACGAAACATCGGTTTTGCGGCCCTTAAAAGTTAGAATAAACTAACCTTCATCTGCGGTTTTCCGAGACAAATCACTCCTTTTTCGCTGCGGTGGGTGCCGTTTTGCCGATGTTTCGTGATTTCCAAGCCATTTCGCCCGAGAAAGCACCGTTCTGGCCGATGTTTCGTGATTTCCAAGCCATTTTCCCCGGGACGGTATCAACCTGACCGATGTTTCGTCATTTCCAAGCCATTTTGCTCCCGAAGGGCTTCAGTGCTCGTTTCGTTGAGGGGATGGAGCCGCTGGAAAAAGCCATGGTTTATAATCGATGGCGTATCGAATTGACTTGCGAAGCGTGCCTCGCGGCTTGGTGGAGGCGCGAGATGTGATAAACGAACGGGGCCGGCAATCCTGAGGTTGGGCGCGGTCTCCAATGTGAAAGGCGGCCTTCGTGGCGTTTCTTCTCGGTTGTGAAAAGGTGCGGGTGGAATTCCCCACGAAGACGGTGTTCGAGGGACTGTCCCTCGGGGTGGACGAGGGGGCCCGCATCGGTATTGTGGGCCAGAACGGCGATGGCAAGTCCACGCTTCTGCGAGTGCTCTCCGGCGACGTGGAAGTGGACGACGGCCGCGTCATCCGCACCCGCGGCGTGTCGGTGGGCATGCTCGGCCAGAGCGACGACTTACGCGATGGGGACACCGTTGAACGGGCCGTCGTGGGGGACCGTCCCGAATACGAATGGGCCGGCGACCCTCGGGTTCGCGCCATCATCGCGGGGCTGCTCGAGGATGTGGATTGGAACGCGACAGTGGGCACCCTTTCGGGCGGCCAGCGGCGACGGGTCGATCTGGCCCGGCTGCTCATCGGTGACTGGGACGTGCTCATGCTGGACGAGCCCACCAACCACCTGGACGTGCGCGCCATCACCTGGCTCGCCGAGCACCTGAAGACCCGCTGGCGCCGCGGGGCAGGGGCGCTGCTCGTGGTGACCCACGACCGTTGGTTTCTCGACGAGGTCTGCGAGGCGATGTGGGAGGTGCACGGCCGCCGTGTCTGGCCCTTCGAGGGAGGCTTTTCCGCTTACATCATGCAGCGGGTGGAGCGGGATCGCCTGGAGGCTCTGGCCGAGCAGAAGCGCCAGAACGCCCTGCGCCGCGAGCTGGCGTGGCTATCCCGCGGCGCCCGCGCCCGGGCCACCAAGCCCAAGTTCCACGTGGCCGCCGCCCAGGCGCTCATTGCCGACGTGCCGCCCTTGCGCAACGAGCTGGAGCTCAAGCGCATGGCCATGGCGCGCCTCGGCAAGCAGGTGGTCGATCTGAAAGGCGCATCGCTGCGCTTCGGGAACCGCGTCATCTTGGACGATGTCGACTGGATCATCGGCCCCGGCGATCGCTACGGCATCGTGGGCGCCAACGGCATCGGCAAGACGACGCTTCTGCGCATCATCCAAGGGCTGCAGCCGCTCGATTCCGGGCGCGTGAAAATCGGCCAGACCGTGCGTTTCGCCGTGCTGTCGCAGCATTTGGACGAGCTGCGCAAGCTCGGCGACGACCGCGTGCGCCAGGTGATCTCGCGCTACTCGCGGCGCACGATGCTCGACGGCAAGGAGATGACACCGGGGCAGCTGCTCGAACGGCTCGGGTTCACCAAAGATGACCAGAACGAGCCGGTGTGCGACCTGTCCGGCGGCCAGAAGCGTCGGTTGGCGCTCATGCTCATCTTGCTGGACGAGCCCAACGTGCTCATCTTGGACGAGCCGGGAAACGACTTGGACACCGACATGCTGGCGGCGGTGGAGAGCCTGCTCGACGGCTGGCCCGGCACGCTTCTGCTCGTCACCCACGACCGCTACCTCATGGAGCGCGTGACCGACCACCAGTTCGCGCTGATAAACGGCAAGGTGCGCCACCTTCCCGGCGGCGTGGACGAGTACCTGAAGCTCGCGGAAGAGGTCGACCGCGAGGCGGCGAAAAACACTGAGGGCGGCCGCAGGGGCGGCTCTGGAACTTGTCCTGGAAACGGCATCGCAAACCGTCCTGGTTCCTCCGTCGGGGGCGACCTTGGTCGCCCCTCGTCCGCGGCGTCCAATGATTCCGGGAATGCGGCCGCCCCTTCCACCCCTACCCTCTCCGGCGGCGAGCAGCGCGCCCTGCGCAAGCTCATGGCTTCCAACGAGAAGAAGATCGAGACCTTAAAGGGCAAGATCGAGAAGAAGCAGCTGGAAATGGCTGCCGCCGACCAGTCCGACTACCTGGTGCTCACCGCCATGCAAGAGGAGATCGCCGACTTCGAGGCTCAGATAGAATCCCTCGAGCTGGAATGGTTCGAAGCCGCCGAGAAACTGGGGGAGTAGTGGCCGCGTACAAGACCATAGCCGCTCCCGCCGAGGCGGAGATCGTCGAGAAGAAGAGCCGCTTCATCGGGCAGATCGCGCCGGTGTCCACCGAGGAAGAGGCGCTCGCGTTCATCGCTGAGGTGAAGGCGGCCCACCGCATGGCGCGCCACAACGTGTATGCCTATGTGCTGCGGGGCGGGCGCGTGCGCTACACCGACGACGGGGAGCCGGCCAAGACGGCGGGCATGCCCACCCTCGAGGCTATTCAGCATGCGGGCTTGGAAGATGTGGCGGTGGTGGTCACCCGCTACTTCGGCGGCATTCTGCTCGGCACCGGCGGCCTGGTGCGCGCTTACACCGACGCCACGAAAGCGGCCATCGAAGCGGCGGACATCGTCACGGTGTCGGTCTGCGTCGACATCGTTCTGGAAGTTCCCTACGGTCTGTACGAGCAGCTGTGCCGGGTGGCCGAGGGCTGCGGCGCGAAGCTTGCCGAGAGCGACTTCGCCGAGAACGTCCTGCTCACCTTCCGCATGCTCGACGGCACCCAGGCCTCCTTCCTGGAAAAGCTCACCGAGCTCACCCGCGGCCAAAGTGAAATCATCGTGACGGAGCCCTTCGACGCGGCGTTCTAAGGGGCGCGCCTGTGCTATAATCGCTCTTGCCTAAAGAAGGGCGCCCCAAACGGAACGCCCTTCGGCGAGGGTGCCTAATCCTCGTCATTTTGCGAGGGGTTCCCGCCGTTATTCGGCGGGTTCTCTCTTATTTGGGCCAAAATGGCCACAATTAAGGAGGCCACCCCAAGCAAGACTTGGACTAAGGCCAGCGTATCGCTCATCTGCATCACCCCCTTTCCTAGCTAGCATCGTGGTGGGGTGAATGCAGAGGGCGTATGCTCCCTGCGAGGTTGATTATAGCATACAAATGTTCGTAGATTGGTGAGAATTCGACATGTACGGATTGAAGACGGAGAGCTCGTTCGATGCCTCTCATTTTCTGACCGATTACCACGGGAAGTGCGAGAACTTGCACGGGCACCGCTGGCGCGTGGTGGCCTATCTGGAGGTGGAGCACCTGCAGACGGAGGGCACCTGCAAGGACATGGTGGTGGATTTCGGCGAGTTCAAGGCCGAGCTGCGTGCGCTGACCGAGCGGCTCGACCACCATTTCATCGTGGAGGAGGGCTCCCTTGCCCCCGACACCCTGACGTGCCTCGAGCGTGAGGGCTTCGCCCTGTTCATCGTGCCCTTCCGCACCACGGCGGAGAACCTCGCGAAGTGGTTCTTCGACGCGCTCGCTGAACGCGGGTTGCCCGTGGCTCAGGTGGAGGTCTACGAGACCCCCAACAACTGCGCCTACTACCGGGAGCAGCGATAGCCCATGGTGCCCGAGGAAGAGAACGACGGCCTGCTGGATGCTGAGCGGCATCAGGCGCGCCATACCATCGCTCCCCGTGCTCAGCTGTTCCCCGTGGCGGAGAAGTTCGTGTCCGTGAACGGGGAGGGCCTGGCGGCGGGGCGGCCGGCCGCTTTCATCCGGTTCGCCGGCTGCAACATGTGGTGCACCTACTGCGACACCCGCTGGGCGAACCATCCGCTGGTGGAAGTGGAGGGCTGGAGCGTGCCCGACCTCGCGGCCTGGGTGGCCGAGACCGGCGTGTCGTGCGTGACGCTCACTGGCGGCGAGCCGCTTTTGCAGCCCTACCTGCCCGATTTGGTGCAGACTCTGCTCGCAGTGGACGACCCGCGCCCCTTGCGCGTGGAAATCGAGACCAATGGCTCGCGCGACTTGAGCCCCATGGCGCATCTGCGCGAGGCCTGCGCCGAGGCGGGGCTGCCCGGCAGCCTGCATTTCACGGTGGATTGGAAGACGCCCACGGCTGGCGAGGCGGTGTCCGCCGCCATGCGCCGCGAGAACTATGAGCTGCTGGATACGCGCGATGCCGTGAAGTTCGTCGTGGGCACCGAGGATGATCTTGCCTTCATGGAGTGCTGCGCCGACGAGGCGGGCCTGTGGGATCGCTGCGCGGTGCTGGTGAGCCCGGTATGGGGCGCTATCGAGCCGGCGGAAATCGCCGCCTACCTCATCGATCACGGCCTCGACCGCGCCCGTTTGCAGTTGCAGCTGCACAAGATCATCTGGCCCGACGAGACGCGCGGGGTCTAAGGATCTGGAAGGAACGAACCATGACCAACAACAAAGCTCTGGTGCTGTGCTCCGGCGGCGTCGATTCCACGACGCTTTTGGCCCGGGCCGTGAGCAAGTACGGCGAGGAAAACGTGTACGCGCTCTCTATCAGCTACGGGCAGAAGCACGCCCGCGAGATCGAGGCGGCCCGCACCGTGGCGGCCCATTACGGCGTGCAGCAGCGCTTCCTCGATTTGGGCGCCATCTTCGCCGACAGCGACTGCTCGCTTCTGGATCATTCCGATGCGGCGGTTCCCCAGTCCAGCTACGCCGAGCAGCAGGCCGCTGGCGACGGCGGTCCGGTGAGCACCTACGTTCCCTTCCGCAACGGGCTCTTCCTTTCCTCGGCTGCCTCGATGGCCCTTTCCCTCGGCTGTTCGGTGGTCTATTACGGCGCCCACCACGACGACTGGGCCGGCAATGCCTATCCCGATTGCTCGCTGGAGTTCGTGGAGGCCATGAATCGCGCCATCGTGGAGGGCACCGGCGGCGAGCTTCGCTTGGAAGCCCCGTTCGTCACTTGGTCGAAGGCCGATATCGTGCGCGAGGGCTTGGCACTGGGGGTGCCCTACGAGCTCACCTGGTCGTGCTACGAAGGAGGAGAGGCGCCCTGCGGCCGCTGCGCCACCTGTCTCGACCGCGCCGCCGCCTTCGCCGCCAACGGCGTCGAAGACCCGGCGTTGGGGTAGCGCTTTGCTTGTGGCGATCTGGTTTCTGTGGTAAAGTATGTCTGCCTAAAAAAGGGACGCCCCAACGGAGCGCCCCGTGGTGAGGGTGCCTAGTCCTCACCGTTGTGATTGGAGTTCCCGCCGCTGGTCGGCGGGTTCTCTTTTATCAGAGCCAGAACGGCTACGATAAAGGTGGCAGCTCCAATCAGGACTTGGACTAAGGCCAGCATATCGCTCATCTGCATCACCCCCTTTCCTAGCTAGCATGGTTGCGGGGTGAATGCAGTGGGCTTTGTGCTCCCTGCAATACTCATATTAGCATACATGCGTTCGATATACAAGTATGATGGTAAAGAATATTGGAGTTGCAAGATGAAACCAATGGATATGGCTGAAGCGCTGTTTGGCAGCGATGATGATGCAACGGGGAAGCCCGAGGGGTCGGTGGATACCTCGGCGATGGCTGCCATCGCGGCCCATCTGGCTCGCGAGGACGCCGGTTCTGCGCCGGCCGCCCCTGCCCCTGCCCCCGCGGCTGCCCCGGCCGGGCGCGACCAGGTCGAGACCCGCGCCGGCGGCGTCACCTTGCTCGGCAACCAGCACACCCAATACCCGACCGACTACGATCCGTCGGTGCTGGAGACCTTCGAGAACAAGCACCCGGGAAACGACTACTTCGTGAAGTTCAACTGCCCCGAGTTCACGAGCCTGTGCCCCATCACCGGCCAGCCCGACTTCGCCACCATCTACATCTCCTACGTGCCCGATGTGCGCATGGTGGAGAGCAAGTCGCTCAAGCTGTACCTGTTCAGCTTCCGCAACCACGGCGACTTCCACGAGGACTGCATGAACATCATCATGAAGGACCTCATCGCGCTCATGGATCCGAAGTACATCGAGGTCTGGGGCAAGTTCACCCCGCGCGGCGGCATCTCCATCGACCCATACTGCAACTATGGACGCCCCGGCACCCGCTGGGAGGAAGTGGCCTGGACGCGCCTGTCCCAGCACGACCTATACCCCGAGAAAGTGGACAACCGCTAGGCGCTGTGCGACTCGCTGCCGAGCGTCGATTGACGGCTTGCGATGAGCTGCCCGGGCGGTGCCGTGGGAAATTGCCGCGCCGCCGTCGTGCTGCGGTGACAGAATGCGAGCTTTATGCGAAAATACCTTCCGAACTACGAAGAAGAACGCACGTAAGGTAGCTAGCACATTATGACCGCCCAATTCAGCATCCGGGAGGCCGATCCGCAGATCGTCGCGCGTCTGGCGCACGACCTCGGTCTGCCCCGCTTCATCGCGACGACCCTCGTGGCCCGCGGCATCACCACGGTGCGGGCCGCCAAGCGCTTTTTGAATCCCTCGCTGGACCGCGACTGGCGCAACCCCCTGGAAATCCCGGGGCTGGCGGAAGTGGCTGACGGACTCATCAACGCCATCCGCGAGAAGAAGCGCATCGTCGTGTTCGGCGACTTCGATTTGGACGGCATCTCCGCTACCACCGTGCTCACCCGGGGCCTACGGGCTCTCGGCGCCTGCGCCTTCCCCTTCATTCCCCGTCGCTTCGAGGAGGGCTACGGCATCACCGCCGCTGCCTTCGAGCGCGCCCGGGCCTTAGAGCCGGACGTCATCGTCACCGTGGATTGCGGCATTGCCTGCAAGAGCGAGGTGGCCGACATCCTGAAGGCAGGGGTGGAGGTCTACATCACCGACCACCACGAGGCGGCCGACCTTGTGCCTGAGGGCGTTCCCGTGGCCGATCCGAAGATGGCCGATGATTGCCCCAGCGCTATCCTCGCCGGCGTGGGCGTGGCCTTAAAGCTCGTGCAGGTGCTCGGCAGCCGCCTGGGCTTTCCGCATTTGTGGCGCAGCTACACCGACTTCGCCACCTTGGGCACCGTGGCCGACCTCATGCCCATGCGCGACGAGAACCGGGCCCTTGTGGCCGACGGCCTCACTCGCATGAACACCAATCCGCGCCCCTGCATCGCCGCGCTTCTGGCCACCACGGGCCAGGCCGGCAAACCGCTTTCGGCCACGAACCTGTCGTTCTCCCTCATCCCGCGCCTGAACGCCGCCGGGCGCATGGGCAATGCCGATTTGGCGCTTGATCTGCTCATGTGCGACAACTACGGCGAGTGTTGCGCCATGGCCGAGGCCCTGGAGGACGTGAACAACCAGCGGCGCGCCATCGAGGCGGAGTTGTCGGACATCGCGAAGGAGCAGGCCGGCAGGATCTACCACGGCCAGCGGGCGCTTGTCGTGGCCGGCGAGGGCTGGCACGAGGGCGTGAAGGGTATCGTGGCTTCCCGCCTCGTGAACACCTACGGGGTGCCGACGCTCCTGTTCACCATCGACGGCGACGAGGCCCGCGGCTCGGGGCGCTCCGTGGGCAACGTGAATCTCTTCGAGGCGGTGGAGTCGATCTCGTATCTCACGAAGCGCTTCGGGGGCCATGGGGCGGCCGTGGGCGTCACCATCCCCACCAAAAATTTGAAGGCCTTCGCTCAGCGCCTCGACGCCTATATGCAGAAGCTGCCGGAGGCGGCCTTCCATCCGCTGACCGAGGTGGACGCGCTCGTGAGCCTGGACGAGCTGACGCTCGAATCCGTGGCGCTCGTGGAGCGGCTCGCCCCCTTCGGCCAGGAGAACCCCCAGCCCACCTTCCTCGCGCGGAACGTGACGCTCGTGAACACCCGGGCCGTGGGCCAGACCAAGGACCATTTCGCCTGCACGCTGACGAACGGGCGCGCATCGGTGGCCGGCATCATGTTCCACTGCGCGGCCATCGACGCGCTGCTCGTGAACGACGCGGTGGTGGACGCCGCCTTCACGGTGCAGATCGACGAATGGCGCGGCCGCCGCTCGGTGAAGGCCATGCTGGAAACCGTGGCCCCGGCGCGCAGCTGCTGCGCTTTGGAGGCCTGTCTCGACCCGGACGCCGTGTCGTTCACCGCCGATCTGTTCGCCGAGGCGGAAGGGGAACCCGACCTTGCGGCCGCCGACGAGGCGCCCGAGCCGGCGCTGCCCGACTTGGCCCCCCGCCGCGCCCAGTGGGAGGAGACGGCCCGGCGCGATCCGGACGGCTTGGAGGCGGCCATTGTGAAGGCCATCATCGGCGACCGCCCGCTGCATCCGGCCCAGCGAGAGATTCTCGATCGGCTGCGGGCGGGGAAGTCCACCTTCGCCGTCATGGCCACGGGACGCGGCAAGTCGCTGTGCTTCCAAACCTATGCCGCCTTCCGCGCGCTGACCGACCATGCCGCGAGCCTGTTCATCTACCCCTTGCGGGCACTCATCGCCGACCAGGTGTTCCATCTGCGGACGAGCCTCGAACGCTTCGGTATCGCGAGCGCCGTCATTACCGGCGAGTCGACGCCCGAGGAGCGCGCGGCGGTGTACGCGGGGCTTGCCGACGGGAGCCTCGATATCGTGCTCACCACGCCGGAGTACCTCATGTTCCACACCGACGAGCTGGCGGCCTCGGGGCGCGTCGGGTTCGTCGTCGTGGACGAAGCGCACCACATCGGCCAGGCCAAGGCCGGCCAGCGCGTGGCCTACACCCAGCTCGACCGGGCGCTGACCCGGCTCGGAGACCCCGTGGTGCTCGCGGTGACCGCCACGGCCAACGACGCCGTGGCCGACGACATCGATGCGGTACTGCCCATTCAGGACTCGGTCATCGACGAGACGGCTCGCGACAATCTGTACCTGGACGACCAGCGAAACATCCCGCACCGCGACGACTATTTGGCCTCCCTGGTGGCCACGGGCGAGAAGACCGTCATCTATGTGAACTCCCGCGAGCATTCCGTGGCGCTCGCGCGCATGCTGCGCCGGCGGGTGCCGCAGCTCGCCTGCATGATCGGCTTCTACAACGCGGGGCTCTCCCGCGACGAGCGCAAGCGCATCGAGGAGCTGTTCCGTCGCGACGACTTGAAGGTGCTCGTGGCCACCTCGGCCTTCGGGGAAGGGGTCGATATCCCCAACATCCGGCACGTGGTGCTGTATCATCTGCCTTTCAGCGACGTGGAGTTCAACCAGATGAGCGGCCGGGCCGGGCGCGATGGGAAGCCGGCGTGGGTGCATCTGCTCTACGGGCGCGGGGACGCCTCCATCAACGAGCGCATCTTGGCCGACGCGACGCCGGACCACGATGTGATGGCCCAGGTGTACCGCAAGCTGCGCTCGCTGCAGCGCAACACCCCCGACGACTACTTTTGCGTGGCCGACGCCGATCTGGCCGAGGCTGCCTCCGATGCCTTCCGCGCCGTGAGCCCCACCTCCGCCGCCTGCGGCTTGGCCGTGTTCCGCGAGCTCGGGCTCATCGAGACGCGCACCGTCTACGAGGGCGGGCGTCCGCGGCTGTGCGTGCGGGTGCGCGAGGGGGCGTCGAAGGTGGAGCTCACCGATTCGGTGCGCTACCGCGAGGGCATCGACGAGCGCACGCTGTTCGGCGGCTTCTGCCGCTGGGCGCTGGGCACCGACGGGCCGACGCTCACGGTGCGCCTTTCCCATCCCATCGTGCCAAAAAACCGGCCGGGCCAGGGGCATTAACCAGTAACGATCCGCGGATGCGTCCGCGTTAAGGAGAAGGGAGGCGCCCGTGAGCGTCGAGAGAGACGATTCCGTCCGCGCCGCGGCCGATGCCGTCAGCGCCGGGAAGGCCACCAAGGAGACGGTGGACGCGCTTTTGGGCCGTCCGCATCCCACGGCCGATTCGGCCATCGAGCGCGGGCCCGCCACGCCCGAGGACCGCTTCGCCGAACTCGTGCGCCTGACGAGCGCGTACATGGACGCGCCGGAGGAGGCCATGCTGCGCCGTGCCTTCGAGTTTGCCCGCGCCGCTCACGCGGGCCAGTGCCGCAAGTCCGGCGAGCCGTTCATCATCCATCCCATCGAGGTGGGCATCATCCTGGCCGATCTGCGCATGGACGCCGAGACCATCACGGCGGCGCTGCTCCACGACACCGTGGAGGACACGAAGGTGACCGCCGAGGAAGTGGAGCGCACCTTCAACCCGCAGGTGCGGGCGCTGGTGGAAGGCGTCACCAAGATCACCCGCATCGAGGTGGAATCCCTCACCGACGAGCAGGCGGCCACGATCCGCAAGATGTTTGTGGCCATGTCCAAGGACATCCGTGTCATCGTCATCAAGCTGGCCGACCGCCTGCACAACATGCGCACACTGGCGGCCCTGCGCGAGGACCGGCGCATCTTCAAGTCCCGCGAGACGCTGGAGATCTACGCCCCCATCGCCCATCGCCTCGGCATCAATTCCATCAAGTGGGAGCTGGAGGACCTCTCCTTCTTCTACCTGGAGCCCAACAAGTACAAGCAGGTCTCCCGCATGGTGACCGAGTCCCGCGCCGAGCGCGAGAAGTACCTGGCCGACGTCATCGCCGTGCTCCACGAGGAGATGGGGAAGGTGGGGATTTCGGCCCAGATCATGGGGCGTCCGAAGCATCTGTACTCCATCTACCAGAAGATGACGAAGAAGGGTAAGGGCTTCTCGGAGATTTACGACCTCATCGCCGTGCGCATCATCACCAGCTCGGTGAAGGACTGCTACTCGGCCCTGGGCGCGGTGCACACCTTGTGGCACCCCATGCCCGGCCGCTTCAAAGACTACATCGCCATGCCGAAGTTCAACATGTACCAGTCGCTGCACACGACGGTCATGGGGCCAGCGGGGCGTCCCTTGGAGGTGCAGATCCGCACCGAGGAGATGCACCGCAATTCCGAGTACGGCGTGGCGGCCCACTGGCGCTACAAGGAGACCGGCGCCTCGCGCCCCGGCGCCGCCGACAACCTGGACGCCCAGCTGGCGTGGCTGCGCCAGATGGTGGACTGGCAGGACGAGACCGAGGACTCCCGCGAGTTC
>OLNI01000646.1_pt1 | contig 26912 bp, 21 predicted proteins | sample 1672921 | NCBI WGS metagenome assembly OLNI01 (sample SAMEA3136737, study PRJEB25190) | human gut metagenome | biome: human gut; feature: human-associated habitat; material: faeces | place: Austria | collected 2013 | reverse complement strand
CGGTGTCTGGAAAATTGAAAAGATGGCTGCTCAGTTGAGTAGCCATCGGGTACATAGGGATTGAATAATAGGTGTTTGTAAAAAGTGACAACTATAGCTTGAAATGAGGTGTTGCAACACACATATCTTGAAAAAATGAACATGATGTGATAAAATAGTATCCGTGTAACTGTAACTAAGAATGAAGTGTACAGCAAAGGAGCGTTACAGATGAAAATAAGCTATAATAAGCTTCGTAAACTTATGATTGATAATCAGATGAATAGACAGGATTTAATGCGTGCAGCAGATATTTCATCATCTGTTGCAACAAAGTTTAATAAAGATGAAACGGTATCTATGGAAGTGCTGATGAGGATTTGTAAGGTGTTCCATTGTGATATCGGGGATATTTGTCAAATTATAGAGGATTGATATGACAGTTCGGATAGGATGGGACGAGTATGAAGTAGCATTGTTGATAGATGCTTGTAACAGAATTCGTGACAATAAAATTGATAAAGCAGAGTGCGTACATAAATTATCAAATTTGCTTAGACAACGTGCAAAGGCAAATGGGATTAACATAGATGAAGTGTTTCGCAATGAAAACGGAATTGCACTTCAGATGACAAAAATGGAGTATCTCTTGACAGATGGGAAAAAAGGATTACCGGGAGCTAGTAAGTTATATATTGAAATGGCAAAAATGAGCAAATTAAATTCAGATGAATTTGAGAAAATACTCATACTTGCAAAAGAACAAATAGGATACAAGGAGGCTATGAATAATATGAATACAAGAGAAAAATTTATTCAATGGCTTTCATCTAATCCAATAAGCAAATATAGTTCTAATACAATAGTTAATGCACTTGATGAAGGTTCGGAGTATTGCTGCTCTCGTAGCTTGAGTAAAGTGAGCTTTTGGGATATGAATAATAAAAATGAATTTATAACCGTTGCATCAAAGCTCCTTGGAATGAAAATATATAGGTTGATGCATAAAAAGACAGCAATTGTTCTTGATAAAGCAGTACCTTTATATAAGAAATTTTTGCAGCAAAGCGAAAAGAGGTCTGGCATAAAGATTCCTGATGTAGAAATCTCAACAGAGGGTTCAGGCGACAATGTTGAAGCTAAAGATAACCAAAGTTCGGACAGTAAATATTCTCAAATCTATCAGAAACTTTATTATATTTCCAAGGTATACGATGACCCCAATGGAATGACTTTAGAAAAAATAATGTCCATGTTAGGCAATGGTACTGATGAGGAATTGGTAATAAGTATTCTAAATGATGTATCTTGGGCAACAAAATTGGCGGATGATATTTATTCGTTTGGGAAAAATGCCAATTCAGTTTTACGGGAACAGGTACAACCATATAAGATAGAAGAAAAGGACATAGTTACAGATGGTCAATTTTTCGACTTTTTGTATAATTATGAGAAAATGGCAGAAGCTTCGTGCCGAAGTTATGTTTCAGCAATAAGAACAGCCGAGGAATATGCAAAAAATCATAATTATGCCTCGCACATGATTTATGATTGTGGTTTTGAAGACGCATCAACGCTGATTCGAGAGCTCATGGGAGATAATGAGTTTCTGGAGTTTAATGCTAAGCAGCATAACCGATTTAGAGCAGCATTTAAGAAATACTTAAAAATGGGAGGTCAACTTCCTGCAAAAGAAAGAAAATCTTTATCAGTGAAAAAAACATCACTTCCGGTTGCTAATGAGATTGAAAAAGTACAGCCGAAAGATTTTGATAAGTCAAAATTTGAAATCACTCTTTTAAGACGATACCGCAACGGAATGCAATTTGATTCTATTGATTTTGAAAATTTCAGAGAAATGTATGATGCACTTTTTGATGAAACTCTCACTTTTGATGATGAAGCCTTGGAAGAAAGATTGCGTTATTGTGGAGTGCTATATAAAGACAGACTTTTTCCTGCTGAGGGAATAATTGATAACAACACAAAGGAAACTTTGTTTGCATACATTGATAACTGCTTCTCTACTGGAAAGTCGGTGCTTTATTATAAGGCGATTTATCAGGATTTATCAGATGCTTTTGCAAGTTGTTTTACACTGGCAGACGAAAAAATGTTGAAAGCTTATATTGAGTATTCGGCTGAGAAAGATAAATATTATTATTTTTCAGATTATATGTCGGTTGATAGAAATGTAAAAATTGACCACACAGAGGAAATTGAAGAATATTTTCTTTCCGCCGGTAAACCAATGAGACTTGATGATGTTTTTAGCACATTATCACATATCCCACAAGAACGAGTTGACAGAATCATTAAAACGGATTCTCGATTTTTACGAAATTCTAAGGGCGAGTATTTTCATACAGATATTTTTGAAATCACTGATGATGAACTGGAGAATATTGCAGAGATTATTGAGGGTTTTATCAGTGAGGACGAATATGCAATTTGGACGAATGTCTGGAATATTATTCAAGATAAATTTCCATTATTTGTTGAAAATAATCTGTACCTTTCAGGTCTTGGAATTAGAAATGCAATCGAACAACGATTTAGCGGAAGGTTTCGTTTTGAAGGTGCTGTTATCAGCCTGCCAAAAGACAGTTTTTCTATGAGAGATGTATATCAGTTGTATGCTAAACATCATGCAGAGTTTACAGCAGACGAAATATATATACTTTCAAAAGAATTAGATACTGTAATTTATTTCGACGCTTTATCAGAAGTTTCAGTGCGAGTCAGTCACGATTTATTTGTCTCAAAAAAACGGATAAATTTTGATGTGGATTCAGTCGATAAAGTTATTGAGAGCTTTATGTCAAAGGATTACATCAGAATTCGTGAGATAGACTCTTTCCTTGCATTCCCATCTGTTGGATATGAATGGAATGAGTATATGTTAGAGAGCTTTTTGATTTCATATAGCAAAAAGTTTGTACTTTTGAATAATGGACAATCCCTGCACAATGTGGCAGGAGCTATTGTTAAAAAAGATGGAAAAATTAAAGAATTTGAGGATGCTTGTGCAGCAGTGCTTTCTGAAAGCCGAATTGAATTAAAGAAAAGCGAAGCACTGAATTATCTTGCAGATGTTAATATGATTACAAGGCGTAGTTATAAGGACTTAGATACTGCTATGCGGAAAGCAACACAAATTCGGAACAGGAAGGAATAAACAGGATGTATGCATACGAATGGGATAGTTCTACCGGTGGTTATATATTAACCCCAATGCCACTGGCATTTTCAAAGGAACCCAGACCCGTTTATTATAAAGAACTTGATATTTTAGGGTTTGATAAATATTGGGATTATGATAAAAATGACAGTTTCCCATATATGTGGGCAGAAGCCAATAATTATTATTATCGAGGAAGACTCGTTGCAAAAACCAAGGGAGGATCTCTTTATACACCTCCGGAATTAGTTCTTATTGAAGACCCGGAGCCGGAAGGTTATCCTCTTCGATTTGTTGATATACCTGCTATGGTCGATAAGAATCGACAGTTAATGGAGCAGCTTGCACAGGAAACTATAAAGAAAATATATAATACTTTTATTGAGTATCAAGACAAGGTGGATGTTTTTTATGTAGCTTTTTCTGGTGGTAAGGACAGTGTCGTTGCCTTGGATTTGGTTCAAAGAGCACTTCCTCATAACTGCTTTAAGGTGTTATTTGGGGATACTGGAATGGAATTCCCCGATACATATGAGACTGTTGAAAAAATAAAACAAATTTGTGCTGAAGAAAAAATTGAGTTTTTGCAGGCAAAATCAAAATTAAAACCCGAGAATACATGGCAAATCTTTGGACCGCCAGCTGTAACAATACGTTGGTGTTGTAGTGTGCATAAAACTACGCCGCAGATAATGCAACTTAGAGAAGTTTTACAAAAACCTGATTTTACTGGTATGGCATTCACTGGTGTTCGTGGAGATGAAAGCTTATCTAGAAGTGAGTATGATGCAATCAGTTATGGAGGTAAGCATTCTGGGCAATATAGCTGCCATCCTATTCTGGAATGGAACACGGCAGAACTTTTTCTATACATATATGAAAATGGCTTGACCTTTAATAATGCATATAAAAAAGGTAATACAAGAGCTGGCTGCCTTGTTTGTCCTATGTCTCAAGGGAAACATGATTACATGAAGTATAAAAATTATCCCGATGATACAGACTTGTTTATCAATAAAATAATAACTACTAGTGGAAAAAACTTCTCAAAGGAAAATTATGATAGGTTTGTCGAACAAGGATACTGGCGTACTAGAAAAAGTGGCAGAGAATTAAGTTTCGGTCATGATAAGCATGTGTTTGAAATAGTCAAGGGACAAAATGTTATAACTGTACAGAAAAAGAATGAATACTGGAAAGAATGGGCAAAGACTATTGGTCAGGTTACTAGTTTGGGGGATGGTGAATTTAGCATAGCATATGAAGGAAAATCTTATGCAATTCGTACTATAAGTACTCAAGAAGGTGGAGAGCAATTTACGTTTCCTAATATTGAAAATAGTAAATCAGATATAAAATTTTTGTCGCTTTTTAAGAGTGTGATTATAAAGAGCGTTTATTGTGTTAATTGTGGGTATTGTGCAGCCGAATGTAAAAGTGGTTGTATTGATATGGCAAATGGAGTGCATATTTCAAATCAGTGTAAGCATTGCTTTAGCTGCCACGATATATATTCTCATTGTTTGAGATATAACTCTATAAAAAATAGAATAGGAGCAAAGGTCATGACTGGACTTGATAGATATTATAGCTTTGGTATTAAAGAAAATTGGTTGAGAGTGTACTTTGACTATGAGGGAACGTCATCGTTTTGGAAATCAGATGGAGATGGCGAAGTACCAAATAAGAAAAAGGATGCATTTTTAAATTTTGTTAAAGATGCGGGATTGGTAGACGAAGATAAATCCTTGAAAGGAAAAGAGTATAAGTATATAAAATATAAACCGAACAAGTTCGCAGAAAAAATGTTTTCTCTTGGAGTAGATGATGAGAGTATGTGGGCTTATCTAATGTGTAACCTAGTATATGCAGAGGATTCAGAAGAGTTTAGATGGTTTATAAAGAATATACCTTTCAGTGAGACATCAACACCAGAGTCTATAAAACTTAGATTAGACGAAGTCATGGAAAATGATAAATCTGGTTTAGGAAAGAGAAATATTTGTGATGCTCTTAAATCGTTTTTGATTAAGACACCGTTTGGAAAGCAACTTGGTCTTGGTAGTGTTATAGATTATGAAGAGAAAGTATCATCAAACGGAAGAGAAACTATTACATTGAATTATTTTGTTAGAGGTTCATGGAAAAATCCAGACGAAAAAGTGATACTATATGCACTTTATAAATTTGCTGAGGCATGCGGAAATTACAGACAGTTCACATTAACCAGATTACTTGATACATCTGTTGAAAGTGCTGGAATTAGTCCAACACAGATTTTTGGATTGAACCGAGAAACAATGGAGAAAATCCTGAATGGTCTTACATTTAATTATCCTGATTTGATTGAAGCAAGATTTACGCTTGGTCTGGATAATATTACACTCAAAAGTGATAAGACGGCTAATGAAATTTTAAACGAGCTGTTCTGAGGAGGAAAAGAGAATGAGTTACAGAGAGTATTTTGATATCGACCCGGAGTATTTTCCACAGGTAGATAAGAAAATAATAGAGGAACAGCCGGATTTGTGGAAAAAATTCTACCCACATCCTACATTCATTAAGCTATTGAAGTCAATGGTAGATGTTCTATCACGCAAGCAGAAATTATCGGTATGGGTTGACGGTGCATATGGCACAGGTAAATCTCATGCTGTTCTGACATTAAAGAAACTCATTGAGGCTTCAGACGAGGAAACAAACGCATACTTTGAGCGTTATAATCTTGATAATTTTCTTTGTCAAAAACTGATTGCACAGAAAAACGAAGGTAAAATTCTTGTTTGTCATCGTTATGGCTCATCTGATATTCAAAGTGATACGGATTTGGTTGTTGCTATTCAGGAAGGTGTAGAGAAAGCATTGGCTGATGCGGGAATTGAAAATGTAGCCAGTACTTCTTTGAAGAATTCGCTTATCAGATATTTTGAAGATGAAGAAAATAAGCAGAGTTTTGACATTTATGCTAAGGGTAAATATCAGACAGTGTTGAACGGAGATACTGCGGATAGTATTCTTGAAAAATTAAGAAATTTCAAGGAAGAAGCTTTGAATACTTTGGTTAAAAAAGTGTTTAAAGTTCCGGTTGTAAAGGGAAGCTTTTCCATGACTACAGGGGAACTTTGCGATTGGATACGTGAAATTATCGAAAAGAATAACCTTAAGGAACTTGTATTCATTTGGGATGAATTTTCAGAGTATTTTGAGAATAACATGCATCATCTTACTGGTTTTCAGCAAGTTGCAGAGCTTGCTGCTACGGCACCGTTCTGTCTTTTGATTGTTACACATAAAGCTGAAGGCTATTTTTCTGATGGAGACCCAGATAAGCGAAAAATCCTCGACAGATTTGTTTCGCCAATTCACATTTCATTGCCTGAAAATATAGCTTTTGAATTGATGCATGAGGCATTGAAGGTAACAGATGATGTTGATAAAGCTGCGAAATGGGAGAAGCACAGGAAAAGTTTAGAAGACCGTACTATGCAGAGCCGTTCTGCTGTAAGCAAAAAAATTGGTTTAACAGACAAAGATTTAAGTAATGTTTTACCGATTCATCCTTATGCAGCCCTTATATTGCAGCATATTTCGATTTACTACACATCTACAGCCCGTAGCATGTTCAATTTTATTAAGAATGATGAAGGCGAGGATGTTAAAGCATTTCAGTGGTTTATTGACAGATATGATTTTAGTTCTCAAAATCCATTTGTCACGATTGATATGTTATGGAATTTCTTTTATGAAACAGGCAGCCAGAAATTGGCTGATGGCATAAGAGAGGTTTTAAGCTGTTATACTCAGAAAATGGATAAGGAGCTTATGGAAGATGAAAAGCGTGTACTCAAGGTTATCTTGTTGCTTCAGGCTATATCTGAAAGAATGAGTGGAAACCGTGATATTTTTCTTCCAAACAACAAAAATTTGACACTTGCTTTCGAGGGCACTGACCTTGAATTTACGGCACAGAATATTGCAAAAAAACTTTTGAACGACCATGTAGTAACCAGAACGCCTTTGACTGGCGATGTATTCTCGTATTGCTGCAAAAACATGGGACCAAGTGTAGACCCGGGTCCGTTCATTGCTCAGGCTAAAGGTAAATCTACAAAAGATATGTCATTTATGGCAGGTAGTAATTTGCGTACTACTATTGAATTTACGGGTGCATTAAAGCTTCGTTATTCATTGGCATATGCTACGCTCTCAGATTTTGATAGTGAAATAAAAAAGGCAAACAATCCAAGTGCAACTAATAACAAACTTTATGCCGTTGCAACTATTGGCAGAGATTCGGCTGAAAGCGGTGCATTGAAGAAAAAGATAGAGAATTTCTTTGTGAATAATCCTGAATCAAATGCAATTGTAATCGATAGTTCAACATGTGTTCTCGGTGAAGGCGAGTATAATGAGTTTGTTGAAAACTATGCCATGTCTCTTGCAATCGGAAACAGCGATTTAGACCAGAGAAAGACATACGAGGGATATGCTATCGAGGTGCTTTCAAATTGGGCGAAGAGAATTAAATGCGGCGATTTCTATGTATACTCTCGCTATGCAACAAATGGAGAACGAGTGGCGAATATTCAGGATTTGTTTATCTATCTGCTTGATATAGATAAATTCCATTACCCACAATGTCTTGAGGGTGCTTATACAAGTGTTTTGAATACAATGTATGATGCCAATTCGTTGGGAAATGGTGCAACATGTGGTATTAACGAAGAAACAAAAGGGACATTCCGTTCCGGTAATGAAGCAACTAAACTTGAAAATGCTCTGAAGGGCGCATGGAAAGTTCCAGAATATTGGAATAACTCTCATTCTTATATTGCAGATTTGAAGAAAACGGTAGATGAGTTTATTAACGAAACTTTTAATAAAAGTGACCGTATTTCTATTGCTTCAATATATGAGATGCTGAAAGCAGAACCATACGGATTTATGCCTTGTAACCTGACGGCTTTTATTCTTGGATTTATTTTAAAGGAATACACGAAAGGCGTTTATTCTTACAGTGACAATTTAACAACAGTACCGTTAGATGCGGAAAAGCTTGCCAGTATGATTTCTGAAATTATTAAGCAGGACAACACGCCGGAAAAACGTTATAAAGATAAGTTTATCGTAACATTGACGGAAGAAGAACGTGCCTTTAACAAGGCTACATCAGTTGCTTTCGATATTCCAGAAATGTATTGTGTTTCTGTTACGGAAACAAGGTCACGAATCCGAGAACAGATGAAAGGTTTTTCCTTCCCTATTTGGGTAATCAAGTATGTGCTTGACGATAAGACTTTTAAGACAGATAAAGATGTCGTTTCAAAACTTATTGATAACTATTGTGGCATTGCGAATAACAAGAACATGGAAGGCGAGAAGTCTGATAATGACATTGCTCTTACTATTGGGAAATTATGCTTAGATAATGAGGGCGTTGTAGATGACTTGAAGAGTATACTCACAAAGGACAATTGCAAATCTGGTATGCTTGAGTATTTAAGATTATACGATGGAGGGAAACTTCCTGCTGTTGCTGAAAAAATCAATGACGGCGGTCAGTATATCAATCAGTTGCAATATAAATTCAGCTCAGATGCTGCCAATTGGGTATGGAATACAGATACAGTCAATGCAAAAATAGATGAGCTTATTTGTGAATATGAAATTATTGAAATAAGCAATGGTGTTTTATCTAAAAATGCAACCTATATGGAAGCGATTCGTGCATGGGTTGATAAGATTGGTCAGATTCGATTAGCTTATTCAATGATTAAAAATGAGCTTGGCGATAGCAAAGCATTTTATGAGATGCTTTACAACCTGTATAAGCAAAGAAATCTTCTTGATTCACAAAAGAAGCCATTTCTTGATTTACTTCGTGAGAATATAGAAAACTTTAAGTATTTTATGGGCTCACAGAGCAGTTTATTTATTAAAGCGTGTAGTTTCTATTTAGACGACCTTTCAGAGGAAGATGTTAAGTCCATTCTTGATGATGATACATATGGATTTGGAGGTTCTTATTTACTTGAGCGAGATAAGTATACCGGCAAGGTTCAAAAAGCAGTCGATTTATATAAGAATGCTCAGTTGTATACTCAACTCAAAAAGAAATGGAACGATTTGACCGATACTGATTCACCATATATGTGGTCGAATAAGTATCATATGCCTATCCTTGCCATGGTTCCCGATGATGAAGTCGCAACAGCAAGAAAGGTATTTGGAGCTATAAATTCTAAAACTAAAGATGAGAATACCATTACAACAGCACTAGACTATCTTGATAAAATGACCTATGTGCAGAAATTGAATAATAAAGAAGATAGAGATAAAGCATTTAGAGATGTTTTCCTTGAAGAGTTCTCTGAACTGTTTGATGATGTTGATGAAGTTAGAACTTACCTTCAGAACCATATCTCAGATTCGCCGTATCATTGGCTTGGAAATAAAGCGGTTACAGCAAAGATTAAGACGATGGCTAATGCAAAATATAATGAGTCAGGGTATGGAAAAGCAAAAAAAGTAATAGACGAAATGCCAGCTGAACAGGTAAAAGAATATCTGAAGAAAATGATAGAAGATAATTTTGTTGTTGGGTTGGAAATCATAAAGAAACAAAAGTGATTCGGAGGATAAAACATATGAATCTGGATGACACAAAAAAGAGAGTTCAAAAATATCTGAACTCTAATAAAAGATATCCTTTGATTGTTGATGTTCAAACAAGGGAAGATTTAGCAAATATAGCAGAATATTTTAAGGTGGGTAGTAACAAGTTCCCGGCTATAGAGGAGTTTTGCAACCAAGATGAGGCAATAAAACTGGATGAGTTATACGCATCTGTATCAAGTAACAGTGGTAATACATTTATAACCGGATTGTCTGGATTCCTTATGCTATTTGGAGAAAATGTGGCAAAGCAGGCTTTAAAAACACTGATTACAACAAGCATTTCTGGTCATGTTGTAATTATTACATATCAATGTGAGAAATATCTCAGATTTACAGATCCTAGAATATCTGAGAGCGGAAGATTGGTTATCGTTGATGGAAATCCTGACAATATTTGCAATATAAATTTCATTTCTCCGACGCTCTCCGATATTTTTACGGATTCATATAGTGGGATACAGAACATTGGAACAGCCATAGATAGTTGCTTCAATAGAGATGCATATATTGCAACAGCAATAGATAAAAGCTCTTTTGCTGAATCAGTCTTTCATATTTCACAAGTAAATAATAGTTATGATATTCTCCGAAATAAAGATTCAAGAACAGGAATTGTTCCTCAAGCATGTGGATTGCCGGAACAATGGGATTATGTGCTCCATCAAATGGGAAAATCAGGAACGTGGACTACGGTTATTGTAGACAATTTTGGGTCAGAAAATAATCTTTTACATGTAATAAGGGAATATCCGAAATTTGACGTTGAAAAGAGATGGCTTTACTATATTGCACTTCTGATTTGCGGTGTTAAGAATAATGATTACCTTAAACTTGCGTTAAATAAGACGTCAAAATCCAGTGAATTGATAAAGAATATTTTTCGGTCTGTACTTGATATTGATTGGAAGAGTGAAAACTATCAGAAATTGTATAGGCAAAGAAAAAGTTTAATTAGTGAGCTGAAAAAGCCATTGCCTGAGACGATAGATTTTTGTAAAATTTTATCAACCAAAGGAGAAGATGAAATTTACTATCTGACAGATTTAACACAACCGGAAAAAGAAAAAATCATCAAATGGCTTAGCAATTATGGTGTGAAGTATTCAAAGGATGAGTTGGTTTCTATTTTGATGAATGTCTATCCCGATTTAGCGTATTATTTGTCAAGTTATAGATATAGAAATGAATTTTTGAATACCTATTTTGAGAATTACAAATATCAAAAGATAACAAATCGTATTCTGCCATCTTTTGATAAAGTTGTTGAAGAGCAGGCAATAAAAATGGATTTTGTTACAATCTTAAAACCACGTACAGCCTATGTAGATAAACTTGATACACAAAATGCACAAGTATTTTTTGTTGATGCAATGGGAGTTGAATACTTAAGCTTTATTCAACAGAAGTGTAGCGAATACGGACTTTCGGCAAATATATCTTGTGCAAGATGCGAGTTGCCATCATTAACTGTATTTAACAAGGAATTTGTAGATGTGTTAAAAGATAAAGGATGTCTAATATCAGATATAAAGGATTTAGATGATATTAAGCATCATGGCAAAGATAGCTTCGACTATGAGAAAGAAAAAACACCAATTTACCTCATAAAAGAGCTCGAAATAATAGATGATTTATTGACGAAAATTAAAGCAAGCATACTTGCTGGGTCATATAATAAAGCAATTATTATTTCTGACCATGGTGCTAGCCGACTTGCTGTCCTTCATGAAACTGAAAATATATGGAATATGGAGACAAAAGGCGAGCATTCAGGAAGATGTTGCAAGATAAGTGAAATTGACGATAAACCAGATTTTGCAATTGAAGAGTCTGGATACTGGATTCTGGCGAATTATGACAGATTTAGGGGAAGCCGACGTGCAAATGTAGAAGTACACGGTGGAGCTTCTATGGAGGAAGTTGCGGTTCCAATTATTGAAATTACACAAAAAGCATCTAATATAGAAGCCTTTATCGTCGATGAATCAAGAGTTTTAACATTAGGTGCAAAGGAATACGCAATCATTAAAATTTATGTTGGAATTAGAAGTAATAATATTTCCATTAAATTGGATGGTAATTATTACAATGCTGAAGAAACTGCTGAACCTTATATATACAGCATAGAATTGAAAAATTACAGCAAAAAAGGCAAGTTTTCTATTGATATCCTTGATGGTGGCAGTGTTCTCGCATCTGGACAGCAGTTTGAAATTGAGAAAAAGGGAATGTCACAGAATAATATGTTCGATTTTTAGAGGTAAAAATAAATGACTGATAAACTTAGAGACTATTTTGATGAAATGGTTGTTTATAAAGATTTAAAAAATAATAATTTCTTTTCTTCTCTTGGACTTCCTGCATTTTTAAGAGATTATCTTTTGAAAATGTTCAGCGATGATTTTGGGAATTTTGATGTGGATGAAGTATCTGCATTTGTTAAGAAGTTCATACCAAAAAAAGAGGATTGGATGAGTATAAAAAATAAAATCATCTATGAGAATGAAAGTGTTCAAATCCTGACAAAAATTTCCGTAGATATCAATATAAAGACCGGAGAAATATCATTTGCTATTCCTGATTTTGGAGTTACTGAAAAGGAAACTTTGATTGAACCGGCTATTTGGGATGTCTATAAAGAAGATTTGATAAATACAGGAGAAACTTGGGGAATTATAAAATTAGGATATCGTCAACCTGATGATACAGTAAAGCCAAAGATTCCGGGAAAAATAAAGTTGACTGGTTTCAAGAATTTTCGCCCTTATACGGTAGATGTTGAGTATTTTAAAGAAATGAGGTCAAACTTTGAAACGGATGAATGGATAGATATCTTATTAGGAGCTATCGACTATAATGCTGACGGATATGAAACGAAACTTCAAAAGCTGACAATGCTTACTAGACTATTGCCGTTTGTAGAGAAAAGAATAAACCTTATTGAACTAGCTCCTAAGGGAACTGGAAAAAGTTATGTTTTTGGTCATATCAGTAAAAACGGCTTGCTGACAGACGGTGGAAAAGTTACCCGTTCAAAAATGTTTTATGATGCTAACAGAAGAAAACCGGGTTATATTTGTGGTCCGGACTATGTAGCGATTGATGAAGTAAAGCTTGTAAATTTCGGCGACGAAAATGAAATGCGTTCCATACTTCAAGGATATCTTGAGTACGGTACATTTAATTCCAATGGCTATAATGGAGAATCGGATGCTGGTGTAGTATTCCTTGGTAATATAAAAGAAGAAAACATGGATGAGTATGGTTATATGTTAGGAGAATTACCTACGTTGTTTCAGGAAACGGCACTTCTTGACCGTATTCACGGATTCGTTAAAGGGTGGGATATACCTAGAATGAATGATGGTCTTAAACTAACCGGATGGGCACTTAACTCTGAATATTTCTGCTCTATTCTTCATGAACTCAGAAATGATATGAGTTATCGTGCCATTGTGGAAAAGATTGTAGAAGTTCCCGAGCATGCGGATACTCGTGATACAGAGGCAATTAAAAGGTTGGCAACTGCATATTTAAAGCTGCTGTTTCCAAATGTTAGAAATGAGTTTGATGTTGACAAGATGGAATTTAGAGACTACTGTTTAACGCCAGCTATGAAAATGCGAAGAATTATCAAACTTCAGCAAGGCATGATTGACAGTGAATATAAAAATAAAGATGTTCCATGTTTAATGGTGAGAGAATAATGAGTAAAGAGTGTATTGCTTGTGGAAAAAAGCAATTGGATAAAGATACTGTAGGCATAAACAAAAAGCTTCTTGGAAAAGACATTGCCAATTTTTATTGTATGGACTGTTTGGCTGATTTTTTAGGATGTACTGTTGATGATTTGCTGGACAAAATAGAAGAATTTAAGGATGAAGGGTGTACACTTTTTAAGTGAGGAATAGCTATGAAGCATTTTATATACGCTGATAATGCAGCAACAACAAAATTGGATAAAGATGCATTTAATGCAATGCTTCCATGGCTTCAAGAAGAATATGGCAATGCGTCGCAACCATATTCATTTGCACGTAAACCGAAAAAAGCCTTGATGGAAGCTAGAACTTTAATTGCAGAATGCATCGGTGCTCAACCAGATGAAATTTATTTTACATCAGGAGGCACGGAAAGTGATAACTGGGCAATAAAGGGGATTGCTGAGAAGGGGAAAAAACATCATACAATTGCAACGCAGATTGAACATCATGCAATCCTGAATGCCTGTAGAAGATTAGAACACTTTGGATTTCAAGTGGATTATCTTCCAGTTGACAAACAAGGTGTTGTATCATGCGAAGATTTAGTGAAATTTATAAAAGGTAATACTGAGCTGATTTCTGTAATGATGGTTAATAATGAAATTGGAACGATTGAACCAATAAAAGAGTTAGCAACCGTAGCTCATGATAACGGTATTTTATTTCATACAGATGCAGTTCAGGCAGTTGGGCATATTCCAATTGATGTCAGTGACTTATGTGTGGATATGCTTTCTGCCTCGGCACACAAATTTAACGGACCAAAGGGAATTGGTTTTTTGTACATTAAGAGAGGTACAAAAATATCTTCATTTGCAGATGGTGGTGCTCAGGAATTCCATAAGCGTGCAGGAACTGAAAATATTGCTTCGATTGTAGGAATGTCCATTGCATTGAAAAAAAGTTGCGATGAAATGGAAAAAGTGAATAAAAAACTACTTGCTTTAGATGAAGCATTTAACGATGTTCTTTTGAAGTCTAAGATAGATTTTATTAGAAATGGTTCTAATAATCATGTTCCGGGGAATATAAATTTGTCTATCCGCAGAACGAGTGGGGAAATGTTACTGCATCGTTTGGATTTGATGGGAATTTGTATATCAACGGGTTCGGCTTGTGATTCTGTAAATACAGAAGTCTCGCATGTTATTAAGGCAATCGGAGTACCATCTGAGTATTCAGAAGGCACTATTCGTATTTCGTTTGGTAGAGACAATACAGAAGAAGACGCAATTATGATTGCAAAGGCTCTAGTTAAAGTCATTAAAGGATAAGATGGATTCATAAGGAAAGTAATTGGTAAATTACACGGACATATCATTTACTTTAATTAACCACATTTTGGAATATAAGTCTGACACAATGAAACTGGTCAAAACATATAAGGCGGAAAAGAACAGTGCAAGCTTCGGACAGGTGCTTTACTGCCCTTATGATTATGATAAAGTAAGATTGATTGTAAAGAAAATGACTGACTAGATGAGTTCTGGGTTTGAATGATAAGAGAATTTGACAATGACAGATGGAACGGTTATCCCTATATGACGAATGAGAGAGTTAGGGAGAAGTGTTTGGAGATATGTAGGAGTAGTTCAGAAAGGAAATCAATGGAATCAAAACCAAGGATTTTATATTTACAAAAGATACTGCTTGAGAGAACAGATGAGGAAAATATGCTTTCCACAACGCAGTTAATCAATATATTAAATGATGAATATGGGATATCTGCTCATAGGACTACCATAACAAAGGATATTGCGGCTCTTCAGGAGTTTGGAATGGATATTGTTGTTATTCATTCCACTCAAAGTAAATACTTTGTGGCAAGCCGTAAGTTTGAGCTACCTGAGCTGAAACTGTTGATTGACGCAGTAGAATCATCCAAATTTATTACGAGTAAGAAAAGCGACGCACTGATTGAGAAGATACATACAATGACAAGTGCAGGGCAGGTGGCAAAACTCAGGAGAAACAACTATGTTGTTAATCGAATAAAGCCGGACAACGAGCAGATTTATTATATTATTGACACGATAAATGAAGCCATAAATAGCGGCAAGCAGATTTCATTTCAGTATTATGACTATACAGGACTAAAGAAGAAAGTTCTTAAGAATAAAGGCGAGGTGTATAAGCTCAGTCCGTATAAACTTATCTGGTGTGGGGACTATTATTATGTTCTCGGATATTCTGAAAAGCAGAGAAAAGTTATAAATTTTAGAGTAGACCGCATTGCATTGAGACCAGATATACTTGCTAAGGATATTATTCCTATGCCCGATGATTTTGATATTGAGAATTTTACAAAAGAAGTGTTCTTTATGTTCTCAGGAGAGAAAGTTCTTGTGGATTTGCGGTGTGATAACAGCCTGATGAAAACAATGGTTGACCGTTTCGGAGAAGATGTGACAACCCTTGCGTATGATATGACGTCTTTCAGGGTACAGACCGAAGTATCAGCCAGCCCTACCTTTTTCGGTTGGGTGTTTGGCTTTAATGGCAAGGTACAGATACTTGCACCGGAAAACGTAAAAGAACAGTACAGACAGATGATTTCAAAAGCTGATGAGAATATGCAGGAAAGCGAATAGTGCAGATTTGAACTTGTCCGTGCAAACTATACGAACCTGCAAAAAGGCTTTCACGAAACAACAGAGTATTTGGAAGTGTTTCTCAGAAATCTGCTTTTGAACGAGAAAAATGAGCTTCATAATCGAAATCTTCATATAAGTGGACTTTTGGACGAAGAGAAAGTGGACATTGGGGATACAAAAGTGGATATTGAGAATGAAAAAGTGGACATTCAAGACAAAAAAGTGGATATTGAAAGTGTACTTTCCGAAAAAGGTAGTGATTTCTCGGTAAAAATGAGGATTCATATCCATAGACTTTTTGAGAAGTTTGGCTTTGATGAGGTGTTTGGAAGAAGTGCGGTTATGGAACTTTTTGAGCTGAAAGGTTCAGGTGCTTCAAAACTTCTTTCCAACTTGGTTCAGGCAGATATTATTGAACCAGTATCCGGTCACGGAAAAGGGAAATATAAATTCAAGAAGTAATGTATATCTTGTTTGAAGTTTTATAAGTTTTTTCTTGAAATTATCGACACAGCGTGTAGACTATTCCATATTTAATCTTCAGTAGCAGGATAGCGAAGATAAGGAAGCAGAATAGAAATTGTGTAGACGGTCTGCACAAATTACAAGATTAAAGTTCATTGAACAAAAAAGCCTTTATGGGCGGGAATTTTCAATGGATATATCGTATGACTAAAGAGGTGTTAGCAAGTGTGCAGCACCTTTTTGATTTATAGGGAGAAAGAAAAAATTTTTCGTTGAATATTTTAGCCTTTTTGGGCTATAATTTTCAATGAGAACTTGAAATTATGATAGAAAACATATATAATATTGATTGAAAAAGCCTAAATAGGCAGAAATTTTCAATGAAATGGAGTGGGCTTTATGGAAATTAAGCGTGATAGTTACCTTGAACAGTTGATTTCATATCGTTTTGACGGCTTAGTGAAAGTAATTACTGGTATCAGGAGATGTGGCAAGTCCTATCTTCTTAAAAATATATATCGAAATTATCTGATTGATAACGGTGTAAAAGAGGAGCAGATTATTACGATTGAGCTTGACCTTGCGAAAGATATTAAATATCGTAATCCGCTTATTCTTTCATCGTATGTAAGAGAGAAAGTGGAAAAAAGCAAAGACGAGTATTATCTTTTCGTTGATGAAATTCAAATGTCTGATGAAGTGGCTAATCCATATAATCCGGACGGTAAGAAAATTACTTTTTACGACGCTCTTAATGATTTGAGAGGTTTATCGAATTTAGATGTTTATGTAACCGGAAGTAATTCAAAAATGCTTTCCAGCGACATTCTTACTGAATTTAGAGGACGAAGCGATGAAATAAGAGTACATCCACTTAGTTTTGCGGAATATTACTCTGCTGTTGGAGGGGATAAAAATGAAGCATTTGATGAATACGCATTCTATGGCGGTATGCCGCTTATTTTGTCAAGACCTAATGATACGGCTAAGATGAATTATCTGAAATCACTTTTCTCAGAAGTGTATATTAAGGACATTGTTGAACGTAAGAGAATTGAAAGGCAGGATGTTCTGGAGCAGATATTAGATTTGCTCTGTTCATCGGTTGGCTCATTAACAAATCCGACTAAAATTGCGAACACTCTGAAATCTAAACAAGGGGGCGGTGTGTCTGCCAACACGATTCGGGCATATATCGGACATTTGGAAGATGCGTTCCTTTTTTCAGAAAGTAAGCGATATGATGTAAAAGGCAAATCTTATTTTGATTCGCCAAATAAATATTACTGCGAGGACATTGGACTCAGAAATGCAAGAATAGGCTTCCGTCAACAGGAAATGACACATATAATGGAGAACATCATATATAATGAGTTGAATATCAGGCAGTTTTCCGTTGATGTTGGTGTTGTTTATGCAAGGACACTCAGTGAAAAAGGCAATTCAATTCGTACTCCAAGGGAAATAGATTTTGTTGTAAATTCAGGAGGAAAACGTACCTATATCCAGTCAGCGTATGCGATGCCGACTGATGAAAAAGCAGAAGTAGAACTTAGACCATTTACACTTACAGGAGATTCTTTTCCTAAAATTGTGGTAAGGAAAGATATTGGAAAGCGTTGGTATGATGATAACGGTATTTTGAATATCAATGTGATTGATTTCCTTTTGGATAAGGAGCTTATATAAAAAAGAGCATATAGCGATTGTTGGATGAAGATAAGTGAGTACAAGATATACGAAAGAAGAATTGGAAGAATACTTCTTTGAAGCCTTAGCTATGTTTAACGATGTTCTGGAGTCAGATATTATATCTGAAAATGTTGTATTGGACTTTTTTACACCTGCCAACGGACTTGCTGTATATAAGCGGTTTTGCGAGAAATATTTTTCTGACAAATATGAAAAGCAGCACGAAACTGAGAATTACTTTGAGTTTATTGCAGCGGAAGCATTTGTTGGGAAAAAACTTTATGGTGTACTTATTAGGTCAGATATAGAGTTTTCTCTTAGCGAAGTATTGATGACATTTTTACACGAAATATCCCATCTGTTTTGTACAAGAAATGAAATTGAAAGCGGAGATTTTTTCGACAGATATTGTATGGGAAGTGGCGAAGAAGATGGATATTATAATGCCGGATATGCTGTATGGAGAGAAGCGATTGCAGATATAATGGCAGATTCCATTATGTCTGAATATGCTACTCTTAAACTCGAAATGGCTGCTGATGAAATTCTAAATTGCTACAATCATATAAGTCGTCAGGATTCAGAAGCGAAAAAATATATCTCGCTTATCATCGTATATGTGATGACTTCAGAAGAAGTGGCAGGTACAGAAGATTGGAATGTCGCTGAAAAAGCAATAGAGAGTAAAATCAATATCAGCAATAGTATTTTGCGGGAGATATTGAAGCTTGTTTTTGAAAAGCTGCATCAATCTCCGTTTTGGGAAATTACACCAGAGTTTATCAGAGAACTTGGCATATTGTGTATCAAACTCATCGTGTATAGAACATTTGAAAACAATCGTAGTGAATAAAAAAGCCTTTATGGGCTACAATTTTCAATGAAATAAATATGACAGATGTAGCTTTTCAACAATGGTTAAAAAGCAATTACAAGGACATAACCGCTATGAAAAAACAGATCTTATAGCAATAGAATGACAATCTCAATTTTTCTTTTATGGGGGCTTAAATACAGTAAATGCAGGAATGTTAATGTGCATTGCTTGTAGCAACGGGTCTTTTGAATATAGAATTAAGCCATCAAAATAAGGAGGCGTAGATTATGCTGAATGAAAATATTAAAAGACTACGAAAATTAAAAGGTCTTTCACAGGAAGAACTTGCAATCAAGTTAAACGTGGTAAGACAAACTGTATCAAAATGGGAAACTGGGTTGTCGGTTCCGGATTCAAGTATGCTTATTGTACTAGCAGACGAATTGGATACATCGGTGAGCACATTACTTGGCGAATCTGTATCAGAATCAGCGTCAGACGATTTGAAAATAATCTCTGAAAAGTTGGAAGTAATTAATCTTCAACTGGCTAAGAAAAGCATGATGAAAGTTAAAGCTGTTCGTGGAGTGCTCATAGCATTATGCTCACTGATAATGATAATATTTATCGCTTTGGTACTTATGCAAAGTTCTTATCTTGGTTGGAATTATAATAATCCAGAACTAGCAGTGGCAGGAACAATCTTACATGGTTTTGAATTTATATATGTAAGATTTGCACCTGTTGTGTTTTGTGTTTCTGTGGTTGGGATTATATTTATATATAAGAAGAAATAAGTGTGTTTGCAAGTATTGTTGTAAAGAATGTGTAAATGGTCTACTTTCCGTAGGTTGTAGCTAATCAGGATCTCTTATAGAATTGTGTTATGGAGGTGTTTAACATGAATCAGTATGTAACAGGTGCAGTGATAAAAAGACTGCGGGAAGAAAAAAACATGACACAATTACAGTTAGCAGAGCGACTTTCGGTAAGTGCTAAGACAGTTTCGAAATGGGAAACAGCAAAAGGATATCCGGATATTACTTTATTGGAGTCAATCGCAAATGCTCTTTCTGTATCTATATCAGAATTACTTTCCGGTAACACAGTGACCAATTCAAATGTATCAGCAAATATGTTGCGTTCACATTTTTATGTTTGTCCTGTCTGTGGCAATATCATTCACAGTATGGGAGAGACAGTGATTCAGTGTCATGGTTTGCAGCTACAGCCAGAAGAAGCAGAGGAAACAGACGAAAATCATAAAATTTTTACAGAGCAGGTGGAGGATGAGTATTATGTACAGGTTGAACATGATATGTCAAAACAACATTATATTTCATTTATAGCAGCAGTTTCTGTAGATAAAATGCAAATGGTAAAACTATATCCACAGGGAAATGCTGAAGCCAGATTTAAGATGAATGGTGTGAAGAAAATTTATTTTTACTGTAACCGGAGCGGTTTGTTTTCACTGGATTTGGTAAAGGGGATTGATGATCGGAAGTGTGGTTATGATGATACAGAGGAAAGAAGACAATTAGAGGCAGCCGCCAGGATGCTGTTCGGATAGAGGAATGAGAGGTTAAAAATAATATGAAATATCCAATAGAAGAAAACCTGCCGTATGCGTGGTTGGCAATTATTGTGATTGCAGTATTTTATGCTATTTATTTTGCCAAGATGATATCACAGAAGCGACATGGAATACAGACACATCAGATAGGAAGAGTGAAAGAAAAATCAGTACATAGAGTAGAAGTGTTGATGAGTATTGCAACTCTTGCTGCTCCTGTTATTTAGATAATGTCCATTATATTTGGGTGGAATCATATGCCTGTAAACGCAAGGTTTACCGGTTTTTGCATAGGTACGTTAGGTGACCTGATATTTCTGATTTCTGTTCTTTGTATGAAGGATAGCTGGAGAGCAGGAATACCTGATAAGGATAAAACAAAATTGATCACAGCAGGCATTTATCGTTATAGCCGAAATCCGGCATTCTTAGGTTTTGATTTTATGTATATAGGTCTGTTGTTGATGTATTTTAATCTTTCAATGCTTGTAGTATCTGCATTTGCTATTATCATGCTTCACATGCAGATATTGCAGGAGGAGCATTTCCTTATTGATACTTTTGGTGAGGAATACATAGAGTACAAGAAACATGTTTTTCGTTATCTGGGAAGACGATAATTACGGAGGATTCGTAAATGGACAACATGACTGCAAAAGTGAGTTGCTTTGCAAGAGCCTATCACTACAAAAACAATAGTATACACATCTTTTCTGATAATATAGCTGAAAAATTATTGGGTGACGATTACAATCAGATTGAAAAAAATATGACAGACGGATTGGATTTTTTCTGCCCGGGATTTAAAGGTACAAAAGAAGAAGGATTAAGAGCGATTGTTGATAAACAATTATCTCCATCCGTATTAGGAAGAAGTGTATTCTGCGAAGATAAATTGAAGGATAACGTTACGAATGGGTGTAGACAGTATGTTGTTTTTGCGGCTGGTTATGATACATTTTCATTGAGAAACAGAGACAAATCTCTTATCGAATTTGAACTGGATTATCCGCAGATGATCGAGGACAAGATGGAACGTATCAGCAAGGCACTACTGACATCAGCTGCGTTTTGTGTATCATGTAATCTTGCAGACGATGCATGGAAAAATAAATTGCTTTCTCATGGCTATGATAAGGACAAAAAGGCATTTGGAAGTCTTTTAGGAATCAGCTATTATCTTAAAGAAGCAGATTTTGAACAATTGATTATGAATATTAGTGAAATAATGACAGAAGGTTCTGCTATATGCTTTGACTATCCGTCAGTAGATGAAAGTGCTGAAACAAGGAAAACACAGATGCTGGCATCCGAAGCCGGAGAACAGATGAAAGCATTATATTCATATAAAGAAATAGACATGATTTTAGATAAGTATGGCTTCATAATAGAAGAACATTTGGATGAGAGTGATATGAACTACAGATATTTCAGGGAATATAATCAGGCAAATCCAATGCATCAGATGAGTGCTCCGGTTGGAGTAGGGTATGTATATGCTGTAAAAAGATAAGGCAGCACAAATTCAGAAGTATTATCGTAATTGCATCTCTATAATGGGATATTGTAAAGGAGAGATGCAATTATGAATATCAATCAAATTAAGAAGAACAAGCTGAAAACACTACTACAGTTTTCAATTCCAAGCATTGTAGCTATGCTGTTGCAGACAGTTATAACGATTACAGATGGATATTTCACAGGAAATTATGTTGGTGATAGTGCATTGGCAGCAATCAATCTGGGGTTGCCAATACTCTATGTTTATCTTGGAACAGGTCTTTGCGTAGGAGTTGGTGGTTCCGTGATTAGCGGAAGGCTTTTAGGAGCAAAGAACAGACAGAAGGCATCCGAGGTCTTTGCGCAGACAATAGTTACTGCAATAGCAATTAGTGCAATCATATCATTAGTGGTATTTATGCTATTTACACCGATACTTGGATTGTTAAAAGCAGAGGGGCAATTATCTGTATATTTTACCGATTACTACCAGATTATGCTGATTACATATCCGTGTATGGTGTTGGGAACAATACTGGGAATGTTTATCCGTGTGGATGGCAAGCCACAGATATGTATGCTGGTAAGCATTATGGGATGTATATTGAATGTAATCATGGATTACATTTTTGTGGCAGTAATAGGACTTGGTGTTAGGGGAAGTGCAATAGGTTCACTTATTGTACAGATAATAACAGTATTAGTTCAAATCATATACTTTGTAATGCCAAATGCTATTATCAGATTCAGGAGATTTACTTTTGATAAAGATATAAATAAAGAGATGATGTTGAATGGTTCTTCAGAATTTATTGGAGAGATGGCAAGTGCAATTTCAATGTTTGCGTTTAATTATGTATTGATGAAGTATGTGGGAGCAGAGGGAGTCGCAGCATTTACAATCCTTGGATTTGTTGTATACGGATATAGTATGGTCTGTATTGGATTTGGACAGGGAATTTCACCGCTGGCAAGTATCTGCTGGGGCGCTAATGAGAAAAGCACAGCTATTGAATTACGAAAAATTGCAAATAGAATTTTGTTCGTGATTGGGATAATGGTAGCTGTAGGCTTTTTCGCCTCAGGAGAATATTATGCAAAGTTATTTGGCTGCAGTAATAGTGTTGCAGATATGGTCGCTGCCGGATTTCGGATATATGCTGTCACATTCCTTGTTATGGGATATGATGTAATTAATTCTATGTATTTTACAAGTTGTGGCGATGCAAAATCATCAGCTTTGATTTCGTCACTAAGGGGAATTGTGTTGCTTCTGGCATTTACATTGATTCTTCCGGCAATATTTGGTATGATAGGAGTATGGATGGCATCACCTTGTTCGGAAACTTTGACTGCAGTAGTTTCATTATTTCTGATTGGTAAGCAGACAAGAAAAATAAAAGAGGAAGCAAATGAAAGATAAAGGAAGTACTACCATAAGAAAAGCTGTTATCAATCAAGCAATCAATTATATATTTGAGCATATTGATGAGGATATTACAGTTGATGATGTTGCAAAGCACTGTTCGTATTCAAAGTATCATCTGACACGCATGTTCAAAGAAGATACCGATGAAGCACTTTATCAGTTTATAAAAAGGGTGCGAATAGAGAGGAGTGCTTGGCTGCTCAAAGTGGAAAAGGAAAGAAGTATCACTGATATAGGTCAGAGTTATGGTTATTCTTCCTCAAATTTTGCAACTGCATTTAAGAAACATCTGGATATTTCACCAGCAGATTATCGAAGGTATAGTGAGAGAATGGTTGAGGAGAGTTCGTTTTCGCATGGTATTACATTGAATGAATTGGATGATGCCGAAAAAAGAATTACCATTGAATATCTGGAACCTTTTACGGTCTTATATGAACGGAAAAAGGGAAATTATCACGATTTGTCGGATGAATGGTGTGATTTCATTGAGAAGTATAAGTATTTTTCAACAGAAGATACGCTATATATTGAATGTACAATTGATGATCCTTCCATCACAGATGAGAATAGCTGTATGTATGAATTATGCCAGACAGTTATGCCAGACAATCAAAAGTTAAAAGAACATCCTGAAGTTCTGCTTCATGAGTTTGAAGGTGGTAAATATGCAGTTTATCATTTTAAGGGAATACCGCAGCTTTTGTTTATGGTATATCAGGAGATATTTTGTAGATGGCTGTCACGGACCGGAAATGAGCTGGATGAACGTCCAATCATAGATATTTACAGGAAGGTAGAGGTCAGCGGATATATGGAGATTGATATCTGCTTTCCATTAAAGACAAAATAGTCATAAACAAAGGAATGTAAAAGTGCTTTTTTAGATCCCTATCTTGACAAATAAACGACCGTTTACTGTAATTAAAAATGTAAACGGTCGTTTATTTTTAAAAGCAGGAGGTGTGGATATGTCAAATACTACAAAAGAAGATATATTGATTGTTGCATTACATTTATTTGCGAGAGATGGATATGAAGCAGTTTCTGTCAATCAGATTGCGGGTGAGCTTGGTATGACAAAAGGTGCATTGTATAGGCATTATAAGAGTAAAAGAGACATTTTTGACCATGTTATAAAAAAGATGGAGCAGGGTGATGGTGAACAGGCAGGAGAATATGATATGCCTGCTGATAAAAAGGAAAATGAAGCTGAACTATATGAGATGACTTCCATGGACAATTTCATGGAATACAGTAAATCTATGTTTTCATATTGGACAGAAAACGATTTTGCATCATCATTCCGAAAGATGCTTACGTTAGAGCAATTTAGAAATGAAGAGATGCAGGCATTGTATCAGCAGTATCTTGTGTCTGGTCCGGTAGAATACGTGAAGGATCTGTTCGAGAGTATGAGTATAGAGGAAGCAGATAAGAAAGCAACCATGTTTTATTCCATCATGTTTTTTTACTATAGTCTGTATGATGGCGCTAAGGATAAGAGAAGGATAAAAGAGCAGTTTGAAAAAACTATTAGCAGCATTATATAGGGAACGAATGAGAGAGAAGGGAGAATTATGCGATTAGAACAAAGGGGAGCTGGCAAAGAACATTATCGTATGGCATCTGAATATTCCGAATATGTGCTTGGAAGAGTTATCCAGCAAGAGCGAGAGTTTTATCAGGTTGTAACTGACCAGGAAGATTATTCTGCAAGGGTATCCGGAAAGTTCCGGTATGGAGCGGAACGTCCATCGGATTATCCGGCAGTTGGAGATTTTGTCCTTATGCAGTGTGTGAATGAAAACGATATAGCCGTTATTCAAAAGGTACTACCAAGAAAAAGCCAATTTATGAGGAAAGCGGCAGGAACAAATAGTGTGGAACAGATTGTGGCCACAAATATTGATACTGTATTTATCTGTATGTCACTCAATAACGATTTTAATGTTAGGAGACTGGAAAGATATCTATCTGTTGCATGGGACAGTGGAGCTATGCCTGTCATTGTATTGACCAAGGTGGATTTATGTGATGATGTGGATACAAAGCTGTTAGAAATAGAAAATATAGCAATCGGGGTACCGATTATTGAAACATCCATAGTAGACGAGGCTGGTTTAAGTCAGATTTATCAATATCTCAAGGAATACCATACGGTTGCATTCGTAGGCTCATCGGGTGTAGGAAAGTCCTCACTTATCAATCATGTACTTGGAACAGATCAACTGGAGACAGGTGGTCTTCGAAATGATGATAAAGGCAGGCATACCACAACACATAGAGAGCTTTTTATGATTCCGGGAAAAGGAATGGTGATTGATACTCCGGGAATGAGGGAACTTGGAATGTGGAGTGCTCAGGATGGGATTGATCATACATTTTCTGATATTGAAGAACTGGTTGGAAAATGTAGATTCAGTGATTGTTCTCATGGAAATGAGTCCGGCTGTGCAGTAAGACAAGCGGTAAAAGATGGATTGATAACAGAAGAATATGCAACACCAGCAGGTTATCTGGTAAATGAAAAGGAAGCAGAGGCATTTGATAGAGAGTTCCCGTATATGGAGAAGAAAAAACTTCTGGGACAGATTTTTGAATGATGAAAAGCAGGAGGTAAATTTAGATGAAAGCAATGGAAAAAGACTGGTATCAGAAAAATTAGACGCTGGATATTCAGAATATGTCATGGGTAGAAGATACAGGCAGACAAGTAGATTTTCTAATCAAGCAGTTACAGTTAAAAGGAACGGAAAAAATACTTGATCTTGCATGTGGATTTGGTCGGCATTCACTGGAGTTTGCCAGACGTGGGTATGATGTTACCGGTATTGATATTACACCGGCGTACATAGATTATGCAAACGAGCAGGCAAAAAAAGAAAATTTGAATGCAAAGTTCATTTGTCAGGACATTCGCACGATCACATTTGATAAGGAATTTGATGTTGTGCTGAATATGGCGGATGGAGCAATAGGATATCTTGAAGACGATGGGGAAAATCATAAGATTTTTTCTGTCATTGCGAAAGCATTAAAAAATGGTGGAAAGCACTTTATGGATATCATGAATGGAAGCTATGCCCAAACACATTTCCCTTGCAAGTTATGGGATGCAGGAGAAAAGGGACTTACATTATCTGCTTTTGAATGGGAGAAGGATAGAAAAACGCTGATATATGGGCAGGTAGACTATATGTATGGAGAAGCACTTTATAAGCCTGAAATGAAAGA
>OLNI01000628.1_pt1 | contig 27699 bp, 22 predicted proteins | sample 1672921 | NCBI WGS metagenome assembly OLNI01 (sample SAMEA3136737, study PRJEB25190) | human gut metagenome | biome: human gut; feature: human-associated habitat; material: faeces | place: Austria | collected 2013 | reverse complement strand
AACATTTTTCATAACTTGTTTGTGCCTTGAGCGAAGCGAAAGGAATGATAAAAAACATGAGCAGAATAATTAAACGTAAGCGAATATATATGTGTATGGCCAGTGTGATGTGTATGCTTTTACTCCTCATTCCGTTACCTGTGTCTGCGAATGATCTGGGAAGTATATTATTAAAAGCAACTGTTGAAGATGAGACCACGGTATATAAGCTAAGTAATACTGAATTTACGATGTATCAGGTTGGAACATATGAAAATAATTCATGGGCATTAGTGAGTGAGTTTGCAAAGTCTGGAGTCATATTTGATTTTGATGATTCTTCCGCTCAGGCAGAAGCTGCAAAAAAACTGGAAAAATATGTACAGGATAACAACATCAAAGGAATGTCCGGAAAGACCAACTCAGACGGAGAAGTTATGTACAGAGATCTGGAAAAAGGTGTGTATCTTTTTGTCCAGACACAAAAAACACAAATTAGCAATCAAGTATATCAAAGCGAACCGTTTATCATAACAGTTCCAGGTAATTATGATGGTCAGATAATTTGGAATGTAACGGCAGAACCTAAATTTAAAAATGAATCGATACCACCAATTACCACGAATACGCCACCAGTTTCAGAAGAACCATCGGGTGATAATAGCAGTCGCACTCCAAATGTAAAAACGGGAGACGATACGAATGTAATTATGTGGCTTTCCTTAATGGGAATATCCTTAATCATATTTAGTATATGCAAAAGAAAATCCCATAAATAATATGAGAAGATCGGGAAATCCCGGTCTTTTCGTTTCGTTATATAACTGGCATAACCCAAAAACAAATACCTCCGGAGGTGCACCGTATGGCATCACCTGGGAGGAAATGGGGCCGAAACCATGGGAAGATTTGGAAGAAAATGAGTGAGTTGCCAGTGCAATCTTATTTATCTCTTGTGACAGAAACAGGTTCCCGTTTTGCTGGAAGTAAGTCTGAACTGATCTCAGGAGCATCGAGCAGTGCAGTGAAATTTTGTCGGATGATATCCAGTGTCTTTTGATTTTTCTGCAATTCCTTATTTTCCCGGACAGTAGCAGCCTGTTCAGATTCAAGATTTTCTATCCTCTTTTGGATTTTTAGCAGATTTGCAATCTTCAATTACCTTACGGCAGAGCCGGTAAGAATTCCTTCTCGATTGCCGGTTGTAACATACATGGAGATATTGATATACAGGCGAGCTTCTCTGGACAAATGCTTTGGAGTTTTCACTTTGCTACGGGTTTTAGCCAGACGGATACGGACATTTTCTTCGCTATAATAACTTCCAAGAGATTTCATATAAGTGAAGTTTTTCTGCTCCTGTGCACGGAAGGATAAGTGCTTTCCTTGCTTTTTCAATTTAGGGCAGGGTACCCTAAATTGGGTAATGTCATTAACTTAAGAAAATTTATAAAATAAAACAGAAAAAAGTCTTGACAAATGTCAGAAAAAATGTGGCGAAGTCTCCTTGAATGAATACATTTTAGGAGGAATTGCTAATGAACACAGATGGAAACACAGAATTCTATTAAGAAGAAAAGGACCGGAGAAGTGAGACTGTCATCGGATAACAAGGCAAACAACTAGATGGATTATTTCTAATAATAAATATCACACATAGGCATACATAATCGTAAGCGACAGAAGAGGTGTTAAGTGATGTAAAAGATAAAAGTTTGCGAAAAGTTAATCCTATGGATTAACTATCAGTTGAGGATAATTAAAGTTGTGGGTACAACCGCATACTATAAAGGATAAAATCTATGAGTAAAAAAGTCTGCATAGAAATTAAGCAGTTGCTGAATAAAGTTATAAAACTTCTTTCTCATGGAAAGACATCTCCTTTCTGTTGATAAGGCAATTATAAAATGTGAAACAAAATAAAAGTTTGCAAAAAGTCAATCCTAAAAATTTAAATATCAGTTGTGGAAATAAAGTTGTGGAAACAACTGCATAATTATAAAGGATAATATCTGCGAGTAAAAAAGTCTGCATAAAAGTTAAGTAGTTGTTGAACAAAGTTGTGGAATTTGTTTCTCATAGAAGTTCATCTCCTTTCTGTTGACAAGGTCATTATAAAATGTGAAACGAAATATTACTTGCCAAATAAATATAAAAGGTGGACAAAATTTGCAAACAAGAAGGAAGAGTTGATAAATAGGACTGATCAACTCTTCCTTTTTTTGCACTTTATATGTTTTTACGATACTCAGATGGAGATATGCCTATCGTCCGTTGAAAGATTCGACTGAAATATAAAGGATTATCATAACCTATTATCTGTGCAATCTCCTTAATGCTATATTGCTTATTTTGCAGTAGCGTTTCAGCATTATTGATTCTTTTTTGCAAAATAAACTGTTTTGGCGTAATCCCAGTATATAACCTGAAATTGCGTATGAACCAGTTTGTGCTGACGTGGTTCTGTTTAGCATAGGCATCAACATTAATTGCTTCATTGTAGTGTTCACTAAAATAAACAATGGCTTTGTCTATTTCTTCTGCTATCTGGGATGTGTCTGTTATAATCGTTTGCTCAAAATGACGCTGTAATCTAATAAAAATCTGTCTTAAATACATTTCGAGCATTTCGGAATAACCAGATTTACACATCTGTAACTCTTTTATCATAACCGAAAAAAGATTTTTATATTCAGGATCAGAACCACAATAAAAGACACGCTTATCTTTGGTTATGCCATAGGAACGAAGTAGATTTGTGACACTGCTTCCGGTAAAGTGAACCCAATATACTTCTGTGTGATCTTTGGCATAATAGACATATTTTTGAGGTTCTTTGGGGCGATATAAAACCATATGACCAGCATGCACAATTGTATCAGTACTATCCTTATCAAAATAAAAATGAGCTTTCCCGGAAGCAACGTATAATAATTGAAAGTCAACTCTGCCACGGGGTCTCCATGTAGGAAGTTTTGGTTTGGTATATAACTTATAAGTTCCGCACATTGTTACAACAAGTGGATTTGATTTATCCTTTCTGTCTATATGCGAATCATTCAGATATGCATTGTTTGTATACATTGCTACCTCCATATATGAAAACAATTAGAAAGTGTCTGAAAATTAAACAAAAATGATAGATTTAGTTTGATTTTAACACAAATTTCATGATAAGTCCATTTCTAATGATGGATAACAACGAAAAACAAAAAGTAAAAAGGTTATTTTGTGTATGTTTTGTTCCATTTATGATATTTATTCTGACGTAAAATTTTTATATAATTTCTTCTAAATTATATAAAAGTTGTGGAAACTAAAGAAAGCTGTGGAAAGGAGAAGTTTCACATGGAAGAGAAAAAATACCTTAAATGGTATAACAAGGTAGGTTATGGTTCGGGAGATCTGGCAGGAAATGTTGTGTATGCATTCTTGTCATCATTCGTAATGCTGTATTTGACCAATACAGTAGGTTTAAACCCGGGTATTATCGGAACGTTGATCATGGTATCAAAGTTATTTGACGGAATCAGCGACATGTTCTTTGGAACGATGATCGACAAAACAAAAAGTAAACTGGGAAAAGCAAGACCTTGGATGCTTTATGCGTATATTGGTTGTGCGGTAACACTTGTAGCAAACTTTGCAATACCGGACAGTCTTGGAACAACAGCTCAGTATGCATGGTTTTTTGTTGCATATACACTGTTAAATGCGGTATTCTTTACTGCAAATAATATTGCATATGCATCATTGGTTACTTTCTGTACAAAAAACAGCAGAGAACGTGTTGAGATGGGGTCATGTCGTTTTATCTTTGCATTTTCGACAAGCTTACTGATTCAGTCTGTTACAGTTCAGTTTGTAAGAGCAGCAGGCGGTGGAGCAGCTGCCTGGAGAACAGTTGCTGTAGTATATGCTATCATCGGATTGATTGTAAATACAATTTCCGTATTTTCAATCAAGGAGCTTCCAGAAGAAGAATTAAAAGTAGGTAAAGACTACACAGAAGAAAAGTATAGTCTGGTAGAGGCAGCAAAACTTTTATTTTCCAATAAATATTATCTTATGATCTGTGCTACTTATATTTGTCAGCAGATTTATTCAGCTATGTTAAATATGGGAATTTATTACATGATTTACATACTGAAAAATGAAGATTTATATTCTGTATTCTCATGGGCGATCAATATCCCTGTCATCATTGCGATGTGTATTACACCAATGCTGGTAGAGAAGATGAAAGGTTTATATAGAATGAATCTTGCTGGTTACATTCTCGGAACAGCAGGGCGTGTCGGAGTGATTTTTGCCGGTTATATGGGCACCGTTCCACTTATGCTTGTATTTACAGCAGTTGCAGCACTTGGAATGGCACCATGGCAGGGGGATATGGGAGCTGTAGTTGCAAGTTGTTCAGAATATACATACCTTACAAAACATAAACACATTGACGGAACAATGTATTCTTGTACTTCCTTTGGTACAAAAATCGGAGGAGGAATCGGAGTTGCTCTTTGTGGATGGTTACTTGATGCAAGTGGATTTGTGAAAGAAGCAACAATCCAGCCAGAATCATGCCTGAACATGCTGCATGTTATGTATTTGTGGATTCCGATGGTATTGTCATTGATCATTACATTTATCATGTCAAGAATGAATGTAGAAGATGCGAACAAAAAGCTTAGAAAACAGTTGGAGGAGTGTTAAAATGGAATACAAGGGTATGAAAGAGGATGAACGTTTAATTTCAGTTACACCAAGCAAAAGACAGATTGCTTATCAGAATATGGAGTATTTTTGCTTCATCCATTTTACAGTAAATACTTTTACAGGAAGTGAGTGGGGATTAGGCGATGAACCGGAATCTATCTTCAATCCTGAAGAGTTAGATGCCCGCCAGTGGGCAAAGACAGCTGCTGAAGGTGGAATGAAGGGATTAATACTGACTTGTAAACATCATGATGGCTTTTGCTTATGGCCAAGCAAGTATACAGAACATAGTATTAAAAACGCACCTTATAAGAACGGAAAAGGTGATATTGTTCGTGAAACAGCAGAGGCATGTAAAGAATATGGATTGAAATTTGGAGTCTATCTCTCACCATGGGACAGAAATAATGAATCTTATGGAAAAGGCAAAGAATACGATGACTACTATGTGAATCAGCTTACAGAGCTTCTGACAAACTACGGTGACATATTTGTAATCTGGCTTGACGGAGCCTGTGGCGAAGGCAGCAATGGAAAGAAACAGGTTTATGACTGGCAGAGATATTATGAAGTAATGCGTAAACTCCAGCCAAATGCCGTGATCTCAATTTCAGGTCCGGATATCCGCTGGTGTGGAAATGAAGCTGGACAGGTACGTCCAAGTGAGTGGAGTGTCGTTGCAACAGATATGACAGATCCGGCGATTACAGCACAGCTCAGCCAGCAGGAAGATAATGAAGAGTTCAGAAATCGTCCGTTAGATGAAACACAGGCAGATCTTGGAAGCCGTGAATGCCTGCGTAATGAAGAAAAATTAGCATATTATCCGGCAGAAACAGATGTTTCTATCCGTCCAGGCTGGTTCTATCATGAGGAAGAAGATGATCAGGTTCGGTCTTTCGAAAACCTGAAAGAGATTTATTTATCTTCAGTTGGTGGAAATACAACCCTTCTGTTGAATCTTCCTCCAATGAAAAATGGAAAACTTCATCAGACAGATGTTAATAATGTAAAAATGCTTGGAGATTTTATAAGAAGCACGTTTAAAGACAATCTGGCAGATATCGCAGAAATTACAACAACTCCGGAACAGGATGCGGAAGGTAAAAATGCAGATCTTTTAAGAGTAGATGATTATGAGAATGTGTTCAGAAATAAAGCCGGGGACAGAGAATTGACAATTCATCTGCAGTGGACAGAGAAAAAGAAATTATCTTATCTGGTATTAAAAGAGGCAATTCCTTTTAGTCAGCGAGTGGAGAAGTTTTCTGTATGGTATGCGGCAGAAGATGGAAAAAAAGAGAAAATAGTGGATGCTACTACAATTGGTTATAAGAAGATCATCGATTTGCAGGGCGTAGAAACAGATGCAATTGAAATTCGTATTGAAGATTCAAGAGTTGCTCCTGTAATCTCATTTGTAGGTGTATACTAAAATAGAACAAGAAATTTTTAACGAACGAATCCCAAAAATCTTTTTTGGGATTTGTTTGGAAAGGAAGGAAAAATATGAATGCTGATATGCAATGGTTGGATAATCCGGAAGTATTTAAGGTGAATCAATTAGCTCCGCATAGTGATCATTCCTACTATTCGGATTATTCGGACATGAAAAAAGAGAAAAACCCATTATTTCAGTCATTAAATGGGCAGTGGGAGTTTTTTTATAGTAAAAATGTAAAAAGCAGACCAGTTAATTTTTATGAGGAAACATTTGATGCATCAGGATTCGATAAAATTATGGTTCCGGGACATATTGAACTGGCTGGATATGATAAGATCCGCTACATTAACACCATGTATCCGTGGGAAGGAAAAGAGTACCACAGAGGAGCTTACAGCATGGAGGCGACTGGAGCAGAAAAAGGAATGTTTTCAGAAGCAGAGTACAATCCGGTAGGTTCCTACATCAAATACTTTGACCTGGATAAGAGCATGTGTGGGAAAAGAATCCATATTTGTTTTGAAGGTGTAGAAGAGGCGATGTATCTGTGGTTGAATGGGCAGTTTGTGGGCTATGCAGAAGATAGTTTTACGCCTTCTGAGTTTGACCTGACACCTTATATAAAAGAAAAGGGAAATGTGCTGGCAGTTCAGGTTCATAAGATGAGCACAGCAGCATTTTTAGAGGACCAGGACTTTTTCCGCTTTTTTGGAATCTTTAGAAATGTTACTTTGAAAGCGGTACCGGATGTACATATGGATGATGTATGGTTTCAACCTGTGTTGAATCAGGATAATGTAAGTGGAAGCGTATTTGTCAGCATGAAAGTATCTGCACCGGATGCTCAGAATATAACCGCTGATTTTATTTTAAAAGACAGGGAAGAAAATCTGGCAGCAGAAAAATCTGTACAGTTAAAGAAAGAAAATGACCACTTAAAGGGTACAATCTGTATTGATTTAGAAACTGTTAGATTGTGGGATAATCATGATCCTTATTTATATCATGCGTATGTAGAACTTAAAGCAGAAGATGGAAGTTTAGTAGAAGTAATTCCTTACGATATTGGTTTCAGAAGAATTGAGATTATTGATAAGATTATTTATTTAAATGGAAAACGCCTGGTTATTACAGGAGTAAACCGTCATGAGTGGAATCCAAAAACAGGAAGATGCATTGGATTAGAAGATATGCGAGCAGATATCGCATGTATGCTCAGAAATAATATTAATTCGGTACGCACCTGTCACTATCCGGATCAGATACCGTGGTATTATATGTGCGACAATGCAGGAATTTATGTGATGGCAGAGACAAATCTGGAAAGTCATGGATCTTTCCAGAAATTAGGGGCAATCGAACCATCCTGCAATGTGCCGGGATCTTTCCCACAGTGGAAAGAGGCTGTACTTGATCGTGCAAGAAACAATTTTGAAACATTTAAAAACCATACATCCGTTTTATTCTGGTCTTTAGGAAATGAATCTTATGCGGGTGATGACATTGAAGCAATGAACGTTTATTTTGCTGAAAAGGAAGATGGAAGATTAGTTCATTATGAAAGTTCTTATTACAATAGGGCATATGAGGATACGATTTCTGATTTGGAAACAAGAATGTATGCAAAGCCGGAGGATGTAGAGGAGTATTTAAATAACAATCCGAAGAAACCATATATTTTATGTGAATTTATGCATGACATGGGTAATTCCATGGGAGGTCTGGGATCTTATATGAAGCTGATTGATAAATATGATATGTATCAGGGTGGATTTATATGGGATTTTATCGATCAGGCAATTCTTGTAAAAGATCCGGTGACAGGAAAAGAAGTTTTACGCTATGGCGGAGATTTTGACGATAAACCTTCAGACTATGAATTCTCAGCAAATGGAATCGTATTTGCTGACAGAAAAGAGAAACCGGCAATGCAGGAAGTGAGGTATTACTATGGCTTATACAGATAAATTAAGAGTGGTCTATGGTGACTATACACTTGGTGTACATGGTGAAGGATTTGATTATATTTTTTCTTATGCACAAGGCGGACTGGAATCTATCGTTAAAAACGGATATGAGTGGCTGTACCGTTGCCCAAAACCTACTTTCTGGAGAGCGCTGACAGATAACGACAGAGGAAGCAAGTTCCATATCAAAAGCGGAAGCTGGCTTTCAGCAGATATGTTTATTGACTGCAAGGAAACACAGGTTATCATGGATGGAGAAGTGCAGAAACCATATGCACCGGACAATAACAGCTTCGGTGGGGATGTTTTTGCTGATGAGATCATTGTAAAATATACTTATGAGACAATATCCAATCCGTCAACAACGGTACTTGTGACATATACGGTTAATGCATCCGGAAAAATATGGGTAGATGTACATTATAATGGAGTAAAAGGACTGCCTGAGCTTCCGGTATTTGGAATGCGTTTTATCATGCCGACACTTGCAGATAAATATATCTATAAAGGATTGCCCGGGGAGACATATCCGGATCGAAAAGCAGGTGCCCAAAAAGGTGTTTATGAAGTGACGGATTTGAGCCTGACACCTTACCTTGTCCCACAGGAATGTGGAATGAGAATGGATACAGAGTGGCTTGAAATTAGCAGACATACAAGTCTTGACAATAGTAGAACAGATCAGTCACCACAGACACTCCGTATTGAGAAGAAAGACAAGGAATTTGCTTTTTCATGCCTTCCTTATACAGCATCTGAAATTGAAAATGCTCTGCATCATGAGGAATTACCACCAGCAAGAAGAACAGTTTTATGCGTATACGGAGCAGTCAGAGGAGTCGGAGGTATCGACAGCTGGCAAAGTGATGTGGAAGACGAATATCATATCAGTGCGGAAGAAGACATCAGATATTCATTTACCATTTGTTAGTTGCAATGAAGATACACAGGAGGTATCGATAAATATTGAACTAGGGAAAATATAGAGCAGCTCAAGATTAGTGAATAGTTTTTTATATGATGTTTGTGTTTGCATAATTTGTTCTTACAACAACTATTTTCACATAGGAAGGATAAGGATGCTGTATCATACAATGCAGTGTCCTTTTTCTAAATGGGCAGATAAAAATGGGACAATGTGTCTTAAACAATATGACAAAATAAAAGCTAAGAAAAGGAGTTGGTTCTAAATGTTGTTAGTATATGAAAATAGAGATAAAGGAATATCGGTTGAGTGGAAAAGAGCAGTACACATGCCACCACATTTACATGAAGCCATAGAGATTGTATATGTGACAAATGGTAATATCGCATTTGGAGTTGGGTTAGAGCTATATGATATGAATGAAGGTGACTTCGCAATCGTATTTCCAAATGTAATACATCATTGTCAAGTCTTCGGAGAAAGAAAAAACAAAGTTGTTTTTCTACACATTGATCCGGCAGTACTATCTGGATATCTGAAAGAATTGCAAACATATAGTCCTGAGAATCCAGTGTTAAAGAAAGAAAATGTGCATCCGGATGCGGTTCATGCAATCAATTTTTTAACAAAAAATCCAGAGTGTAATTCGATATTGGCGCAGGCTTATGCGCAAATAATTATTGCATATGTATTTACTGACATGCCGATGATTGATAAAAAGTCATTAGGAAGTGATGATCTGATTTATAATTCCGTGGAGTATATAGCAAAGAATTTTAGAAATGAAATAAGTCTGGAAAAAATGGCACTCGATTTGGGAGTTGGTAAATATGTATTGTCAAGAATGTTTGCTAAAACCTTTCATTGTAATTTCAATAAATATGTGAATGGAGTACGATTAAATTATGCAGTTGCTGCATTGGAAAATACGCAGGATACTATAACTAATATATGTTTTGAGTGTGGTTTTGAAAGCCAAAGAACCTTTAACCGAGTTTTCAAGGAAAGATATAAAATATCACCGAGCGACTATCGGAATACATTTGTTAAGGATATGTTATTGTAACTGAAAAATGTAAATAAAGAAAAAGAGAGATGATTTGACAGCATTAAAAATGCACAAGATAATTGGATAGAAAAGCAGATTAAATGTAAAACGATAGAAAAAGCAGTTTATGCCGAGACCAGTAAAATGCAGAAAAGTCTGCCATTTCCCCAATGTTTTAGAATTTCTTCCGGCAGATGATACTGAGAAAAAAACACCCATTGTTCTAACGGTAGATGAGTACGAGACAATCCGTCTTTTGGACAAGAAAGGTTACAGTCAGGAGCAGTGTGCAGTATCTATGCAGATCGCAAGAACAACGGTTCAACGAATTTATGAGATTGCCAGGAAGAAAATAGCAGATGCACTCATTGATGGACATCCACTCAGAATCGAGGGTGGAGATTTCAGAATCTGTGACGGTCAGAGCAGAAACTGCAGCTTTGGAGGATGTTACAAACAGGAAATTTACAAAAAATATGCAGCAGAAAAAGGAGAAGGTATCATGAGAATAGCAGTAACATATGAAAATGGACAGATTTTCCAGCACTTTGGACACACAGAGACATTTAAGATTTACGATGTAGAGGAAGGAAAAGTAGTACATTCAGAAGTAGTAGATACGAATGGAAGCGGACATGGCGCATTGGCAGGAGTTCTTAATGCATTGAATGCAGACGTTTTGATTTGTGGCGGAATTGGAGGCGGCGCACAGACAGCGTTAGCGGCAGCAGGCATCAAGCTTTTCGGAGGAGTTTCCGGAGATGCGGATGAAGCAGTAGAAGCTTTTATCAATGAAACACTCGATTATAATCCAGATGTTAAGTGTTCTCATCATGAGCACAGCCACGGGGAAGGACATACATGTGGCGAGCATGGATGTGGAAGCCATAGCTGTCATTAAGAAGAATAGCAAAAAATGATAATACGAAAGGATGTGTCAAGATAACGGAGAAAGGCATATGCTTCCGTTATCTGATGCGGTAATTATTGACTTTTGATTTTCACCGTGCTAAAATCAGAAAAACAAAGACGTTTTGCAATCATCATGGTTCTTTCTGAACTTTGGGTATAGTGTATAAAACATTAGCTGGTATCAATTCGATACCAGCTTGTTTTACAACAAGGCAGAAAGTGAAAAATCCTGATTCTTAGGAAGGAAAGCCAATTTGCATTTTTTCTCCAGATTGACTAATCCGCTTCTACCATATACAATACGTTTGAGGACTTTGAATTTGTTGTTGTTTCCTTCAACAAATCCAGAGTTTACCGAAAGGGATATCGCATTCTTGACCGGAGTGATATCCCTTTTTATTCCATTGCAAAAAGATTCTATCTCACTCGCACCATACTTTTCCAAATATTCATCCAGTTTTGTTTCGTCTTTCCCCAATAATAATGCATGAAATTCTTTGAACATAGTTTCAACTTTTTCTATAACAGGATATAGGATTTTTATCTGATCAATATATTTTCAATATTGGGGTCACGTTTCGTTTTAGGATTACAGGTAACACCCATTCCATAACCGTTTTTGCATTGAACGGAGTTCTGTCTGGAAAATTATTTTTTCCGATAAGATAAATATAGTCTGCAAGGTTGCGCTCAGATTCGTGAAATGCTTTTTGATATGTCTGCCCTTTTCGGATTGCCACATCATCAACTCCAATTTCTTCCACATCCGGATACAGAAGCGTTTCTGGCCGACAGATAACACGGATATCAACAGGATGTTTCCGGGATATGATCTGGGAGAGACAACTCAGAGGATCGCAGATGGTGTATTTCGGGAAATCTCAAAATATCAGTTTGGAATCCAGTTTACATCATTCTATATGCCTGGTAATTTTGTACCGCATATCCGTCTGATGGACGAGGGGTACAGCAGGATAGAAACTGCTATGCAGTTTGGTCTGCCATATGTGGTAAAAAGAAAGGTACGTCCGTATGATACAGCTACATTGAATTATAATTGGCAGGTATGGAATACAGAGGCATTTTCTTTATACAACGGCAACAGAACAGATTGATCCAAACGGGGCCGGACAGGCAGTACTGGCAGTTATGAATTTTCTCTCTGCACAGAGTATTATCCGCTACCAGGTACCGGTTCTTACAGAATCAAAGGTTATAACGGATACAGAGCTTGTATCTGTCCGTACATCCGAATCAGGAGTCTTTGAACCACTGGTAAAAGCAGGAGAAGAAGTGAGAGTAGGACAGCCGCTTGCGAATATCATACATCCCTATGAGAGCGAGCTGATAGAGACGCTGTATGCACCGGTGGATGGCAGGATCTTTTTTATCCATAATGCTCCGCTGACCTATGCAAATACGGCAGTAATAAAGCTTGTGCGGTGATTCCTGACACTGTTTATCGTGGAAAAAACCCATAAGTAAATGTTTTGCGGGCGACATGGATATTCCAGTGGAGTGAAAATAGCAGATGTACTTACTCATTGAGGGACATCCACTCAGAATAGAGGGAGGAGATTTCAGAATCTGCGACGGGCAGATTAGAAGTTTTTACAATGATTTTTTATGCGAAATTTACCAAAATCCTATCGACTTTACGCTACGTTAATGCTATACTTATACAGTTGTTTAAAGCTTTAAAGTAAAAAAGAAAAAGCAGGAAAGAAGATAGAAAATGAAGATCGTTGTATGTATGAAACAGGTACCGGCAACTTCCAAGGTTGATATCGATCCGGAAACAGGTGCCATGAAACGAATGTCCGGTGAGACAAGGACCAATCCATATGACCTGTTTGCACTGGAAACAGCTCTTGCGATCCGGGAAAAAACAGGTGGAACTGTAACAGTTCTGACCATGGGACCATCTCAGGCGGAAGAGATGATCCGGGATGCCTATACTATGGGAGCTGATGAAGGTGTGATCCTTTCAGACCGAAAATTTGCGGGAGCGGATGTTCTGGCAACCTCCTATGCGCTGGCACAGGGAATCCAGGTGATCGGCGGTGCAGATCTGATCATCTGCGGAAGACAGACCACAGATGGAGATACAGCCCAGGTTGGACCGGCCATTGCAGAGCATTTAACCATTCCACATGCTGCATGGGTAGCAGAGATTATGGATGTTAATGAAAAAAGCATTCAGATCCGTCAGGATCTGGTCAGTGTTTCCCAGGTTTCCGAGATCCCGTATCCATGTCTTTTAACCATTGATAAAGACACCTGCGTGCCACGTCTGCCGTCCTACTTGTTAAAGAAAGCAACTGCCGACCGTCCGGTACGGATCTTAAGCTTTGAAGATATGCCGGATCAGGACCTGAGCCGTTACGGACTGATCGGTTCCCCCACCTCTGTGGAAAAAATGTTTGCACCGGAGGAAAGCGAAAAACAGGTTTATCTGGAAGGAACTGCAAAGGAAAAAGCAGATAAGCTTGTGGCTATTCTGACAGGAAAGAAAATCATATAGGGGGGAAGAGGAAGATGGAATTTTTAAAATTTGACGCAGATAAATGTATTCTTTGCGGCATCTGTGTAGAGAAATGTCCTTTCGGAGCTCTTGCCATAGAAGGAAAAGGAATTGTTGTAGGCGATGCCTGTCGTATGTGCGGACTTTGCGTTCGTAACTGCCCGGAAAAGGCAATTCGGTTTGAGCAGAGGGCGAAATCCTTTGACAAGGATAAATGGAAAAACTTTCTTATTTATGTGGAGCAGGAGAGAGGTGAGATCCATCCGGTTACCTTTGAGCTGATCGGGGAAGCCAGAAAGATGGCTGTCAAAGTCGGTTATCAGGTTAACTGTGTGATCGTCGGAGGCAGAGGAACAAAGGAAAATGCGGAAAAGCTGCTTCCATATGGCGTGGACAATGTGTACGTATATGAGCATGAAGGTTTTGAGGGCTTCCGTGCAGACTGCTACACTGACGCAGTTGCAGACTGTATCGCAGCAAACAAGCCAAGTTCTGTGCTGATCGGAGCTACTGCGCTGGGACGTTCCCTTGCGCCGAGACTTTCCACCAGATTCCATACGGGACTGACTGCAGACTGCACAACACTGGATATCCGTTCTAACACCGATATGATCCAGATCAGACCGGCTTTCGGCGGAAACATCATGGCTCAGATCGGGATCACAAAATCAAGACCACAGTTTGCCACTGTCCGTTATAAGGTTATGGACAAGGCAGAAAAGGTAAAAAATCCTCACGGTCAGGTGGTCGTATGTCCGGTAAATGAAAAAATGGCAGATTCCAGGATTAAAATTCTTTCATCAAGGGTTATTGATAAGGTAAAGAGCCTGGAAGAAGAGGATGTACTTGTTGTTGCAGGCCGTGGCGTGCGAAATGAAAAAGATGTGGAAATGTGCCGTGAACTGGCAGAGGTTCTTGGCGGACAGCTTGCCTTCACCCGTCCTATGGTAGAAAACGGATTCGGAGATGTTGCACATCAGATCGGACTTTCAGGAAGAACTGTCCGTCCGAAGCTGATCATCACCTGCGGTGTATCCGGTGCCATCCAGTTTACCTCCTGCATGACAGGATCTGACTGTATCGTAGCGATCAACAATGATCCGGAAGCACAGATCTTTAATGTTGCAGATTACTGCATCGTGGACGATCTGTACCAGGTCGTACCGGAGCTGACAGAGCTGATAAAGAATCGGAAGGAGGATTAAGTCATGGCATACCCCTATAAAAAAATGACTTCAGAAGATTTTGACTACATCCGTTCTGTGACTGCTTCAGATCGTGTATGGGTCGGCGATGAGATCGCAAAAGAATATTATCGTGATGAGATGCCGGAGTACGGAGTTTTTCCTCCGGAGCTTTATGTGGAGGTTTTAAATAAAGAAGAGATTTCTGCCATCATGGCTTATGCATATAAAGAAAATATCCCGGTGGTATGCCGTGGTGCAGGAACCGGACTTGCAGGTGGAGCAACCTGTAAATATGGCGGTATCATGCTGTCTGTGATGCGCATGAACAAGATCTTTCCAATCGACAGAAAGAACCAGACCATCACAGCTGAGCCGGGAGCACTGCTCATTGATATCCAGGCGGCAGCAACGGCAGGCGGACTTTTTTACCCGCCTGATCCAGGGGAAAAAACAGCTTCCATCGGCGGTAATGTTATCACAAATGCCGGAGGTATGAAGGCAGTACGATATGGACTGACCAGAGATTTTGTCCGCTGTATCGAGGCAGTTATGCCGGATGGTTCCATCATGAATTTTTCATCCAACGTTGTGAAGAACACAACAGGATATGATGTAAAAGATCTTGTGATCGGCTCAGAGGGAACCTTATGTATCCTGACTCAGGTAACACTGAAGCTTCTTCCTGCACCGACCTGTACCTGCACCCTTGTAATGCCGTTCAGGAGCCTTGAGGAATGCGCAGACATGGTCCCGAAGGTTCTGGAACTGCCATTTGTGCCAACAGCCATCGAGTTTCTGGAAAGAGAACTGATCGATATCGTAGAACGTAATCTAAACAAAATGTTCCCGGTAAAACAGGGCGAAGCAGTGCTGATCGTTATGTATGATGCTTCCAGTAAACAGGAGCTGGACAGCGCAGTAGAGGCGGCAGCAGAAGCGGCCCTTGCAAACGGAGCTCTGGACTGCTGTATTGCAGGAACACCGGAACGTGCCGGAGCTGTATGGAGTGTCCGTGGCGGAATCCTGGAAGGTATGAAAGCAGATTCTGTAGCACAGGAAGAATGTGACGTAGTTGTTCCGCGTGCAAGGATCGCCGAGTATGTAAAAGCAGCCAAAAAGATCGCAAGTGCACATGGCATCCGTGTAGAGCCCTGCGGACACTGCGGAGACGGAAACATCCACACAGAGATGCTCCGTGGACCGGAAATGAGCGATCAGGAGTGGAAGGAAGCCACACATGCAAGCCTTGTAGAGCTGTATGCACTGTCCAAGGAACTGGGTGGACAGCTTTCCGGTGAGCATGGTATCGGAAACGGGCGTCTGGAATTTCTGGAAGAATTTGCGGGGCCGAGAATGATCGCTCTTTATAAAGCCATCAAGCTGGCTTTTGATGACAAACTGATCCTGAATCCGGGAAAAGTCATCGAATATAATAAATAAAAACGGGGGAAAGAGAGATGAGTCAGAACAAATCATTACAAAGCAAAATGCCTCTGGCCATGGGACTTGCGTTCGTAGCATTTACCACACAGTTTGGAGGCGGATTCGCATCAGGAGCGCAGATATACCAGTATTTTATCAACTACGGTATCTGGTGCCTGATCCTGCCGGCAGTGACACAGGGATTATATGCACTGTTTTTCTGGTATGGCATGCGCTATGCTTACAAACATAAAACCTACGATTACAGAAGCTTTTCCGACAGTCTCTATGGAAAAACCAGGCCGGTTATGTCCAACCTGTATGAGATCTGTTATCTGATCATGATCGGAACAGCATCTGCAGCGGCCTTTGCAACAGGTGGTTCCACACTGCAGACTCTGTTCGGAATTCCATACTGGCTCTGCACACTGATCATTGCAGCATTTATCTTTGTGATCGCACTTTTCGGAACCAATGTTGTAAGAAAATGTGCTTCTACTTTAAGCGTGCTGATCATTATCGGCCTGGTACTTGTACTTGTTCCGAATATCATTGCACAGTGGGGCGATATCACAGCTTCCATCCATACCATGTCCTCAGGAGAAATGACAGTACTTTCTTCCGAGAGCGGAGCCTTTGGACCGGCGCTCTATTCAGCAGTTCTCTACTTCTTCTTCCAGCTGGCTTCCGTATCTGTTATGTACCAGCACATGGAAGATGTAACCGATAAAAAACAGATCAACAAAGCAGCGATCTGGATGTTTGTATGCAACTTCTGCGCAATGGAGCTTTCCATTCTGGGACTTCTTGCCATTGCATATGTAGGTGAGCTTGCATCTGCATCTGTACCGATGCTTGTACTTGTTCAGAATGGCGTAGGTTCCGGTATCCTGACACCGGTCATTTCTCTGCTGATCATCCTTGGAGCGATCTCCACAGCAGTAAATATGATCTCCGGTATTGTGACCCGCTGTGTAAATGCAGTGGAGCGCCGTATGGACAGCCCGGCGAAAAAAGCGCAGGGACACCTTGGAAGAAATGCAGTTTTCACAGCGATCTTTACATTCCTGGCATTTGCCATCGCACAGTTCGGTCTGATGACAGTTGTTAAAAAGGGATATGCATACCTTGGATATGCGGCGTTTATTACATTGTTTGTACCGTTTGTTGTACATGCCGTTGCGACAAAGGGAAAAGAAATCTGATCATAGATGGCAGAAATCCCCGGAGTATGAACTGGTATGCTCCGGGGATTACAGGAAGTGGGATGGACTGTCTGAAGGCGAAGGCACGGAGAGAAGAGCTCCAGTATATGAGCTACCGAGATATGCTTACGACTTTGTATAACAGAAATAAGTATATCCAGGTGGTAGACAGTGCACAGGGGAAAACAGTCAGAAGAACCGGAGTGGCTTATATTGATATTAATGGTCTCAATCAGACAAATGACAGTTATGGTCACGAAGCTGGTGACAAGCTGATCGTAAACACCGGACAGTCCATTATTGATGTTCTGCCTGAGAATGCCTATCGTGTAGGCAGAGATGAGTTCGTGATCATCTGTTTTGATATGGAAGAAGAAATAGCCAGGAAGAAACTTCTGACGATCTGCGAAAATATTGCGGAGAAAAACGTGAAATTTCCCATGGGAGTTATATGGAGAGAAAGCTTAGATTTCCTGGAAAATATGCTGAAAGAAGCGGATGATCTGATATATGTGGAAAAGAAAAAGTATTATAAAAATACAGATATTTTGAAGTATTTTATAAAGTAGAATGATCCCTGTTTTGGCGCCTTAAATTATTAACAGACGTTGAGACAGGGATTTATTTTTACGGAGTAGATTATATTAACTGGATGTGATATAGTGAGTATATAATATGATATCATATATGGAAGGAGAAGAGATATGGAAGAGACATTATCATGCAGAAGCAGAAGTGTTAAAAAAGTGATAACAGCCATTCTGTTATGTATGCTGCTGGTCACAAGTGCAGCACCGGCATCCGTTTCTGCAACAACAAACGGAAAGACGCGGGATGATGCTTTTAACTGGATTTGTGCCAGAGGAAATGAGCACTGGACATATCCATATGGAGAGACATGGTGTGTCAGTCTCATTGTTGCATATTATAACTGGCTGGGAGTTGGAAGCGTCAGTGGAAATGCGAAAGATTATGCGTATAATACGCTTCCAGGCGGATGGACACGAGTATACAGCAATCCACAGCCAGGAGACATTGCAGTATGGGGTGCAGGTGCATCCATTGGATGGGGAAATAACAAATCCTATGCAGATTATACTTATGGTCATGTAGGACTTGTTGTAAGACAGAATTCCTGGGGATCTATCACAACAGTAGAAACCAGAGCAAATCAGGGACATGGGGCTTATTATTATGAAAGAAACCCACAGAGTGCAGCCTGCTATATCCGCCCGGATTTTGCATCTTCCCCAGCATCTAATGCTATGAACATCGGACAGTCTTTTAATGCACTGATCATCCGCTCTGACGTCTGGAAACCGATTTACCAGAATCTGTCAGATGGAAATGTTCTTCTTGGAGCCCAGGAGTCAGGAGTGTATGCCAGAAATCAATGGCATTTTGAGCGTCAGTCAGATGGAAGCTATATCATTACATCCCTGCAGGATGGAAGAGCTCTTGATGTAAGCGGAGCGAATTCTGCTAATGGAACCAATGTTGGAACTTATATGAAATGGGGAACCGATAATGGTGCACAGAAATGGTATGTTATCGGCAATGCAATAGCATTCGAACTGGCACCGAAGCTGGCAACAGACAAGCGTCTTGATGTTACAGGCAACTCTACAGCAGCAGGAACCAATATTCAGATTTATACAGCTAATGGAACAAAAGCACAGACATTTTCTATTTACAAATTTGATGCAAAATATCCGACATCAACGACTACCATTGTTCCGGATCAGTCTACATACACCAAGAACGAAGGAACTTCTTTCCAGATAAAACAGAGCTTCTCTTCAACTTATGGAGGTGGCTATGGTGATCTTACATGGAAGAGCAGCAACAGCAGTATTGCATCTGTAAACAGTAATGGTGTGGTAACTGCGAAGAAAAAAGGCACTGCTTATATTACAATGACTTCCGTGTACAATCCTCTGATCACAACTACAGTAAAAGTAGTTGTGAACCATGTACATTCTTATACGTCAAAGGTAACAAAAGCGGCTACCTGTACAGCAGCTGGTGTCAGGACTTATACATGTAAGAGTGGCGACAGGACTTACACCAAGGCAATTCCGGCAACCGGACATACTAAGAAATTACGAAATGTAAAAACAGCTACCTGTGCCCATGCAGGCTACACAGGAGATACTTACTGCAAGAAATGTAATAAGAAGCTTGCAACAGGTAAGACAGTTGCACGGAAAGCCCACACATGGAATAAAGGGGCAATCACAACCACAGCTACCTGTACAAAGAAAGGTGTTAAAACATACACCTGTACTGTTTGCAAAGGAACTAAAAAAGAAGACATTCCGGCAACAGGACACAAAAATAAAGTATTGAAAAATGCAAGACAGGCAACATGTGCAAAAGCAGGCTACACAGGGGATACTTATTGTAAAGACTGTAATGCAAAACTTTCCTCAGGAAAAACAATCGCCAAAAAGGCACATACCTGGGATGCAGGAAAGGTAACGAAAAAGGCCACCTGTACAGTAAAGGGAACTAAGACATATACATGTAAAATCTGTAAAGCAACCAAGACAAGCAGTATCGCAGCAACAGGCCACCGCCATACAGAGCTTAGAAACGTGAAAAAAGCTACCTGCGGACAGGAGGGCTATACAGGAGATACTTACTGTAAGGATTGCAAGGCAAAAGTTTCTTTAGGAAAAGTAATTGCGAAGACACCTCACAAAAATAAGATTGTGAAATTTGCAAAAGAATCCACCTGTAAATCAGAAGGCTACACAGGAGATATTTTCTGTTATGATTGCGGAAGTCTGATTGAAGAAGGTGCTGTGATCGACAAGCTTGAGCATATCTGGGACAGCGGAAAAATTACAGTACAGCCTACCGCAGCAAAAACAGGAGTCAGGACATATACCTGTGAGAACTGCGGAGCAACCAAGAAGACAACCATTCCGGTATTAAACCTGGTAGGAAAAACAGTACGGGATAAAACAACCAATGGTGTTTACAAAGTACTCAGCAAGACATCTGTTGAATACACAAAACCAATCGCAAAGAGAGCAGCAGTAAACATTCCGGCAAAGGTTAAGCTCAGCGGAAAAACATTCAATGTAACAAAAATTTCAGCAAATGCTTTCAGGAACAATAGAGTTATGAAATCCCTTACAATTGGAAGCAATGTAACAACAATCGGAGCCAATGCATTTTATGGCTGCAAGAACCTGAACACAGTTGTAATAAAAACAGCCAAACTGACAAGCAAAACAGTTGGAGCCAACGCATTTGCAAAAACAGGAGCTAAGCCAGTCGTAACAGTACCGGCAAAACAGTTTAATACTTATAAGACACTGTTACGCTCCAAAGGAATAAGCACAAAAGCAGTATACAAAAAGTAAAATAAAGATACGTATGAATCCCCCGGAAAGGTGAAACTTCCGGGGGATTCATGCGTACAGATTATTTTAAAAAGTATTTCCTGTTACTGTTAAAACCGATATATGATGTATCAGGCATTTCATTTAATATAGATCTGGTTCTTTGAGGGCTTAATTCTATATAGAGTGCAATATCACTTGTTTTAGAAGGCCCATTTTCAGAGAGATATGTTCTGATTTTGTCCATATGTTTGAGGGTTTTCGCTGTTGATTTTCTAAAAGTTGTTTTTATTACTTGCTTTTCATCGCTTGTTTTTATCGCTTGTTTTTCATCACTTGTTTTTATCGCTTGTTTTTTATCGCTTGTTTTTCGACGTTTGTTTTTCTGCTTTTTCTTTGGGGCAAAAGTAAGTACTAAAATGGTTCGATCTGGATCAAATTCTTCCTCAATTATTGGATCAACCCAGCCTTGATCGGCCCAGGTGTTAAAAATATTAGGAACACCACTACCAGCACGTTCACCTATATTAATAAGGTTGAACATTTTCATCAACATTTTATTTCGAGGATCAGATACACCGCCTTTTCGCATTTGCTGCTTACCAGTTCTGGAATAACCAGGATTTTCAAATATGATTTTATCAGGTCTTTTGCGGATGACGACACCACGTACGCCGTAAAAATCAGTGTTTATTAAGCAGTTAGCCAAAGCCTCTCTAAGAGCTTCATGTACTGGCGTGTCATCAATACGGTTTCCGTCAATTGTTTTAAAGGGAACTTTTATATCTTTAATGAGTTTATTGTAAACTCTAAAATAAAAGTCACAGATGTTTCCCGACCATTCACCAGAACTAGATTGCAGGCGATCTGTCCAGCGTATAGAAGGATCAAGTATTTCCTGATAATCTAAAAAATATTCGGGAAAATGTCGAACAATATTATATTCATCCCCAAACATAAGCATTCCAGCTGCAGTTGGGTGTAACTGTTTATCTATATTAGAAATGGCAGCTGCACCTATACTTCGGAGATATTCAGCATCATCTAAACGGCCAAAAGGATGTGCAGGTTTTAATGATCTGTGACGATTACGATATCCCTGTATAGTTTCATAATTTAAATCACTCATAGGAACATCATCGAGAACATCCATATCCATGGTGTTATCTGTTTGGTCACGAAGCATTGCTTTTACCTGAAGTTTGGTGCAATGATAATCGCCCTCATGATTTCTACGGAAAGTTCCATTGAATATATCATCGTTGATGTAAACAGGCTTTTGTTCACGGTGTGCCATAGGAACATAAATTACAATAATAATATCATCGTCACGTTCAAATATTTCGACGTCGTTATCAGATAAAATATTTATACTTACTTTTTTACGATTATTAATAGTATCCCAGAATTGTTTGAGTAATTTTCCACAGTTTTCTGGTTTTAAACCTGTAGTTCTCCAACTACCGTTACTATTTTCCGCAACACCAAGGATAATAACTCCGCCATAACAGTTGGCAAATGCAGAGTATGTTTCCCATAAAGAAGCAGGTAATCCGCCGTTTGATTTTTTTACTTCGCGGCGATTATCTTCTTTATATAAATCAAATTTAGTGATATCAAAGATATTGGACATTATAAGTACCTCGTTGTTAAGTCGATAATCATTCTATAAATTCTTCTTCATCATCAATTGAATAGTTATTAAGTTCTGGAAAATTAAGAAATTCACTTAATGTCATTCCAAAAACAGTTGCTATTTTATGAAGAGTGCGAACTTTAGGATTCTTGCTGGTTCCTCTGATAATATTATCTACAGTAGATTGCTTTAGCCCAGCCAAGGTAGCAAGTTTGTTGATAGTTATATTGTTTTTGGAACATAATTGTTGAATACGCAGAGCGTAAATTTCAGAATATGTCATAGTTTCACCTGTTATATATTATTACCTATGTATAGTTGATTTAATCATAGCAGAGGAGAAAAGAAAACTTACCTTTATATAGGTAATTTTGTGATAAAAATTATGAGAGTGATTTGTCTATATAAATGTCTGATGTATAAAAAAATATCAACCAGACAAGCAGCAGTGGTCCTGGGTGTCAGTCATACAACCTTTTATAGGAAATATCGGAAAATAGCAGGGGAAAGTGTGCCAAATGGTAGAAATTAAAAAACATCAGTGATATACTGTGAACAGAAGGAAAAACACACTAAAAAGCATGAAAAAGTACCCTTTTTGATACTATTTCATGCTTCTACTGAGATGTATCAAAACGTCTGAATTTGGAAACAGGAGGGAGAAGTATGAATAAAATATTAAAAAAATGTCTGTGTGTTCTAATGAGCTTGTTTCTGGGATTAACTTTGGCCAATATAAGCGTACCATATGAAGAAGTGTATGCTTATGGAATGACTGCAGCAGGAACAGATGACTACACAATATGGAAACAGACAAGTTCCAGCTGGGGAGAAGCAAGGCCATGGCCAAATGCAAGTATACCTAAATTTGGAGATGCAGGATGTTGGATTACATCAGTTGCAATATTATTAAGACACTATAATGTTGTTACTGACTCAAATGTAAATACATTTAATCCATTGATATGTAATAATCGTTTGATGGAATATGGGATCGTCAATTCGGCAGGAGATTTTTGCAATCTTGGAAGAATGAGCAGTGCGTATCCGGGGTTTGAATATGCTGGTCAGACATCATACTCTTTTGGAACTTTAAAAAGTTTGTATGATCAGGGATATGCTTGTATCGTGCATGAAACAAGAGGGCATTATGTAGCGGTAAGATCAGTGAGTGGATCAGGAGTAGTTGTAATGGATCCGGGATATTCCACTACATCATTGACCAATTCGGATACTATTCAATATTATAGGGTGACTGCAAAACGTGATACGACAAATCCTACAATAGAAGATGTATACGTTAGAGATGTGTCTGCTAATGGATATACAGTGCATTGTATTGTAAGAGATGACCAGGAACTGGGTTATGTTAGATTTCCAACATGGACGATAAATAATGATCAAGATGACATTGTTTGGGGAAGTGCCGGAGATGTTGCTGGTGGTGGCTGGGAATTAAATTACAGAGTGAATATCAGTGAACATAATAATGAAGTGAATTGTTGGTATATCACACATATTTATTGTTATGACGCAGCGGGAAATGGAACCTCATATGCAGTTGAACCAGTATTTGTAGAAAATACACCACCGGTTATTTCTGATGTCCAAGTTACGGATGTTTCTGAAACTGGATATACAGTATCGTGCGTAGTTACAGATGAACATTCAGGAGTGAATAGAGTTCAATTTCCAACGTGGTATAAAGAGGATAATCCATATGTTTATGATGGAAGTTGGCATACATCTGAATTCTGTAAGGGAAAGCTAATAGATGGAAGATATACATATCGAGTTAATATTAGCGATTATGGAAATTATTCGGATGGGTATTATACAACGCATATATATGCATGGGATGAATGTGGAAATCAAACAGAAGGTTATCCACTTCAGATAATAGTTAAAAAGCCACACAAACATACCTATACATCACGTATAACGAAACAAGCGACTTGCACAACACCAGGTACGATGCTTTACACTTGCACAGATAATGATGACAGCTACGAAAAAACAATCCCAGCAACAGGCCATCTCCATACAGAGCTTAGAAATGTAAAACAGGCAACTTGTGCTCATGCAGGCTATACAGGGGATACTTACTGTAAAGATTGTAATACAAAGCTTTCATCAGGAAAAACAATCGCCAAGAAGGCACATACCTGGGATGCAGGAAAGATAACGAAAAAGGCCACCTGTACAGTGAATGGAACTAAAACATATACATGTACAAGCTGCAAAGCAACAAAGACAAGCAGAATAGCGGCAACCGGACATACTAAGGAATTACGAAATGTAAAAACAGCTACCTGTGCTCATGCAGGCTACACAGGAGATACTTACTGCAAGAAATGTAATAAGAAGCTTGCAACAGGTAAGACAGTTGCACGGAAAGCCCACACATGGAATAAAGGGGCAATCACAACCACAGCTACCTGTACAAAGAAAGGTGTTAAAACATACACCTGTACTGTTTGCAAAGGAACTAAAAAAGAAGACATTCCGGCAACAGGACACAAAAATAAAGTATTGAAAAATGCAAGACAGGCAACATGTGCAAAAGCAGGCTACACAGGGGATACTTATTGTAAAGACTGTAATGCAAAACTTTCCTCAGGAAAAACAATCGCCAAAAAGGCACATACCTGGGATGCAGGAAAGGTAACGAAAAAGGCCACCTGTACAGTAAAGGGAACTAAGACATATACATGTAAAATCTGTAAAGCAACCAAGACAAGCAGTATCGCAGCAACAGGCCACCGCCATACAGAGCTTAGAAACGTGAAAAAAGCTACCTGCGGACAGGAGGGCTATACAGGAGATACTTACTGTAAGGATTGCAAGGCAAAAGTTTCTTTAGGAAAAGTAATTGCGAAGACACCTCACAAAAATAAGATTGTGAAATTTGCAAAAGAATCCACCTGTAAATCAGAAGGCTACACAGGAGATATTTTCTGTTATGATTGCGGAAGTCTGATTGAAGAAGGTGCTGTGATCGACAAGCTTGAGCATATCTGGGACAGCGGAAAAATTACAGTACAGCCTACCGCAGCAAAAACAGGAGTCAGGACATATACCTGTGAGAACTGCGGAGCAACCAAGAAGACAACCATTCCGGTATTAAACCTGGTAGGAAAAACAGTACGGGATAAAACAACCAATGGTGTTTACAAAGTACTCAGCAAGACATCTGTTGAATACACAAAACCAATCGCAAAGAGAGCAGCAGTAAACATTCCGGCAAAGGTTAAGCTCAGCGGAAAAACATTCAATGTAACAAAAATTTCAGCAAATGCTTTCAGGAACAATAGAGTTATGAAATCCCTTACAATTGGAAGCAATGTAACAACAATCGGAGCCAATGCATTTTATGGCTGCAAGAACCTGAACACAGTTGTAATAAAAACAGCCAAACTGACAAGCAAAACAGTTGGAGCCAACGCATTTGCAAAAACAGGAGCTAAGCCAGTCGTAACAGTACCGGCAAAACAGTTTAATACTTATAAGACACTGTTACGCTCCAAAGGAATAAGCACAAAAGCAGTATACAAAAAGTAAAATAAAGATACGCATGAATCCCCTGGAAAGTGAAAAATCCGGGGGATTCGCTTTTTCATGGAAGAAGTGGTAAAGTTGCTTCAGATGAAGAATTCACGATAAAAGAGAGGATTTATGTATGGATCACAGCGAATTATTTATGCGGCTTTCTCAGTCGAAATTCCGCAGCAGCTTTCGGCTGAAAGAGAAAGATAAAAAATATGCAGCAGAGAAAGGTTTGTTTTTAATCGTTTGTTTTTAATCGCTTCTTTTTTTCTTTTATTATTATTTTCTGTAATGTTTTTGAACTAGGGGCGTCTTATAAGTGAGAAGGGAGGAAAGAAGAAAGCCGATGAACATAGAAGAACTTTACCGGACATATTTTGATATTGTATATCGGTATATCTGTTCTGTCTCACAGGATGGACCGCTGGCCGAGGAAGTGACTCAGGAGACATTTTTTAAGGCACTGAAAAAGATAGATCAGTTTCGTGGTGACTGTGATGTGCGGGTGTGGCTCTGCCAGATCGCGAAGAATACGTTATACGACCATCTGAAAAAGCAGAAAAAGCAGCTTTCCGGAGATGAGCAGCTGGAAACAGCAGAAAGCCATGGTGGAGAAATTTTTGAAGAAAAACTGGCACAGCGAAGCCAGGCCATGGAGATCCATAAAGTTCTGCATAGCCTTTCGGAACCGTATAAAGAAGTTTTTTCACTGCGGACATTCGGAGAGCTTAAGTTTAGTGAGATTGGAATGCTTTTTGGAAAAAGTGAAAACTGGGCGCGGGTGACTTATTACCGTGCAAGAGTAAAGATAAGAGAGGAGCTGGAATATGAAGATCACATGTGATGTAATACAGGATCTGATGCCATCTTATATAGATGGGATTTTAAGCGAAGACAGCAAGGTACTGGTGGAAGAACATATAGGAACCTGTCAGGAATGCAGAAAAATGTATGAGATCATGAAAGAGGAGCAGGGAAAAGAGCAGGATCGGATAAGATCATCTGTAGCCTCCATAACAGGATGTGGAGCTGGTAGGACGGAAAATACTGAAAGTAATGCAAATACCGGAAGCGTATCCGCACTGAAAAAAATCAGGAAAAAACTCCTGGTACGCAGAATTCTGACAGCAGCAGTGGCAGTTATTCTGACTCTCATTGCTGCGGCAGCAGGCTACAATCACTGGTATTTCAATGAAAAGTACATGACTCTGGAAGACAGCGGAATATATGTAAAAGACAATCGCCTGTATTCTTCCAACAATCTTATTAACCGCATGAAAGTGAAGTACACAGAAGATGGAAAAACAGAATTCGTTTACGTCATTGACGCACAATACGCAGGAACTCTGGAGCTGAAGGGCAATGATATGCTGCTTCAGGATTTTTCCAAAAAGACAGAGGAAGTATCACCGGAGGATGACAGCACGCCGGAGACTGTGAAAGAGGTATATTACATGAGCGCAGAGGCCGAAAAGAAGAGCCTGGAGCTGACAGAACTGGAAGCAAAAGGAGAACTGGAAGCGGCGGGGAAAATTGTGGATGAGATGAAGCAGGAATCGAAGTTGCTCTGGTCGGAATAATAGGATAGAAAAACAGTATCATCTATGTTAGAATAAAATACAAATAAGATAGGGGGAAACAACATGTTATTTGTATGCTATCCAAAATGCAGTACCTGCAAAAAAGCTCAGAAATGGCTGGATGAGAGCGGCGCAGAATATACGTTGCGCGATATTAAGACTGACAATCCGACTGCAGAGGAACTGAAAACCTGGTGGAAAATAAGCGGTCTTCCGCTGAAGCGTTTTTTCAATACCAGTGGAAATATTTATAAAGAG
>OLNI01000620.1_pt1 | contig 28241 bp, 21 predicted proteins | sample 1672921 | NCBI WGS metagenome assembly OLNI01 (sample SAMEA3136737, study PRJEB25190) | human gut metagenome | biome: human gut; feature: human-associated habitat; material: faeces | place: Austria | collected 2013 | reverse complement strand
AGCTTGAACTTCTGCACCTTCATGGAGGGGGTCATGGGGAAATCGTCCACGAAGAAGACGCGCTTGGGCACCTTGTAGCGGGCGATGCGCGGGATGGCGTAGGCGCGCACGTCGTCCTCGGTCATATCCTCGAAGCCGGGGCGCACCCGGATGAACGCGCCGACGATCTCGCCGAGCTTCGCGTCGGGGATGCCCACCACCTGGGCGTCCAGCACGCCGGGCATGGTGAGCAGGAAGTTCTCCACCTCGAGCGGGTAGATGTTCTCGCCGCCGCGGATGATCATGTCCTTGATGCGACCCGTGACGCGGAAATACCCGTCCTCGTCCACGGTGCCCATGTCGCCGGAGTGCAAAAAACCGTTCGCATCGATGGCCTTGGCCGTCTCCTCGGGCATCTTGTAGTAGCCCTTCATGACGTTGTAGCCCTTGCAGCACAGTTCCCCGTGCTCCCCCGGCGCGCAGATGTGGCCGTCGTTCACGTCCAGCACGCGCACTTCCACCGGGGGGTGCGCCCGGCCCACGGTCTCGCACTTGTGGGGGATGTCGTCGTCCACGGAGGTCTGGGTGAACACCGGGCTCGTCTCCGTAAGGCCGTAGCAGATGGTCACGTCCCGCATGTTCATGCGCTCCATGACCTCGCGCATGGTCTCGGGCGGGCACGGGCTGCCGGCCATGATGCCCGTGCGCAGATGCGACAGGTCGAAGGAGTCGAAGTCCGGGTGGTTCAGCTCGGCGATGAACATGGTGGGCACGCCGTAGACCGCCGTCGCCTTCTCCTTGTCGAGGGCCTGAAGCACCAGCTCGGCGTTGAACTCCTCCACGATGAGCATGGTGCAGCGGTGGGTGAGGCAGGCCATGACCCCCAGCACGCAGCCGAAGCAGTGGAAGAACGGCACCGGCAGGCACACACGGTCTTCGGCACCGAGCTTCTGTCCCTCGCCGATGTAGAAGCCGTTGTTCAGAATGTTGCGATGGGTGAGCATGACGCCCTTGGGGAAGCCCGTGGTGCCGCTCGTGTACTGCATCATGACCACGTCGTTGTTGTCGAACTGGCCCTGGGCCCATTCCAGGGAGCTGTCCGGCTTGTGCTGGCCGAGCAGCAGAAGTTCCGGCACGCTGTAGAAGCCGCGGTGCTTCTCGGGCCCCATGTAGATGAGGTTCTCGAGGAAGGGGTACTCCTCGGAATGGAGGAAGCCGCGCTGCACGTTCAGCGACTCGGGCACCAGATCGCGGATGATCTGCAGGTAGTCCACATCGCGGTAGGCATCGATCACGCAGAGCGCCTTCATGTCCGACTGCTTCAGCACGTAGTCGAGCTCGTGGGACTTGTACACCGGGTTCACCGTGACCATGACCACGCCGATCTTCGCGGAGGCGTACATGAAGGTGAGCCAGTCGGGGATGTTGCGCGCCCACACGCCCAAATGATCGCCCGGCTTCATGCCGATGGCCAGGAGGCCCTTGGCCAAAGCATCGGTTCGCTCGTCGAAGTCCTTGTAGGTCCAGCGCAGGTCGCGATCGGGGTACACGACGAACTCGTGATCGGGATCGATCGCCACCTGCTGCTTCAAGTAGGCGCCGATGGTCAGCTCCGAGTGCAGCGGATAATCGGGAGACCCGGGAACGGGAGCGTCGGTCGTCTTGTTCTCTTCCGTCATAGATCCCTCCCCGGCTTAGAACGGCGTGTAAACACAGGCCAAGAATTTAGCATTTTGTCCATTGTGCGCTCTTACCTGGTGGGGCACGATGGAATCGTAGTAGATGGACTCGCCGGGGCCGAGCACGTAGGTCTCGTTGCCGTACTCGATCTCGATCTCCCCCTCCATGCCGTAGAGCCACTCCTCCCCCTCATGGGAATCCAGCTTGTGCGTTGCCTCGCCGGTGGGGCTCACGGTGATGATGAACGGGTCCATATGACGGGAGGGACGGCCCGCCGCCAGGCTGAAGTAGGACAAGTCGCCGGCGTCCTTAGCGGTCTGGAGCGATTTCACGCGCTCCACTTCCTCCATCTGATCGGTGCTGATGTAGGCGGGCCCGTAGGTCTCGTCGTCATCCATGAGGGTGCCCAGGCGCACGCCGAGGGCGCGGGTGAGCTTGATCAGCGGCGCCAGGGACGGCGGCACCTCGCCGGCCTCCAGCTTCTCGATGACCGTCACGTCGCAACCGCAACGGTCGGCCAGATCCTGGCAGGTCAGATGATGCGCCTCGCGCAGCGTGGTGATCTTGCGCCCGAGCTTGTTGTCCTCAGCCATAACGTGCCTCCTTGAAATTCGATATCACACTATTTTACTTGAGGACGGAAAAGGGAAATAAAGAAGCCGATGAGATGTCCCATCGGCTTCGGTGAACGTAACGCCAGGCACGCTCTTCGGCAACGCCCTTAGAGAAGAGGCCTCCTTTAGCGTTTCTCGGCGAGCAGTCGGTTGAGCGCGTTCAAGTAGGCCTTCGCCGAGCTGACGATGATGTCGCCATCGGCCCCACGGCCCACATACACCTCGCCGCCGGCGGCCTTCACGCGCACGGTCACCTCGCCGAGCGCGTCGATGCCGCGGGTCACGGCGTTCACGGCGAACTCGGACAGGTCGTTGTCGACCTGCACGATCTGATCGATGGCCTTGTACACCGCATCGATCGGGCCGGCGCCCCAATCGCACACCGTCCGCACGTCTCCCTCGGGCCCGCGCAGGGTCACCGTGGCCGTGGGCTTCAAGGGGAAGCCGCAGCTGACCTGCACGCCCTCCAGCGTGTAGATGGCGCACTCCTCGCGATCGCGCTCGTTCACGAGCGCTTCCAGATCCTCGTCGTAGACTTCCTTCTTCTTGTCGGCCACATCGAGGAAGGCGTTGTAGAGGCGGTCGAGCTCCTCGCCCTCGTACTCGTAGCCGAGTTCCTCCAGGCGGTGCTTCAAGGCCGCATGTCCGCTGCGGGCCGTCAGCACGATCTGGCTTTGGCCCACGCCCACCTCGGCCGGATCGATGATCTCGTAGGTGTCACGCTTCTTCAGCACGCCGTCCTGGTGGATGCCCGAGGAATGGGCGAAGGCGTTGGCGCCCACGATGGCCTTGTTGGCCTGCACGTTCATGCCGGTGATGGAGCTGACCAAGCGGCTCGTCTTGATGAACTCGCGGGTGTTGATGTCGGTGTGCGCATCGAGCTCCTCGCCGTGCATGCGCATGGCCATGACCACTTCCTCCATGGCCGTGTTGCCTGCGCGCTCGCCGAGGCCGTTGATGGTGCACTCGATCTGTGTGGCCCCGTTGCGCACGCCGGCCAGCGACAGCGCCGTGGCCATGCCCAAGTCGTTGTGGCAGTGCACCGACACGGTGACATCGTCGATGCCGGCCACGTTGTCCATGAGGTACTTGATGCGCGCGCCGAAGTCCTCCGGCAGCGAGTAGCCCGTGGTGTCCGGGATGTTCACCACCGTGGCCCCCGCCTTGATGACCGCCTCGATGACCCGCGCGAGGAACGCGAAATCCGACCGGCCCGCGTCCTCGGCGTAGAACTGCACGTCTTCCACGTACTTCTTGGCGTAGCTGACCGCATGCACCGCTCGTTCGATGCACTCGTCCTCGGTGATGCGCAGCTTGTCGCGCATGTGCGAGGGCGACACGCCGATGCCGGTGTGGATGCGGGGACGCTTCGCGAACTTCAGCGCATCGGCCGCCGAGTCGATGTCCTTGTCCACGGCGCGGGTCAGCGCGCACACCACGGCCGCGTCGCCGGCCAGCTCGGAGATGCGGCGCACCGACTCGAAGTCGCCGGGGCTTGAGATGGGAAAGCCGGCCTCGATGACATCGACGTTCAGGCGAAGGAGCTGGCGGGCGATGACGAGCTTCTCCTCCGTGTTCATAGAGGCGCCCGGCGACTGCTCGCCGTCGCGCAGCGTGGTATCGAAGATGTCGATCTTGCGTGTCATGCCGTCCTTCTTTCTTCTTTTCTTCTTCCGACAGTTCGCGCCCGAGACGCGGACATAGTTGACCGAAAGCATCATAGCAAAAACCAGCGGCGCCCCCGTTAAGAGGCGCCGCTGGACACGGTTAAATCTTTCTATAGCCCGACATCGGAGCCGTCGATGGCCGCTACAGGGTGATCTTCCACAGGTTGCGCAGATCGATGGCCCCACGCAGGCGGTCGAGCACCGCTTCGGACACGTCCCCCTCGACATTCATGTACACGAGCGCGCAGGACTCCTCCGGCTTGGTGCCGATCTGCATCGTGGTGATGTTGGCCGCGGCGTCGCCCAGAATGGTGCCGATAACGCCGATGCGGCCGGGCGCGTCCACATACTCGAACACAAGCGACGTGGTCGCCGGCGCGATATCGATCTTGTAGCCCATGAGCGAGATGATGCGGGGCGTGTGCTCCGTGCCGAACAGCGTCGCCGCCACCTCCACCTCGTCGGCCACGATGCGCACCGAGGAGGCGTACTCGCCGGCATCGCGCACCGAGGCCGTCGTGACGGAAATGCCGTGCTGGGAGGCCACCGACTCGGCGTTGGCCGCCGAGAAGGCCCCGAGGCGCCGGTAAGACAGGCCGCCGTCGAGCACCGCCGCGAGCAGCGGCGCCGGGTCGGCATCGGCCAGGCCGCCGGCCAGCTCCACCTTCAGGCTCTTCGGCGTGTGACCGAGAATCTGGCTGGCCATCGATCCCATCATCTTGCAGGCGTGCACGTAGGGCCCGATGGCATCGAAGACCTCCGGCGGCAGCGGCGAGAGGTTCACCGCCGTGGCCACCATGCCGCCCTCCAGGCCCGCTTCCACGTACTCGGCGATCTGGGTGGAGGCGCGCCGCTGGGCCTCGTGGGTCATGGGAGAGAGATGCGGCGTCAGAATGGCGTTCTCGAACTCGTGCAAGGGCGAGTCGGTGCAGGGCTCGGCCTCGAAGGAGTCCACAGCCACGGCCGCGATCTTGCCGGCGGCCACGAAATCGGCCAGGGCGTCCATGTTGAAAATGCCGCCACGGGCCGCGTTCACGAGCACGACCCCGTCCTTCATGGCGGCGAACTCGTCGGCTCCGAACATGCCGAGCGTGCTCACCGTGCGGGGCAGGTGCACCGTGATGAAGTCGGCCTGGGCGAGCACCGGCGCCATGTCGTCGTAAAGCGTGACGCCCAGATGCAGGGCGCGCTCGGGCGAGCAGTAGGGGTCGTGCCCGATGAGGTTCATGCCGAAGGCCGCGGCCCGCTCGGCCACAAGGCCGCCGACGCGCCCCAAACCGAAGATGGCGAGCGTCTTGCCGAACAGCTCGCTGCCCATGAAATCGGCGCGCCGCCACTGGCCCTCGTGCATGGACGCACTTGCCTCGGGAATGTGGCGCGCAGCGGCAAGCAGGAGCGCCATAGTATGCTCGGCGGCCGAGATGACGTTCGAGTTCGGCGCGTTGCACACGATGACGCCGCGCTCGGAGGCGGCCTCGATATCGATGTTGTCCACCGTCACGCCCGCGCGCCCGATGATCTTCAAGTTCTCCGCGGCATCCAGCAGCGAAGAGTCGACCACCGTGTTCGGATGCACGATGAGCGCATCGTAGGGGGCGATGGCGCCGATGAGCTCCTCGGCCGTGGGATCGATAAGCATGTCAACTTCATAGCCGTGCTCGGTGAGCGAATCGATGCCTTCCTGCACCAAGTCCTCGGTAACCAGGATCTTCTTCGTCATGAGCGCCACCTTCCGCATTCGTCGCCCTCGCAGGGCTTCCGCTTTATCACGGGGAGGCTGACGCCTCCCCCTTTTGTTTGGTCGTTAACCGTTGTTCTTCTCGAACTCGGCCATGAAGGCGACGAGCGCCTCGACGCCGGCCTTGGGCATGGCATTGTAGATGCTCGCGCGCATGCCGCCCACCGAGCGATGGCCCTTGATGGACTCGATGCCGTGGGACTTCGCCTCGGCCACGAACAGCGCATCCAGCTCGTCGGAGCCCGTGACGAAGGGCACGTTCATGAGCGAGCGATCCTCCTTGCGGGCGGTGCCGCGGAACAGCTTGCTCTGATCGAGGTAATCGTACAGAATGGCGGCCTTCTCCTTGTTGCGCTCGGCCATAACGGACAGGCCTCCCATCTCCTTCAGCCACTTGAACACGAGGCCGCAGATGTAGATGCCGTAGGCCGGCGGGGTGTTCGACAGCGACTTCGCCTTCGCCTGGGTGGTGTAGCGCATGATGGTGGGCGTGAAGGGCAGCACGTCCTCGCGCACCAAGTCGTCGCGCACGATGACGATGGTCACGCCGGCGGGGCCTATGTTCTTCTGCACGCCGCCGTAGATGAGACCGAACTTCGACACGTCCATGGGCTCGGAGAGGAACATCGAGCTCACATCAGTGACCAGCGGAATGTCACCGATCTCGGGCAGCGTGTGGTACGTGGTGCCGTAGATGGTCTCGTTCTGGCAGATGTACACGTAGTCGGCCTCAGGGTCGAACTCGAGGCCGGCCACGTCGGGCACGTAGGAGAAGTTCTCGTCCTCGGAAGAGGCCACGCAGCGCGCCTCGCCGTAGAGCTTCGCCTCTTTCCAGGCCTTCTTCGACCAGGAGCCGGACACGATGTAGTCGGCCTTCTTGTTCTGCATGAGGTTCATCGGGACGGCCGCGAACTGCTGGGTGGCGCCGCCCTGCAGGAAGAGCACCTGGTAGTTGTCGGGAATCTGCAGAAGCTCGCGCAGGTCGGCCTCGGCCGTCTCGATGATGCTCGCGAAGGGCTTGGAGCGATGGCTCATCTCCATGACGGACATGCCGGTGCCATCGTAGTCGAGCATCTCGGCGGCCGCCTGGCGCAGCACCTCCTCGGGAAGCACAGCGGGACCGGCGGAAAAGTTGTAGACCCTAGCCATGAGGCGATTCTCCTTCATCACGCGCCCGAAGCCCCTGCGGCGGCGCCGATGCGCCCCGTCCTGCGTCATGCCCCGAGCAGCCGTCAGTTACTCGGCCATTGTAACCCCATATGCGAGCCGCGCCCTCAACATAAGAGCCGAGCGGTTCGGAGGCGGAGAATCCACGCCCTTGCAAAAAATTTTCCCGCAATTGGTCACAAAATCGAGTTCTGGGTTTTGCTTTTCAGTGGAATATACGTTTTTCGTTTATTTTAACGGTCGCTCAACTAGTTTCGAGCCCGATTTCGGGCGGATGGTGAAGCAATTATCATGATCTGGAACCCAAAACTCGATTTTGTGACCAAAAAACGAAAAGTCTTTGTCCTGAGGAAAGGAAGCCTCATGTACTTCGATAACATGGTTCTCTACTACAAGCCCACCTGCCCCTTCTGCCACAAGGTGCTCGCCTTTATGGAGCAGGAGGATATCGCCATGCCCATGCGCGACACCCTCGAGCCGGGCGTGAAAGACGACCTCATCCGCATCGCTGGCAAGGGCCAGGTGCCGTGCCTTATCGTGGACGGCGTGCCGATGTTCGAGTCCGACGACATCATCCGCTTCCTCGGCGATCTCATCTTGGAGCGCGAAGAGGGCTAGGCGGCTGCAACAGACGAAGCACAGGACGCGCCAGGGCTCGATCCGACGCGTCCTGTTTTATGGAAGACTTCCTCAAAGATAGTGTGCCATTGACGCCTCGTCAGCGCTACACTGTTCTCACGCGAAAACGCGCAAGCGAGGACAAGGAGTCTCTATGACCAAGTTCACCAACGTCATCGTCCGCAAGCCGGGCAAGTCTCTGTGCAACGGCATCACGAGCGCCCCGGAACTGGGCCAGCCCATCTACGAGCGCGCCGTGGAGGAGCACGACGATTACATCGCCGCCCTGAAGCAATGCGGCGTGGAAGTGACCGAGCTGCCGGCGCTGGAGGAGTACCCGGACTCGTGCTTCGTGGAGGACCCCGCGGTCATCACGCGCTGCGGCGCCATCATCACCAACCCCGGCGCCGATTCCCGCAACGGCGAGAAGGACGAGATCGAGCCGACCATCCGCCAGTTCTTCGACGACGAGCACGTCAAGCACATCGTCGCGCCGGGCACGCTGGACGGCGGCGACGTCATGATGGTGGGCGACCACTTCTACGTGGGTCGTTCCGCTCGCACCAACGAGGAGGGCATCCGCCAGTTCATCGAGATCCTCGAGGGCTGGGGGCTCGAGGGCTCCGAGGTCCCGCTGGAGGAGGTGCTGCACCTGAAGACCGGCGTGAACTACCTGGAGGACGGCAATATGCTCGTTTCCGGCGAGTTCATCGAGAAGCCGGATTTCGCCCAGTACAACAAGGTAATCGTGCCCGAGGACGAGGCTTACGGCGCCAACTGCATCTGGGTCAACGGCACCGTCATCGTGCCCGAGGGCTACCCCACCGTGCTGAAAGCGGTGCAGGACCTCGGCTACAAGACGCTTGTGGTGGACACTTCCGAATACCGCAAGGTGGACGGCGGCCTGTCCTGCCTGTCGCTGCGCTTCTAATAAGTTGCAGATTGGCAAAAAGAAAAATTAAAATCCTGAACGTCCCCCTGCAATTTGCGACGTACTTTTGCGATGAAGTACGTCGCGCTTCTTTTAGAGCAGCAGACGACCACCCGCAGGTTAAGAGAAATGCCTGAATGGGAAGATTCTTGCCGATTGCAAAATTGACATCCACGGGAGCAAATATGAGAGGCAAAAACACCCAAATCAATATCACATTGACGCAAATACGGGCCCTCATGGCAACTGCAGAAAACAAGAGCTTTGCTAAAGCAGCTGAAACGCTATTTGTGAGTCAACCTACCGTCTCTTACCAGATAAAGATATTGGAAAACGAACTCGGTGTGCAGCTATTTGCCCGAGACGCTCATTCGGTGGAGTTGACCCCCGCTGGCCTGATGTTCTATAGCTCTATAACCGGCCTTTATGAGAAAACCATCCAGCTTGTACGCGATGTCCAACAGTTAGATTCTCACTCGGCTCAGACTCTTAACATCGGAGTTCATGCGGCTTTCTGCTCTTACCCGTGCGCCATCGTCGCCCACTTCAACGAGATGACGCCCGAAATCAAAACCAGTGTACGGTCACTCGACTCCATACCAAGTCTACAGGCTTTACGACGAGGAGAAATCGACATTCAATTTCTTTTTCGTGGAGAACTGGGGGTCGAGGAAGGGATTGAATTTGCCCTCCTCAACATGAATCGCCTATGCGTCAACATGCGTAAGAGCGATCCTCTTGCTGCGCAAGAAATAATCACGCTTGATGATTTTCGGAATCGAACCGTATTCATTCCTGTACAAATCTCATATTCTCGAGAAATAGTTGAACTCCGCAGGATGATTGCGAAACGGAACATCCCCGTCGAGTTCGTAGTCAACGAAGATTTCTCGCGGGGTTTCACCTCCGTGCGAAGCGGGGAAGCACTTACCCTATTCGCCATGGGCGATATGACAGAGCCAATTCCGGGCATCGCTGTTATTCCACTTTCCCCTCCAACGACTGTGGAATATGGCGTCGCGTGGAAACAAGACAATCAGTTTCCTCCCCTGCGGGCTTTTCTTGACTACCTCCTCGGTTAACCGAGATTTTGACAAAAGATCGGCGGTCGACAACGGCTAAGAAACAGGCGCTCGAACTCAAGCTCGAGCGCCCAGGGGAGGACTCAGTGCATTTTCCTCAAGTTAAAACCCGCATTGCAATTATGAATGATTCGATGCAGCGTTCTTGCCTGCAAGTCGTCCGAATGTGACCGTACGTCCTGCGGCAACTGCTACTACCAATTCAGGATAATTGTTGGCGAAAAAACCTCCAGAATCATTGCCGGCCGCATAGAGTCCTGGGATTGGTCTGGACTCCGTATCCAAAACCTCCATCTTTTCATTGATGCGCAATCCATCGAGCGTGCAAAGCAGGCGTGAAGCCAAGTTGATCGCATAGTAAGGCGGATTCTTCAAAGTTGACATACGGAACGACTCGCAATAGAAGTCCTCATCTACCCCCTTTTCCGCAAGCTCGTTATAGCGTTCAACCGTGGCCAAGAAGGTATCCACAGGCAAATCGAACGCCTCGGCGATCTCTTCAAGGGTTTCAGCCTTTATAATGTATCCGGCCTTTTCAAGGTTTGCCCAATCTTCCTCAATAACCGAACGCGGCCAGATCACCGGAGCCTTCGCGCCCTCTTTCTGGATGAGACGCGAGCATCCCACTGTCTGAAACTTAGCTACGTTGTCCCAGAAGCTAGAATCCCAAACCTGAATCCAGCACTTCTTTGGCTGCAAACTGGCGGCATGAACGACAAAATCATAAGGATTCGATTCCGGGGCAAATCGTTCCCCGTTGTGATTCACGCGCAAGAACGGCTGACTGCCCGGCCACCACCATGAGCGATCGAAAGGCTCGGTTCCAGGCAACTCATCAGGAAGAAGAGCCCCACGATCGAATACCATCACTGTAGGAACCTCGTCCATCGCCGCACCAACCCACAAGGCGGACAAGATTCCTGCACCGTTGGTGTTGACGGGATCAATTCGCGCCGTCGTCGAAAGCGCAAGAGGATTCTTGATTTTCATCATCTCGATATTGGTCGAATATCCGCCTGTGCACAAAATAACTCCATTAGAAGCGTTAATGCGCACATAGCCATCGGGGGGTTTCGGCAACCACGCCCGCTATGCGGTCTTCCTCCTTTATCAATTGCACCAGCTTAGTCTCGGTGCGATACGTTCCGCCCAGTTCTACGGCATCCTCGATAGTGAAACCAGTATGGTCGATTTTATTCATGCTCTCGTCGTTACTGACGGCCATATGGCTTGTCAAGTACTCCTTGATGAACAGGCCCTCAGTCTCTTCCTTCTCAATAACGAATTTGCAGTTTCTCTTTTCCAGCACTTCTTCAATTCGATTAATAGCTTCTGCGCTGTTATCGGCCCAAACTTTCATGAGCTCTTGATCGCATCGCCCAGAGGCATAACGGGCGAGCTCTTTGATCACCGCACCTTGGTCAACATTCACGCCATCACGTTCACATGCACGGGTTCGAAAACCCATCAGGTTATTCTTTGCCATGTTTCGCGTCTCGTCAGTTCCCTGCTCGATCAGAAGTGTATCCACCCCACTTTCGACTGCCGCAAGAAAAGCACTAGCGCCCGCGTTTCCAGCACCAACCACCAGCACCTCGGTGTCGATCGTATCCACAAAGTCAAAAGAATCAATGGGCTTCATCTCGCCGAGCGACGAAAGATCATTTGACGATGCGGTATTAGCCAACGGTTCATCTTCGCCACTCGAGAGCGTTCGGGGAGCACAGCCAGCAATAACCGCTGCTGACCCTACAGCCAATCCCGCTGCTGCCCCTTTGAGAAAATTTCGCCGCGAAAAGGCTCCATCCATTTCAAATCCTACGTTTTGCATAGTCTCTCCAATACTCGTTTCTTGACCGAAGATTAATCCTTCGGCACGAGCATCATGACACTGCATTGATCCGAAATGGAAGCTTGATTGTTCTATCGTGACAATTGAAGTTTTATATCAGTGCTGATCATATATGCTTTTCGATGCATTAAAGCTATCGGCTCTTGCGACGAGACTTCGCATACAAGCCCTCGCGACGCAACACTCCACCCCCGCGAAGACGCCTCATTAGACTTATTATTCCACTGTGCCGTATACCTGGCCCCAGGCGTGGCCGGCGATGGCGCTGTTCAGCTGGGTGCACAGGCGCTGGCGCGTGTAGTCACCGGGCGGGAGCAGCGTGACGATGCGCAGAAGCTCGTCTGGCAAGTCGGCCGCCTCGGCCGCCACCACCACGTCCAGCCGGCGCACTTTGGCACCGATGGCCTCGGCGACGGTAGGGTCCAGGTCGCCGTACGGCGCGAACAGGGCATTCACGATATCCTGCAGCGCCCCGTAGTACTCGCTGCGCTCTCGGTTGGTTCCGGTATGCTCACGGGCCATGGCGGCTCTCCTAACTTCTATCCTCTATCGCAGGAGTCGACGACTCCACTCGTTCCCATGCAGCCGCCCAGGACGAACGCCCCGTCTCAGACAACTGCTTCATGTTGCTTGGCGATTATAAGCGCTTCCAGGGCAGGCAGGTCGGTTTTCTCGAAATGGTACGGGACGATCTGCGGATCGCGCGGGTTGTCGGCGGCCGCATGCTCAATGCGCAGGAAGTGGGCATCAACCGACTCGTAGCCCGCGCGCATGAGCGCATAGGCGTAGCAGCTCGCCTGGAGACGGTGCTTCTCGTCAAGCTGCTCGGGCGTCTCGTCGGCGCGGCCGCCGGTCTTGTAGTCGATGAGGAAGGCGGCCCCGTCCCCGTTGTCGGCGAGGCCATCGATCTCGCCTTCAAGGAAGAAGCCCCCTATCGCCACAGTGAAGGGCACTTCGGCGCGACGATTCTCAAAAGCGGCGAAGAGAGCGGCCTCGTCGCTGCCGAGCCAGCGAACGAGCGCCGTGCGCAAGCGCGCCTGCTGCTCCTCCGACAGGCCCTCCTTCTGAATCTGCGCCCGGATGGCTTCCTCGCTGGGAGCGAAGAGCGATCCCCGCTCGCTCCGCTCGATGGCCTGCTGCGCCAGACGATGGAACGCCGTGCCCAGGGCCGTGGCGGATTCCTGCGCCCCAAGGACGCACACAGGGGACCCGTCAGATTCACGCGACCCTGAAGCATCGTCAGCGAACGAAGATTCGCTCTCATCACTCCCATTCGAAGTCTCCGAACCGAGTCCGCTGCGGCCCTCATGCAACAGAACGACGCCCTCGTCAGCCTCAACGGCCGGCTCGTCGCTATGGGGATGCGCGCCCGAAAGCGACGTGTAGGAGTACAGCCCCTCCCGCGCGAAATTGCGCGGCGCGAGCGCCGGGTCTTCGCCATGCGCTCGCCGGGCAACCGCGAAGACGGCAGGGGCATCCTCGCTAAGGGGCACAGCCGCGCCAAGCTCCTCGTCGAGCCGCTCCTCCCCTGTGGGCGCCGAGGCCGCAAGAGGATCCTCGCCCGTCTCTTCCCCGACCTCGGCGAGAACCCGCTCGCTCGCCACCCGGGCAGGCGCGCGACCGCCGAAATCCATCATTGCGACGCTCGCGCCGTCGTCCATGGCCCAGCCAAGGGCGTCGAAGACGTCGCCGGTCACCCAGGTGCTCTCGTAACCGTCCTCTACCTTCGCGCTCACCCTCATAGCCAGAAGAAGAGATCGGCTCGCGCGCGTGAGGGCCACGTACATGAGGCGGCGCGCCTCCTCGCGCTCCTGGGCGGCGGAATATGCGGCCAGCGCCGCGCAGAACTGAGCTGCGGAAAGAGCTCCGAAGGCGCGCTCGGCCTCGGCGGGGCCGTCCAGGGAAACGTCAAGATCCTCTGCCTCCTGAGCCCGCGCCCATCCTTTCAATTTGGAGGCGGTCTTGTCCCAGGGGCCATGGGGCATCCACGTTGCAGCCACGTAGGTCGTCTCACCGATGTTCTCGACGAAGAAAGAGGGTGCGCGCCCCCCGGGATAGCCGTCCTTCAGTTCGGCCACGGCCACATGGGGAAACTCCAGCCCCTTGGAGGTATGAACCGTCATGATGCGCACGAAATCGGCATCGAGGCACGCCAGCGCACCCGGCGCCTCCTTAGCCAGGGAAAGGTAGTCGGCGAATTGGCGGGCCACATCGGCGATACCGCAGCTCTCCCGCGCGAGCTCCCCAACGACCACGCACGCTTTGTTGAAGTTGCCCGCGCGCGCCATGCCGTCGGCCCCCTCAAGCTGAAGCCGATCCGCCAGTCCGCTGTCCACGAAAAGGCGCCGCAGCGCCAACGCCGGCTCTTCGCGAACCGCGCGGCGCACGAAATCGCGCAGGCAGCGGCGCGCCAGCGCCAAAGCGGCGCGATCGTTCTCCCCGAGGGGAAACCCATCATCTTCCTCTCGTCCGAAGAAGCCGCGAGAGATAGGCTGACGGGGGCGAGCACGGCCATCATCACCTTCGCCTTCGCCGTCGCTTTCCGACGCCCAGGCGTCCGTTGTGGCGAGCGCGAGAAGAGCATCGTCGGAAAGCGCGAACAGATCGGAGGCGAGCGCCTGGTAGAGTGCCTCGGAGTCGTCGCGGTTCACCGCCATGCGCAGCAGCGTAGCCACAAGTTGGGCCTCCGCGCTCTGGCCGAACCCCGATCCGCCCGTCACGATGCTCTCGAAGCCCGCATCGCGCAGCGCCTCCTGATAGACAGAGGCGCGGGTCATCGTTCCCAGCAGCAGGGCCATCTCCCCCGGGCGCGCGCCGGCTTCCCTCAGCTGCGCGAAGCGCTCGGCCACCTCGCGGGCGCACCGGGCCGACAGCTCCTCGGAAGACACGGTGGCGCGACTGCCGTCGTTCTGGAAGACGCTCACGGCGATACGCGCCGGGCCGTCCCCCTCGAACACCGGATCGGCGGCCGTGTTCACCGCACCGGCGGCCTCCAGATGCAGAAACTCGTCGCCGAAGACCTGGGGCTGGCCGAAGACGGCATCCACCAACGACAAGACGTCGCCGTGGCTGCGGAAGTTGTGGGGCAACTGGGGGAACTCCGCCTCGGGCGAGAGGGATCGCAGCCGGTCGCGGTACTCGAAGAACACGTTCACGTCGGCACCGCGGAACCGGTAGATGCTCTGCTGCGCGTCGCCCACCGTGCACACGTTGGCGAAGCCCGGCTGCGCCAGGGCGGCGATAACGGCGACCTGCAGCTTGTCGGTATCCTGGAACTCGTCGACCATGATGACCTTGAACCGCTCGCGGTAGCGCTCGGACAGCTCCGGATGGGCAGAAAACGCGTCCAAGCACCGGCGCAGCAAATCCCCCTGATCGAGTCGGTCGTTCCCCTTCGCGCGGGCGTAGGCCTCCTCCAAAAGACGCGCGAGCGACACGGCAGCAGCACTCACCCGCGCCCCCAAGGCCGCCTGCGCCTCGGAGAACGCGCTCGCGTAGGCGGCGCGCCAGGCAGCGAACGCTTCGGCGTCCGGCTTCTTGGCGCGGTACTTGTCCGAAGAAGGGGGAAACGCCAGAAGCGCCTCGAGAAATGGCCCCGCCTCGAACCGCGCATCCAAGAATCCCTCGCCCGTATCGGCAGCGAGCCACTGCTCGGCCCGGTCGATGCCGGCTTCTAGATCGGAGGCGAACGTCTCGTCGGTGGCATTCGTCTTTCCCCAGACCTTCACCACCTCCTGAATCTCCATGGCAGCCTCCAGAGCCTGTCGCACAAGGCGCGCAGGCGTGGCGGTCGGCACGGACAGGCGCAGGCCCTCGAACCCCTCGGGCATCGCCCGTACCCGGGCCACCACCTCCTGGGAATACTCCAAGAGCCTCTTGTCGAAGGGCCCCTGCCCCCTCAGCCCGAACTCGTCGATGACCGCGCGAAGAAGCGGATCGGCCCCCGTTTCGAGATGGGCGAGCACCTGCTCGGTGGCTTCGGCCCGAAGGTAGCTCGCCTCCGCCTCGTCGATCACCTCGAACTTCGGATCGATGCCTACCTCGAAGGCGTTCTCGCGCAGGATGCGCGCGGCCATAGAGCCGATGGTGCACACCCAGGCATCATCCACCTTCAGCGATTCCTCCGCAAGCCCCTCCTCGCGCAGAAGAGCGCGGATGCGGTCGCGCAGCTCCGCGGCGGCCTTCACGGTGAAGGTAATGGCGAGCACCTCGTCGATGGATTGCAGACCGCCGGGCGCCTCCTCGCCGGCGAGCAGCCCGTAGGCGATGCGCCTCGTCAGGGTGAAGGTCTTTCCCGAGCCGGCGCCGGCGGCGACCATGAGGGGGCGGTCGAAGGTGGTGATGGTAAGGCGCTGGCCCTCTTTGCAGGTATCGAGATTCACGCGAGCCTCCCGGGGCAATCGTAGGCGGGACAGAATTCACAAGCTTTCGGTGCGGACGGGCTCACGGGGATGGCCCCCTCGGAAAGCGCCGCCAACCGATCGGCCACCAAGGCCTCGATGGCATCCAGATAGGCGGAGAAGTTCATGGCCACCGCCGAGCTTCTGGAAGACAGGCCCGCAGGGTCGAAGGCCGCACCGTCGTAGGCCCCCGCCAACAGTTCCTTGGGACTCTGCGCCCGGTAGCCCAAGTACAGCGCCCCGGCGCAGGCGAGGCCGAGGTCGGTGCGCAAAAGCGCCTGGGCGTAGATGAGCCCCTGCACGTGATGCGGCACGGACGGCTCGTCGCCCTCCTTCAGGCCGGATGCGTAGTCCTTGGACGATCCCTTGTAGTCGATCACCACGAAACGTCCCCGCTCTGCGTCGGCATCGACGCGGTCGACGCGCCCCCGCAGCCGGACGCCGGCAAAGTCCACGCCGTCGGCGACCTCGATGGGATGCTCGCAGAAGACCACTTCGTAGCCCGGGGGCATCTGGGCCTGCAGGCGCAGGCTGTGAACCAGTTGGCGCTTGAGCTGCGCCACCCGCTGCCGCTCCTCGCGCGTCGTCGCCGCAAGGCGAGAGCCCCCTCGGCGCTCGGGCTGCTCGCGGACAAGCTCGTCCACGAGCGCCTCGAACCGGGGCACCATGGCCTCGATGTTCTCCGCGTCCACGCGTCGCACGCCCTCCTCGGCGAGCCTGTCGTAGAAGCGGGCAAAGGCTTCATGGGCGAAATTGCCCAGCTCCCGCGGCCCGAACCTCTCGTCGGGAGCCTCGGGTCGAATGCACGACTGCACGAACCACCGATAGGGGCAGTGGAGGTACTGCTCGATCGCCGAGGGAGAGATCACGGGCAGACCCTCGGGCGTGCGCGGAAGGTAGCGAAGAAGCGGAAGCGACCGCAGGCTGCCCCGCGACGGGCGGAGAAGCTCCTCGCATCCCGTCACCGGGGCGAAGGCGGCGCCAAGCGCTTGCGGCAAGTCGCCTTCGCCGGCGCATCGGGCGCTGGCGGCCAAGGGCTCGGGGAGTCCGAAGCGCGCAGGGTCAGGGCGGCCCCAACGCAAGGCCAGCTCCTCATCGCCGGCCGCTAAGGCCCGGTCGGCGCCGGCCCGGGCCTGGGCGCTCGCGAACTCTTCCAGCAGAAAGGAGGGGAACAGCTCGTTTTCCCGCTCGTCGCGCCGGCTCACGCCCAGGACAAATCGCCGGCGGGCGGCGCGCTGTGCCGCCGCGAACCGCGAGCGCTGGCGCCAGAGCGCCGAAGGCTCTCGGGGAAGTCCGAGCGTCTCGGCGAGGCCGTCCAAAGCCGATAGGCTCTCGGAGATGCCGAAGGTGCGCGCGCTGACGTCCGCCAGGATCACCACATCCCAGCTTTTCGGCACGAGCGAGTCCAGTACAGCCGCACCGGCGATTTCGCAGAGGGGGCCGTCCGTCCCGGAGGAGCCCTCGACGCTCAGCGTGGCATCGGCAAGCAGCGGCGTCAGCGCGCAGGTCGACACGCCCAGCCCCTCCGCCAGGGCAAGCAGACCGCAGAGCTTGTCGAAGGCGGCGCGCTCGACGGCACGCTCCAGCGCGTCCGACGAGGAAGCACCGACGGCACTGGAAAGGGTGTCGAGAATACGAGGAGGAACGCTTTCGCCGCAAGCCACGGCGCGCACGGCGAGGGCCAGAGCGGAAAACGAGTCGCTCTCCCCCGCGAGGATCTCGGCGGCATCGGTGGCAGTCAGCAAGCGGTCTTTGCGCAGACGCCCGTTGAGATCCCGCGCCTTTCGCTCAGCGATACCCGAAAAGGGGTTGTAGGCGAAATCAGTGGCTGCCTCGAGCCAGTGGGGGCTCCCCTCCTCCAGCCGCCGCGCGCATTCCCAAGCGCGCCCGAAGGCGGTGGCCCTCCAGGGCGCGGTGCCCCGAAGCGCCACCGCCCAACCGCTGGCGCACAAAGGCGCTCCCAACACGCCGAACAGCTCTGCAGGGTCGGCGCCCACCACCAGAACGCTTCTTGCGCCCGCACGACCGGCGCGCCCTATCTCGTCGAGCAGAAGCCCGGGCATCGCCGCCGCTCCTGCGGCGATCAGCACGCCCGGCTCCACGTCTTCCGGAAGACAGGAAACCGCGGCAAGAGCCTCATCGCCTTCCGCGGAAGCGCCCAAAGCCGTCAGAAGGTGCCGAAGCCCTCCCGAGACGTCCAGGCAATCGCAAACAGTCACACCCATGGCGGGAAGCCGCCCATCCTCGACCATCGAGGCAAGGAGATCGGCCGCCTCGTCCGCCTCAATCAGATTCCGCGCGGCCAGCTCATCGTAGTAGGAGCGCAAACACGCGACAAGCCCGCGCTGCAGAGAGGTCAACTCCGCAACGGGAACGGCTCCCTCGTCGGCGAGAGCGGCCGCGTGCTCGGCGGCAAAAGCCGCCAGCACCGATGGCGCCCCGGAGGCAGCGGCGGCATCGCAAGTCGAAGCCGCCCGGGCCGCAAGAAGGGAGCGCTCCTCAGCAGAAACGAGAACGCGCCCGTCGCCCCACAGCTCCCACAGCTCCTCCACCAATCCCGCGGCCGTAAGGCGACGCACGCCGAAAGCGGCACCGGGAGCCGTCGCGGTTGCAGCGGCCTTGGCGGCAGCATTGGCGCGCTCGATGGTGCGGTAGAGCTCTACGGGAACGGTTGTCGGCACGGCGGTCCTCCTCAAAAATCAGTTCCGACCATTCTAGCGCGACCGGGGCGCTTCGGTGTCCTCTTTATGTCCCTCCACAGCCAGAACGCCTCTTCCGTCGGCAGCTCCCGTGAGCATTTGGCAACGGATTGCCGCCCGTGCGGTGACCCGTCGCCGACCTGGCCTTGCATCGGCGCGGCCAGGCCTACCATAGCGAAAGAACGAGTCGGCACCGGGCGCTCCCCCGCCCAGGCCGGCCCGCTTTCCCGAACCGCAGATTACAGGAGGCGCATGATGACCTATCAGGAACTGGTTACCAAGCTCATCGAGATTCAGAAGCACATGATGCCCGACTTGGAGAAGTTCGAGCGCGAGGATCGGCTGCCCCACGACCTCAAGGTCGCCAAGGCCGAGATCATCGAATGGGAGCACACCGTGGACGGCGACGGCGGCCTGGAAGACGCCCCGGAGATCTGGCCCGTGGAGAAGTTCGCCCGGGCCCTGCGCGATCACTACGACGACTTCAACGACTTCATGCGACGCAACATCGCCGAGTACGAGGTGCTCGCCGGCCAGCTGCCCGAGGCCTTCGCCCACCCGCTCGGCCAGTAGGCTCCGCAGCACCTCCGGCCACGCGCCCCGCTTCGCCCTCGCCCAGAAGACGAGCGTCGAATGCCAGCCGGTCAATCCAATCCAGCCGCTATCTTCGAGAGCCGCCTTAACGGGCGGCTCTCGCCGTCTGCGGCCGCGTTGCCCTTAGTAAGTGCCCGCGATCTCCTGGGCCATGCGGGCCACCCCGCGGCGAGCCTCGATGCGCTCGCGCTTGAAGTGCCACTGACCGGCGTCGAAGGCGGCGCCGAGGCCAATGGCGGCCAGCCGGTACCAGGTGCGCGCCCGGCGGAAGTCCTGCTCGCAGCCGCGTCCCAGCTCGAAGGCGCGGGCGAGGCGCAGCGCGGCGTTGCCCGTACTCGCACGGTCCTCGTCGATGCGCCCGCTCTCCAAATCGAAGGCTCGCCGGTACAGCGAGAAAGCCCGAGCCGCCGAGGAAGCGCATCCCCGACCCGCGGCCACCAGATCGCCCAAACGCCAGCAGCACTCACCGTGACCATGATAGGCGCCGAAGGAGAAGTGCAGGTAGGCGCGCTCGTCGCAGGGGGTGTCCGCCTTGTGGAGCGCCTGGCGATCGGCCAGGCCGTCCCAGTACGCCCCCTCGCACAGATCGCCCTCGTAGATGACGCCGAGACGGCAGTGGGCGCCGATATTGCCCCGGGCCGCCGCATGCAGAAGGAGCATCTCGGCCGCGCGGTAGCAGTCGACGCGGCGGCGCCGATGCTCCTCGCCCGGCAGGCCCAGAGCCTCGCTGAAATAGACCTCCGCCAGCTCCAGGGCGCGCCAGCCGCCACGGTCGGCGCCGCAGGGATAGGAGGCGACGAACGTGCGCCCTTTCCCGTCGGGCGCCGGCTCGCTCACCCAGATGCGGGGCAGACCGCCCTCGCCGGCGCCTCCCTTGCGATCCGCGGCGAACACCGAGCCCGTCTCACGCCGACGCCGCCACTTCTCGTTGCGCAGCACTTTCGGCGTGAAGCTCGTCTCCGCGCCGCCGCAGGCCCGCCGCGCACTGGGCGCGCCAAAGAGCACGTTGGCGGCCCGCTGGGCCCAGCCCACTTCCCGCGCACGGGCTGGAGCGGCAACCGAGGAGGCGACATCCTCAGCAGGAAGGGCCAAGGCGCAGGCGACGGAAGGGTCGGCCACGGCCGCAACGGCGCTAGTCATTGAGCACCACCTCCATCACGAGCCGCGTCCACGAGCCGATCTGCTCCTTGTCCGTGAGCCGCCCCTCCACGGACTTGCCGCCGTCGATGAGCCGAGCGACGAACTCGTTGCACTCGCAGGAGACGTAGCCAATCCGGCGGTCGGCGCCGTCGCGCACCTCCACGGCCCAGCCGTCGTGGGGGTTGGCCGCGTCCCGCACGAGGGAGAGCCGATCCCCCTTTCCGTAGCCTTCCGCAATGGCCGCCATCGCGGGCACGTGGCGCGTTCCCGCCACGGTAGTGTTTTCCACGACGCGAATCGATTTTGGTGCATTTGCCATGGTTCCTCCTGACCGATAACCTTATGATCGATCATGATAAAGAACCGCTTACGATCAAGTGTCCCTTATTCGGTACAGCGAGCCACCGAAGATCGCCCTTGCTGAGCAGATCGATCATGGTTGTCGCAGCTGCACGATTATGTTAGAGTCCGCTAACACGAAATCCGCTTCCCCGAAAGACGAGGAATGACATGAAAAACAAGAAATCGAAGAAGGCCGCCGCCGACAAGAAGGCCGATAAACTCGCCCGCAAGAAGAAGCACACCGGTTGCAAAGGCGAGAAGGGCGCCGCAGGCTGCAAGGGCTGCGCCAAGGCGAAGGCGTCGCTTGCGCTCTCCCACTGCACCTGCTGCAAGAAGCGCTGCCCGCTCTCCAAACCGAAGTGCGGCAAGGGCCGCCGCCTCGCCGCCGCCCTCAAGCTGCGCGAGAAAAAGGCCTAGGGATATTCGCTATAGACGCTCTGCAACAAAGCGATAAACATCTTCCACTTTGTGGGTCATGGCTTCGCGGTACTCCGGTCGTGCCGCTGTTCTTTCCAAAAGCTTTGGTGGAAGGAATCGACGCATTTCCTCAGCGAAAGCGGCACTCCCAAGCGCCTCCCGCGCACGGGAAAGCCCACTGCGCAGAAGCTCTTGAGCGTTCTCGCCCACATGGTAATCGTTCAGTTTCCGGCCAACCATGACCGCAACCTCGTCCATATTCCTCCCCGGTCGCAAAGCGATCCAGGGAATGTCCCATAAATCGCGATAGCGCGGGGCAAGCACTTGCTGCGAGAACGACACGATTTTGTCCGCCAGAATCTCATCCAAAGATTGGCAACCGATAATAGCTCGGCTGCACATCCCTTCCACTTCCGGATAGTTTTCCTCAAGAACGCGAAGATCGCGAGTATATGAGGGTATTTGCGCGATCTCAATCTTGATTTTCTGGGAAGGAAGATCGGGTCGCGCCGGCGCCGTGTCGACGACCACCTGCCACCTCTTCATCGACCCACCGCCTTCGAAGTGCTTGATCTTTTTCGGGTCCTTGACCCGAACGCCCACATCGTATTTGCTCCGCAAGCTATCGCTCAGCAGTTCCCGAAAACCGGCGAGGTCCGATTCCTCCAAGTCCAAGGCCGTGGTGAAATCAAGATCCTCGCTATAGCGGACAGCGCCATAACACAGACGCAGGCATGTTCCTCCTTGGAACGTGAGGCCGTCGAGCCATCGCGATTCATCGAGCGCACGGATGATGTCGTAATGAATGAGCTCTTTCTCTACAATCGGGAGCAACGCCTCCACTTCGCCTCGACGGGCAACGTTTTCAGCGAACTTCTTGAAATCAATCGCCATCTTCCACTTCCTCCCAATCGATGAGGTAGGTTGATCTCCGCGCTCGCATGAGCCCTTGGACAGCATATCTCTTAGTTGCGAGCCGCAGGGCATGGCCAGGATAATCGACCGTATTCGAAATGATCTCGTTGGCATCGGCGGCAGTGTGAATAAACTCAATTGTGCCGAAGGGAGTGCTGAACTCCCCTTCCCTACCCGTCGTGACAACCGTTAAACGCCCTACGGGAATCTGGGAAATCACGCTCCACAGAGACGCCGCGCTCTCCATGCCAATGTAGTTGAACTCACCGGATCTCAAGGCGACGGCGACTTCCTCAATGGCCGGCACGTCTCTTCCTTTGAAGTCGCCGAACCAGTAGACATCTCGCGCCAGCCGCGTGATGATCCCCGAATCAAGCAGACGCTTGATAGAGCTTCGCAAAGTATTGCCACTCTCTCCAAGGACGCGGCCAAGCTCGCGCGAGCGGAACACGCGCTTTTGCTCGCTGAAGGCTCTGAGTTTTCTTTCCGCTTCTATAAGTTTCATTGTCCCACTCTACAGTAATAGCCTAAATTTGGGTCATTACTGTAGAGTTAATACACGCTCCTGTCAATGATCTCAATCGATCTCACCTTCAGACACGCCCTCCGATTGCTCCTCCTTGGCGGCGCGGGCCTCGTCGAGCAGGGCCTTCATGGTGGGGTTCTTGCGGGTAAGTTTCTTTACGGTGAGATCCTCGGCCTTGTCGTTAGCCAAACGCAGGTTACGTTCGCTTCCCAGCAGGTGCTCCTTGATCTTCTGCAAATGGTCGATGGACTTGTCTATCTCGTCGATGGCCTTCGCGAAGCGCTCGCTGGCGAGCCGGTAGTTGCGGCCGAACCTGTCCTTGAAGTCGGCCAGCTGGTCCTCGAAGTTCGTGACGTCGATGTTCTGCTGGCGCACGAGCGCCAACTCGCGGCGGGCATCCATGGATGAGAGCGCCGCGTTGCGCAAAAGTGTGATGAGCGGGATGAAGAACTGCGGGCGGATGACGTACATCTTCTCGAAGCGATAGGACACGTCCGTGATGCCGGCGGCGTACAGCTCGTTGTCCGGCTCGAGCAGCGACACGAGCACGGCGTACTCGCAGCCCTTCTTGCGGCGATCGGCGTCCAGCTTCTTGAAGTGCGACTCGTTGGTCTTTCGATGGGTGGAGTCGTCGGCCTCGTTCTTCATCTCAAACATGATGGAGACGATCTCGTTGCCCTCCTCGTCGAAGTCGCGGAAGACGAAGTCGCCCTTGGTGCCCTCCACCACCTCGTTGTCCTTCTCGAAGTAGGCGCGCGGGAAGGCCGTAGGGCGCAGGCGGTTGAACTCGATCTCGCAGTGCTGTTCCAGCGACTCGCCGAGCATCTTCGTGGAAAGGCGCGCCCTCATGTCCTGGATGCGCTCGATCTCCCGCTCGCGGTCGGCGATGAGCTCGTCCTTCGCCCGAAGCTTCTCGGCCAGCTGGGCCTGGGCCTCGGCCCGAGCCCGGGCCAGCTCGGCCTCGGCGCGGGTCTTCTGCGCCTCCAGCTCGTCGCGCGCCCGCTCCACTTTGCCGCGCAAATCGTCCCGCTCGCGCTCGACGGCCACCTGGGCGTCCTTGGCTGCGGCCTCGGCCCTCTGCACCGCGATCTGCGTGCTCATGGAAGCCTGCGCGCGCTCACTCTCCAGCTTCTGGGCCAGCTCGTCCCGCTCGCGCTCCACCGCGCGCAGCCGCTCGGTCTCGGCGGCCACCGCATCGCTCACGGCCAGCTTGCGCGCAACCTCAGCCTCTCCGTCCTTGGAGGACAGCTGCGCTCGCAAGCTCTCCACCTGCTTCTCCAGTTCCGATTTCTCGTTCTGGGCAGCCAGTTGAAAATCCTTGGCCTGGGCCTTGAAGCGCTCGGCCTGCGCGGCAATCTGGCCGTCGCGCTCGGCGATCTGGGCGCGCAGAGCCTCCTCGGCCTTGGTGACCGCCAGCGCCACCTCCTGCTCGCGGCTTTTCTCGGCCAGAGACACGCGGGCATCCACCTCGCGCTGGAACTCCTGGTCGCGCACTTGGTTCAAAATGGCGGCGTACCCGCTCTCGTCCACGGTGAACGCCTCGCCGCAATGGGGGCACTTGATCTCGTTGCTCATGAAACGGTTCCTTCCTGTTGCTCGAGGAAATCATACACCGTCGCCAACGCGGCGGCTCGAAGCTCAGCTGGCCGGGTACAGCAATTCCAGAGACTGGATGGCCGAAAAGGGGATGCGCCGACGCACGATCCACAGATCGCGGAAGGTGACATCGATCTGGCTCACGGCCCCTTCGGCCTCGCGATAGCCGCCGCCCTCGTAGTAGCGGCAGCGCACCACGTCCCCGCGGTCGAGGTTCGCGATGAGATCATCCAGTGCCCGGGCCTCGTCGTCGGAAAGCGGCCGGCGCGATTCGGGAACCGCCTCCTTTGCGTGGACGAGATCGTAGTAGCCGCGCAGCGCCGCGAAGGGCATGAACTGGCGGGCGCGATCGGGATGCGGCCGTCCGATGCCCGGAGGCACCGGCGGATCCAAGGGCGCCTCGGCCCCGGCAGCGGTCTGCGCACCGCACGGGCCCGCGTCGCCGACCTCCTCCCACCTAAGTCCCGCGAGCACATCCACTTCCCTAGCCATGGTGCCCTCCCACCATGGTGTTCCGCTCGCGACCAAGCGCGTGTTCCTTCAGGCTCGTGCCCTTGATGAGGGCGTTCTTCCCGAACTTCCCCTTCACGGCGAGCACGGCCTCGGCGCGGCGCCGCTCGCGATCGGCGGCCGCAACATCGGTGAACAGGTCCACCGTGGCCAGATCGGCGTCCACCAGGTTGCCAAAACCGATGCTGATCTTGCGCATGGTGCGGGCCGGATCCACCGTCTCCCGGAAGAGCGCCTCCAAGTATCCGTAGAGCTTCGCGAAGGAGTTCGTGCGCTCGGGAATCTTACGGGAGCCGCCCCCATGCGGACGCGTGCCGCCGACACGCCGGGTACCATGGCCGCCGTCGAAGAGCTCCCCCGCCTTCTCGGGGCCCTTTGCGGCGTCCCCCCCGGCACCTTCCGCCGCCTCGTCCCCATCCCCGCCCCTCCCGTAGCTCACGTGCAGCGAGATATGATCGGTCACCAGGTGCTTCTCTACCAGATCGAGCACAGAGTCGTCCACCATCTCGCGCAGCACCATGAGGGTGTCGTCGAAGTTGTAGCCGCAGGGCAGGATCTGCCCGTTCATCGTGGAGGAGCTCTCCGGCTCGTAGGCCTTGATCTCGGCGATGGTGCAGGGCTCCACGCCCCAGGCATGATCGATGAGGTACTCGGCGTTCACCCCGAACTCGCCGTAGAGCACGTCCGGATCCATCTCGGTCACGCCCTTCAAATCGAACACCCGGTACTTCGCGAGCCGCCGAGCAATGCCCGGCCCGATGTTCCAAATGTCGGTGATGGGCCGATGCCGCCAGATGCTCTCGCGAAAGGAGCGCGCATCGAGCTCACCCACCCCGTCCGGCGCGTGCTTGGCCGAGATGTCGAGCGCCACCTTCGCGAGGAACAAGTTGGGGCCGATGCCCACGGTGGCCGGGATGCCCGTCTCCGCGAGCACTGCCGAGCGCAGGGTGTCGGCGAACTCGCGGGCCGTCAGGTCGTACAGCTCCAGATAGGGCGTGGCGTCGATGAAGCACTCGTCGATGGAATAAGGATGGATGTCCTCCTGGGACACATAGCGCAGGTAGGTGCCGTAGATCTCCGCCGACACCTCCATGTAGCTCGTCATGCGCGGCTGGGCCGTGATGTAGTCGATCCCCTCGGGAATCTCGTAGAGCCGGCAGCGGTTTTTCACCCCCGCCGCCTTCATGGCCGGGCTCACCGCCAAACAGATGGTCATCTCCGAGCGCGTCGGATCGGCCACCACCAGCCGCGTCGTCATGGGATCCAGCCCCCGGCGCACGCACTCCACCGAGGCGTAGAAGCTCTTCAGATCGATACAGACATATGTGCGCTCACGTTCCATGCCGCCCAGTATAACATGGAACGTTCGTTCGCGTCATACTGAATCGCCGTAATTGCCCAACCAGAACGAAGATGCTTCCGCCGCACGTCCCGCTCACGGTCGTCGCTTCATGGCGCGCAGGCGGTCCTTTTGCTCGGCGGGGATGCGGCGGCTCTCCACGGCCTTCTGGATGGCCTTGTTGTGGGTCCACTCGTCAAGGGCGCCGGAGGCGATGACCGCCTCGGCAGCGGCCGGCTGCTTCGCCAGCGCCTCGGCGAAGTACCAGGCGCGCATCATGTTCACGTAGTACTCCGGGCGCGAGACGCCGATGACCCACGCGAAGAACTCCGGCCGGAACCGCTCGTCGAGGAACAGCTCCATGAGCACGCCAATGGCGAAGCGCACCGTGTACTCGTGGTCACTTTCCAGCCACGATCGCGCCTTAGCCAGGGCGGCATCCGGGTTCGCGGCGAACCCACGACAGGACAGCTGGTCGCAGGTGGCCCAGTTGTCGACGAAGGGGAGGAAGCGCTCGATCTCGCCGACGAGCTTATCGAAGTCGCGCTCCTGGGCGATGACGAACGAGTGCAGCTGATTCTCCTCGAAGGTGCCGTGCGGCAGCGCCGCCAGAAACTCCCCCGCATCTTCCCGCCGGGCGAGCCCTTTCGCGAACTTCCGCAGCTCGGGCGTGCGCACGCCCACGATGGTGGCCGCGTCGATGTTCGGGATGAGCTTCGCCTGGAACGCCCGGTACCCCTCATCCGCATGGGAGACAAGAAACGCCCCGACATCTTCCCGAATCGCCACCGCTCCCCCTTTCTCCGCCTTTTCGCCCGGCCTCGTCGCAAACCAGCTGGATACCCCCAACGGCAGAAGAGAAAGACCGTCAGCCATCATTGCCTGCTCGGCCACCTATTCCCTGTGTTGAAGCGCGGGCACAGCAACGAGGATCTTACCACTCATCGATCATCGCCGAGCCATCCTCTATTTTGGAAATCGTGCTTTTTTGGTCAGATTCAGCATATTCGCGATTTCCCGCTTTCAAAAAAGCATGTTTTCCAAATAGGCGAGTCCAAAATAGCACATTTTCCAAGATATCTGATTAAAACCGATTGCTCCATAAATGAAGTATGAAAATTAGCAAGCGTTTGAACTGGTAAAACTCTATTTCCGCATTCCACACCCCCTTACTTCTCGTCTCACACAAGTTGGAAAATGTGCTTTTTTGTTTTACTCGATCGCAGCTTCGAAGATCCCCGCCAGCTGCAAGCAGCAGACCGCCGTCGCCGAGGCCCTCGCCGACTGCAAGCAGCAGGCCGGCCTCTAGAACGCAAAAGAACCCCGGTTCGTTCTCACCGGGGTTCTTTTCACGTGACCCACAGGTCGTTCGTAACGTCAGCGCGCGGCTCTTCCTACACGATGCCCTGGGCCATCATGGCGTTGGCGACCTTCTCGAAGCCGGCGATGTTGGCGCCCATGACGTAGTTGCCCTCATGGCCGTAGCGCTTGGCGGCGTCGTCGATGGCGTGGAAGATGCTCACCATGATGCCCTTGAGCTTCGCGTCCACTTCCTCGAAGGTCCAGGAGAGGCGCTCGGAGTTCTGGGACATCTCCAGACCGGAGGTGGCCACGCCGCCGGCGTTGGCCGCCTTGCCCGGGAAGAACACAATGCCGTGCTCCTGCACGTACTCGGTAGCCTCGAGGGTGGTGGGCATGTTGGCGCCCTCGGCGAGGATCTTGCAGCCGTTCTTCACGAGATTCTCCACGTCCTCCATGTGCACCTCGTTCTGGGTGGCGCAGGGCAGCGCGATGTCGCAGGGGGTAACCCACACGCCGCGGCCCTCGTGGTACTCGACGCCCTCGCGGCGGGCGGCGTACTCGGTGAGGCGGCCGCGCTCCACTTCCTTGACCTGCTTGAGCAGCGCGACATCGATGCCCGCCGGATCGTACACCCAACCGGTGGAGTCGGACACGGTGACCACCTTGGCGCCGAGCTGCTGGGCCTTCTGCGTGGCGTAGATGGCCACGTTGCCGGAGCCGGAGATGCAGACCGTCTTGCCGTCGAAGGAGTCGCCGTTGCACTTCAGGTACTCCTCCACGAGGTACACCAGGCCGTAGCCGGTGGCCTCAGTGCGGGCGAGCGAGCCGCCGAAGGAAAGGCCCTTGCCGGTTAGCACGCCCTCGAAGACGTTCTTGATCTTCTTGTACTGGCCGAACATGTAGCCGATCTCGCGGGCGCCCGTGCCGATGTCGCCGGCCGGCACGTCGGTATCGGCGCCGATGTGGCGGAACAGCTCGGTCATGAAGGCCTGGCAGAAGCGCATGACCTCCATATCGGACTTGCCCTTCGGGTCGAAGTCGCAGCCGCCCTTGCCGCCGCCCATGGGCAGCGTGGTGAGGCTGTTCTTGAAGATCTGCTCGAAGCCGAGGAACTTGATGATGCCGAGGTTCAC
>OLNI01000608.1_pt1 | contig 28670 bp, 20 predicted proteins | sample 1672921 | NCBI WGS metagenome assembly OLNI01 (sample SAMEA3136737, study PRJEB25190) | human gut metagenome | biome: human gut; feature: human-associated habitat; material: faeces | place: Austria | collected 2013 | reverse complement strand
CGCAAGAGATGAGATGGGGCAGGATTATTCTCTTGAGAAAAAGCATATAAATTCTGTGCTGGCTTTAATGAGTGACAATGGCGGAGCAGCTGTAAACCTTCCGGGAGGGCTTAGAGTTGTTAAACGTTATGGCTGGCTTGAGTTTTGTTCAGAAGTCGAAAATGCTCAAAAAGATTTAAATTCTTCTAACAATGGTGATTTTTGTATTGAAGTTACTCCAAATAAGTTATATAATATAAAAAATGCCGGGGTAAACATATCTTATATTTTAGTGAATTCAAACGCACTGAAGCTCTCTGACGGCGATATTGCACTTGACGCCGATAAGTTAGGCGTTACTGAGACGTTTTCGACAAGCCGGTTTTATGTTAGAAATAGGCGTCCGGGTGATAAATTTGCCGTGTATAAGAACGGCAAAAGTAAAAAATTGAAAAATTTATTCATTGACTTGAAAATTCGGAGCGAAAAAAGAGACAGCGTTCCACTGTTTTGCAATGAGAACGGAGAAATATTAGCCATACTTGGAATAAGAGCTAATGAAAAATATAAAATGACCCGTTTTACTAAAAATATATTGGTGATACATTATGAAAAATATGAAGATTAAAGAAATAATGTTTACAGAAAATGATATTGACGGGATAGTTTCAGAATTAGCGGATAAAATAAACAGTGACTATAAGGATTGTCAAAGCCTTACTTTAATTTGTGTTTTAAAGGGGTCTGTAATTTTTACTGCCGATTTAATACGCAAACTAAAAATTCCGGATATAGATTTGAATTTTATATCTGCGTCCAGTTATGGGGATTCGGATATAAGCTGCGGAGAAGTTAAGTTTGAATCGGTTAAAGAATTTAATGTTTCAAATAATGATGTTTTGGTAATCGAGGATATTGTTGATACCGGAAAAACGTTAAAGAAACTGGTTGGATATTTAAAGGGCAAGAGTCCTAAAAGTCTTAAGGTGTGTGGAATGTTCGATAAGCCGGAGCGTCGTTCTGTTGAGTTTGAACCTGATTATATAGGCCGTTCAATCCCTGATAAATTTATAGTTGGATACGGATTGGATTATGCGGAAAAATACAGAAATCTGCCGTATGTTGCGGTGGTGGAAGAGGAAACTGTTTAAAATAATCGGCGGCAGGAAGCCGAAATAGAGAGTCAGGAGGAATAAATATGAAACATTTTAATGAGTATTCAGCTGTGTCTTTTGCTGAACCTTATGTTAAAAAGACCGCAGATTTTTTGGGTGACGCGAAGGAACGGGCAAAGTTCAAGTATTGCCAAGAAAAGAAAAAGATTGAACGCCGCCGCAAAAAAGCAAAAATAAAGGATTTTATTGAAAATAGTATCGGATTAATATTGATTATTGCCGGTATAATCGGTGGAATAACCGCTGCTATTTTCATTGCAAAAAAATGTTTGTCAGGCTCAGGCTGCTGCGGCAAGCATAAAATTGTGTCTTGCAGTGATAATGCTGAGCAAAATGAGGAGCAGGACGTACAGCCGGAAGAAAAGAAGAGAGAACATAAGAAAAATTCAGGGTATATAACCTTGTAATCTTAATAGAAAAAACCTATATGAAAGAAGGACATAACTAATATGGATATCAAAACTAAATTTTCTGATAAGGTAAAGGATTTGGAAGCGTCAGCAATACGTGAAATTTTTAAACTGCTGGATAAGCCTGGCATAATATCTTTTGCGGGAGGAGCTCCTGACCCGGAGCTTTTTCCGTGTGATGAGCTTTCGGAAGTTGCTGCCGACGTTTTAAAAAATAATGGCAAAATTGCGCTTCAATATGGTGTGACAGAAGGATATGCACCTTTGCGTGATTGGGTTAAAAACCGTCTTGTTTCACAAGGGATTATCAAAGAGAATGATAATAATGAGACAATAATAGTAAGCGGCGGACAGCAGGGAATTGATTTGGCTTCAAAATCTCTTTTGAATCCGGGAGACGCTGTTGTCTGTGAACAGCCAAGCTTTATAGGCGGTCTTAATTGTTTCCGTTCTTATAATGCAGAAATATATGGAGTAAAAGTTCAGAGCGATGGAATTGATATGGAAGAGCTTGAGGCGCTTTTGAAACAGCATAGCAATATAAAGATATTATATACAATTGCAACTTTTCAGAATCCGTCCGGAATCACAATGTCTCTTGAGAAAAGAAAAAAACTGCTTGAGTTGGCTGAACAGTATGACTTTATGATATTTGAGGACAACCCTTACGGAGAGCTTAGGTTTGCAGGAGATGATGTTCCAACAATAAAATCGCTGGATACTCAAGGACGAGTTGTGTATCTGGGTTCATTCTCAAAGATATTGTCTCCGGGTATCAGGGTTGGATTCACTTCATGCGATAAAGAGCTTATGGAAAGAATGATTATCTGTAAGCAGGTTCAGGATGTACATACAAATGTTTTGGCTCAGATGGTCGTATATGGATTCCTAACAAAATATTCAATAGACGAGCATATTTCAAAACTAAAAGAGACATATGGTGAAAAGTGCAGGTTTATGTGCGAGTGCATGGACAAGTATTTCCCAAGTTCAGTTAGTCATACTGTTCCGGAAGGCGGTATATTCCTTTTCTGTGAAATGCCTGATGGATACGATACCAAAGCTATTATGGCGAAAGCGGTAGACAGAGGTGTTGCTTTTGTACCTGGCTCAACTACTATGATTGATGATAAAGCTGTTTGCAGCAGTTTCAGAATGAATTATTCAACTGCGTCAAAAGAGCAGATAGAAAGCGGAATAAAAACTTTGGGCGATTTGCTAAAAGAAGAAGTAGGTGAATAATTTGGAAGATACAAAGAAGAGAATTTTAAGCGGTATACAGCCATCCGGCGCATTGACACTGGGAAATTATGTGGGAGCGCTCAGAAATTGGGTGAATCTGTCAAAAACAGATGAATACGAGTGTTATTTTATGCTTGCCGATATGCACACCATAACTGTAAGGCAGGAACCAAAGGATTTTAGAAAAAACTCTATGGATTTATTAGCACTTTTTATAGCTTCAGGTCTTGACCCGGAAAAGAGCCCTATATTTTTTCAATCCCATGTTCCGGCGCATTCTATGCTGGCGTGGGTAATGATTTGCAACACTTACATGGGCGAGCTTTCAAGAATGACTCAGTATAAGGATAAAGCTAAAAAACATGCTAATAATTTAAATGCAGGTCTTTTTACTTATCCTTCTCTTATGGCTGCTGATATTTTACTGTATCAGGCAGATTTGGTTCCGGTGGGAAACGACCAGTCTCAGCATTTGGAGATAACCAGGGATTTAGCGAATCGTTTCAATAATGCATACAGCGAGACTTTCAAAATTCCAGAGCCATATATACCCGAGGTCGGAGCCCGCATTATGAGCCTGCAGGAGCCGACGCAAAAAATGTCAAAATCAGATACTAATGAGAATGGATATATTCTTCTTCTTGACCCGGTTGATAAAATTGTTAAGAAAATTAAGCGTGCGGTCACTGATTCAGGCAGTGAGGTGAAACGCGGTGAAGGAAAAGAAGGCGTTGAGAACTTGATGAGTATTTATTCTGCAGTAACCGGTAAAACCATGGATGAAATTGAAGCCGAGTTTGACGGAAAGGGTTACGGCGACTTTAAAAATGCTGTGGCAGAGGCTGTTGTGGATACTATAAGACCTATACAGGACAAGTATAACGACCTTATGAAGAATAAGGATTATCTTAAACAAGTATACAAGTCCGGCGCTGACAAGGCAAATCGGACAGCAATGAAAACTTTGTCTAAAGTATATCGTAAGGTAGGGTTTATTGAACCTTAATCAATTCAGGAGGATTTCCTATGATTTTCGATAATAATATATATGTGCTGCTTGCGCTTGTTGTGGCCTTTTTGGTAGCGTTTTCCGCAACTCCTATGGTAATATCGCTGGCGCATAAGGTGAATGCTATTGATGTTCCGAAAGATTCAAGACGAGTACATAAAAAGCCGATTCCGCTGATGGGCGGTTTGGCAATATTCTATGGATTTATAGTAAGCGTCGCTTGTTTTGCTACAATTGATATAGAAGTTATGGGCATATTAATTGGATGCGCTATAATTGTTACAACGGGCGTCATTGACGATATTACTGAAATGAAGCCTATTGTGAAGCTTGTGTGTCAGATTTTGGCAGCGGCTGTTGTAGTATACTGCGGAGTTCGTATTGAACATTTTGCCAATCCTTTCAGCGCATGGTTCGGAGGACCTTATATAGTCATGAACTATTGGGTTTCATGCGTTGTTACTATGTTTTGGATTGTGGGAATATGTAACGCTGTAAACTTGCTGGATGGATTAGATGGCTTAGCGGTTGGTGTTTCCTCTATATCTTCAATTGCATTGCTGGCATTAACTTTAATCAGTGATAATCTCAATGTAGCTATTTTGACAGCTGCGGTTGCAGGAGCTGGATTTGGATTTTTGCCGTATAATTTTAACCCGGCAAAGATATTTATGGGTGATACTGGGGCGCTGTTTTTAGGTTTTATTTTGGCTTGTATATCAGTGCAGGGTATGCTTAAAATGTCAGCTGTTATCACTTTTGCGGTGCCTATTTTAATATTGGGACTGCCGATTTTTGACACTATGTTCGCAATTATAAGACGTGTGCTTACCGGTCATTCTCCTATGCAGGCTGACAGAGGACATCTTCATCACCGTTTGCTGGATATGGGCTTTTCTCAGCGCAGGGTTGTAACTATTTTATATACTTTGACCGCTGTTTTATGTATGACTGCCGTAGTTATCTCTATAAAAGGATATGGCAGAGGATTGATATTAATTTGCTCAGTGCTTTTGATTATATTGGTTTCAATAAAGGTTATGGGAGAGCTTCATGATCCCGGCGAATATATTAACTATAATGCTGACGAACAGTTGACCGAGGAGGATAACTATAATGAAGAAGATTAAGGTAATGACGATTTTCGGGACAAGACCGGAAGCAATAAAAATGGCGCCATTGGTGAAAGAACTTGAAAAAAATAGTGACAGGATTGAGTCAATTGTTTGCGTTACGGCTCAGCATCGCGAGATGTTGGATCAGGTGCTTAAAATTTTTGATATAAAGCCGGATTATGATTTAGATATTATGCACGAGAGACAAACTTTAGTTAATATTGCTACCAGAGCTCTTGAGGGTTTGGATGAAATAATGAAGGAAGTCAAGCCGGATGTAGTATTGGTTCATGGCGATACATCGACCACTTTTGCAGGAAGTCTTGCCGCATATTATAACCAAATTCTTTTGGGGCATGTTGAAGCAGGGCTTAGGACTTATGATAAATATTTTCCGTTCCCGGAGGAGATTAACCGCCGCATAACAGGAGTTATCGCGGATATGCACTTTGCTCCTACAAAAAGAAATGAAAATAACCTTTTATCTGAGAATACTCCAAAAGAGAATATATATGTTACTGGAAACACTGTTATAGACGCTTTAAAAACTACGGTAAAAGATGACTATGAGTTTTCTGATGAAGGACTAAAAACTTTAAATTGGGACACTAAAAAGGTTATTGTTATGACTGCTCATAGGCGTGAGAATTTGGGCGAACCGTTAAAAAACATTTGCCGTGCAGTATTAAGAATAGTAAATGACTTTGATGATGTTGAGGTTGTATATCCTGTACATTTAAATCCTGCGGTAAGGGAAGTAGTATTTGATATTTTAGGAAATCATGACAGAATAAAGCTTATAGACCCTGTAAATGCTGACGAACTTCATAATGCTATAAAGCGAGGTTATTTGGTTTTGACTGATTCGGGCGGTTTGCAGGAGGAAGCACCTTCTTTGGGCAAGCCGGTCTTGGTTTTAAGAAATGAAACAGAAAGACCGGAAGCCGTTGACGCCGGAACAGTAAAAATTGCCGGCGTTAATGAGGATAACATTTATAATATGACTAAAGAATTGATAGAAAATGTTAATGAGTATGAAAAAATGGCTCATGCGGTTAACCCATACGGTGACGGTCATGCCTCTGAAAGAATAGTTAAAGCTATAATTGAAAGATTTGATAAATAGAGAATTAATAAATATGATATAAAAATGACAGCGGATTGATTCTGCTGTCTTTTTTTATAAAGAGGTTAATAATATAAAATATATTATTAATATATTTTAATCTAGATAGATGATAAATCATACGGATTTGGATTACAGATGTTATCTGTTTATGTAATTATTTAAACAGTAAATTATTTTATATAGTATATTAAAAAGTAAACATTCAATAAACTATTATTATAAAATCAAGTGTATGAACTGGAAGACAACAATCGCGTAAGCAACAAGCCATACAAATTAAACAAAATATAATTGTTCACTAACTATAAAAACAACCTGTTATTTTAAAGTATATTAAAATAAATATTTAATAAAGGCTCATCAATCAGCAAGCATCGGCAGGGTGCCGGCAGGCACCACGTAAGGCGCGCAGGCGAGGAATGCAGCAAAATATAATTATTGATTAAATTAAAAAATCAACTTGTCATTATAAAATATATTGAAAATAAATATATAATAAAGATACATTAACAAGCAAGCATCGGCAGGGTGCCGACAGGTACCACGTAAGGCGCGCAGTCACGGAATGCAGTAAAATATAGTTAATGATGAAATAAAAAATAACTTGTCACAATGAAATATATAGAAAACAATATATAATTAAGGAACATTAATCAGCAAGCATCGGTAGGGTGCCGACATGCACTACATAAGGCGGCAGGCACAGGAGTACATTTATTCTTTAAATAGTTACAAAACCATAATAATATTATTTTAACATTAAGAGGAGCGCGATTAACGCTCCTCTTATAAGTTACAGATATAAATATTTTGAGTAATTTTTCTTATAATAAAATTGCTTTAAAAATTAAACATTATTTTAAACATATAGTATAAATTTATGTATTGTTAATTATGTTTAGCAGGACTTGCGCTGCGAACTCCAAGACTGTCTTTTTCCCATATTCTTGTTGTGTATACTATTAATAATATGAGCGCTGAGAGCCCATTACTTACAACAACAGAATACCAAATACTTTCTACACCCATATGAAGTATATTTTGGCAGAAGAAAATAGTTGCAAATCTAAATACCCATAATCTTGTAGCTTCTATAATCATAGTAATTTTTGTTTTTCCTGACCCGTTTAATAATCCAACAGTACAGTTATATACACTGTTAGTAAAGCACCAAAATGACATTATAGAAATAAAATCAACTGCCATCGGAACAACAGTGTTATCAGATGTAAATATGTTTACAATAATAGTTGATACAGCGGGTCTTGATAGAATCATACCCATTATAAAAAGCAGTCCCATGCCAACAATGGTTGCTGTTTTATAACCTTTTTCAGCGCGTTTTATTTGTCCGGCGCCTAAATTCTGTCCTACAATAGTGGAGGTAGCAGAACCCAAAGCGTTTGCAGGCAGAGTTATGATTCCGTTGATTTTATTTCCAACGCCATATGCAGCCATAGCGGATGAACCGAAAACATATACGTTCTTTGACATAAGTACAAATCCAAACTGCATAGCGCTGCTTCCCAATGCGGTTGGAAGACCGACTGAAATGATTTTTTTAATTTTGTTCCATTTTGGTCTCATATATCTTAAATCCAAAGATATAGAATTATTTCTGTTTAATAAGTATTTAAGTGCGATTATCGCACATGGAATTTTAGCTCCAAGGGTCGCAATTGCCGCCCCTCCAATACCCATATGAAAGACCATTAAAAACAGCGGATCGAGAATCATATTTATTACAATGCCCAGGAAGTTTATAAGCATAGGGAATATTGTATTTCCCTGAGATTGATTAACCGCTCCGAAAATGTTTATTATAAATAATAAAGGAGTATCCAAGATAACTATACGTAAATAAATATTGCCAAGTGAAAAAATTTCGCCGTCTGCTCCCATCCAAGATGTAATTATTGGTGTTAGAGCAAAAAGCGTGCCGGCGCAGAATACTGAAAATATCATAGCGCAAACAAAAATTTGGTTTGCCATTGATTTAGCGCTTCTCATTCGTCCGGCTCCTATGTATTGTGCCATCAAAATTGAGCCGGCCATTGTTATTCCTTGTCCAAAGCTCATCATAGTACTTTGAATCGGTGATACCATTGAGATAGCGGCTTGAGGTATGGTGCCTATTTTCCCGAGCCAGAATGTGTCTGTCAGGTTATACATTTGTTGCAAGAAGTTAGTGATTATAATTGGAATTGCTAAAAACAATAGGGCTCGTATAACATTGCCTTCCAAAATTAAATCACGGTTGTTCTTTACTAAAAAAATTCGTTTAAGTTTTTCCACTTAACGTTACCCCCATAATTATTTTCTTACCTAGGTTAATATTATAGAACATATTTTTATTATATTCTATAAACTTCTTGCGTTATTTAGAAAAAATCTTTGTTTTTTTGCCATATAATTTTTATTCAAGGAACGATTTTTATTATATAAATACCGCCGGGCAATTGAGCGCCGGCGGCAATTTTATATTTTAATAAAACAGTTACTCTTTATTACTTAAGATTATCAATACTGCCTAAGTCATATATTTTTGTATATCCAAGTTTTTCAGCAATCTCAACAGCCTTAGCAGAGCGAGCTCCGGATGAACAATATACTATTATAGTTTCATCTTTTGATTGAGTCTGCAGCCATGTTTCAAACTCATCTATAGGAACATTTATTGAACCGCTGAAATTATTTGCTGAAAATTCTTCTTTGCTTCTGACGTCTGCAAGTACTGCACCTTTTTCTGAAAGTTTCAAAGCTTCATCAGCTTTTATATTTTTTTGTCTTGCGCTGCTTAAATCTATTTCTTTTTTATCATTATTATTGCTGATAAAGATTTTTTCGTTATCATATTCAATACTTTCAATATTGAAATCAGCAGCCTTTTTTAAAGTATAACACTTTGAGCAAGAAGTCATCGTTATTAATATTCCGTCGTTACATCCTAAATAAAGCTGGTCATCTATAACTATGAAATCATTTATAACAAAGTTCTCATTACCTTTTAAATCAATATCACTTTCAGCAAAATCGGATGGTGTTATTTCATTCCAAACACTTCCCAGAGGACTGGCTATTATATCAGTTTTTCCGGTTTCTCTATCCTGTACCAGAGCAGTAAACATATTATTCCATACTGCCAATTTCTTAAAATCAACATTTTTTTGATATTCCTCATTATAATTGAGTTGTGTTGATTTACCGTCTTTTGTTACAGTAATGGTATCACCGCTTACACTTAATTCCACAGAGTTATTTGAAGCATTCAATATAACAGTATTTTCTGGTGATGAAGCAGTGCTTATATTTGGGTCTGAATACATGAGATTCATATAATCAAAGTTACCCAAATATTTTCCTGTAGTTGTTCCTTTCATAAATATCCCTTTGGTTCCTGTAAGTCCAGATTTTATTCTTATTACGTTTGTTTTAAAATCATTCCAGTTTTTTGTACTTGCAATAAGAGTAGCTGAACCAATGCTGTTTGCAGATGTAAGATGCTTATTTATTTCGCTCTGTGAAGCAGTGTCAACATTTATACCTGCCATATCAACAGCAAAAAATTCAACATTTACAGGCGAAGTTTCTTTTGTTCCGGCTATCAATTCTATAATTGCAAAGTCTTGCATATCATGTTCGCCGAAGTAGAAAGTATCATTGTTTCTGGTATTGTCTATAACATAACCTCCACTGGCTTCTGCCACTGAACTCTTAGTCATACCGGCATCGTACCATCCTTTATTGTAATCTTCAAATTCAACTTTTCTAGTATATGTTATATTTGGTGTTGGTTCCGGTTCCGGCGATGCAGTAGGGGAAGGGGACGGTGAAGATTCAACTATAGTTTTTTCAGTATCAAAGAATACTGCAAATATTGATTTATTAGCTCCACCTCCATAGATATATACCGGTGAACCTGCTTTTACCATTACTTCAAGTGCAGTCAATTTACCGGAAGCTGTTCCGTATTGTTGTTTTAATTCAACGCCGTTTTGACTTGCTGCAATATATCTGTCTGAGCTTGAATCAAATAGTACAGTCATTGCTCCGTCAGTATCAGGAGTAAAGTATACACATTTAAGTGTCTCACTGCCGCGGCCGCCTTTTAGACCTCTTTTAAAAGTATAAGAAGTGCCATTATAAGTATATTTTCTGTCTTTTGCCTCAGTGTTCCATCCGCCGATACCATCCATGCCGGTACCGCTGGTCAGTTTAGTTCCGTCAGATGTTTCAAAGAATGAGTCAAAAGCAGGATCGTCGAAACGATATAGTGTCAGTGTTTTTGCTTCAGGTTCGTGATATACATGTTTCACTGCTTTATCAAGAGGAGTAATATTGTTTAAGTTTTCCCATGTAAAGAATGTTACCTCATCGTTTTCTTTGAAGCCGTCAAAAACATAATCACCGGGTGCAGAGAACTCCTGAACTGTTTGATTTTTAAGTGCGCCGTTTTCATATGAAGCAGCTACCAAAACGCCGGATTCATAAGGAACACTCACTTTGGTTTTTCCTCCGGGTTGGTCAACAACATCTATATCTGCATTTATGTGGTTAAGTTTCATAAAATCTAAGTTTGATGTGTTAGTTTGAACATAAATTGTTCCGCAGCCGTTAGCATCAAGATTTAGTTTTGAAAGCTCATTTCTGTTAATTCCAACATTAACCTCAGTCCAGTTTGTCCAAGCTCCGGTTACAGGCACTGTAGCGGTTCCTATAATTCTGTTTGTATTAGGACTGAGTGATACATTAATTTCACTTGGTGTTTCAAGCTGTGATAAACGGAAAGTTATATCGGTGAGTTTATCAAGTTTTACACCATCAAATCTTAACCAGTAATTTTTTGTGCTGCCGGCGTTAAGACCTCCGCTGGCACCTTGTTTTGCGTCACTTAAATTAGCACCGCCGCCGTTGTCAGCGCTTTCACCTTCGATTTGTAAATTGGCATATACAATAATTGTTCCGCACTCTTTGTCAGTATAATTTTTTGCTGAAACTTTAAATACGCCGTTTTCGTATATGGTGAGTTTTCCTGTTGAGCTATCTATTTCAGGAGCTTTTCTTGAAGAGCTGTCAAGCTTTTCAACTGTCCAAATCAGTTTTGAATTATCAACAGAAACATCATTATTTAATGCTTTTAAATCAACTGTGCATGGTGAATCAACAGTGATTGTTCCGGATATTTCGGTTTCGGAAGCTGTATATTCACCGATTCCTGCCTTTGAGTAATCAATTCTATTATCTACCAATATGCTCGGATTTGTTGATTTTATATTATATGTTTCAGCTAATTCAATAGTTGGCACAGCTTTTAAGTCTGCTGCTGCTTGTTTCAAAATACCCGGCAGGTTTTCTTCTAAGAGTTCTGATTCAATAGCAGTTTTGGCTGTGTTATAAACACTTAAAATTGTTTCCCAGTTTTCAGGCAGATAAGCAATTTCCGGGCATGCTTTAAACGCATTTTCCAGTTTTTCTAAATAAGATGCGGTAACTTCAGGAGCAACCTTTTCTTTTAGCTGGGTTACTACTGGGAATGAATCTGTCACAGGAGTTCCTGATTGAGGTGTGATTGTAACTGTTATTAAAGCTGTTCCCTCAATATTTGAAGCTGTAACTTTACCATTGCTGTCAACTTTGGCTACATCTTCATTAGAACTTGTATAAGTAACTGTAGCATTGCTTAGTGTTGATAAATCAGTTATCAGCGTATCGTCTTGAAGTGCTGCTGATGCGTTTGATTCAATATAGTTGGCAGGCGCAACACTTGTTTCTCCCTTAGCTACAGCACCGTAAAGTTTTATACCGGTAGGTACTGCGTGTACGTTTTTAACATTTTTAGAAATGCTTCCGCTCACATTTACAGTGGTAGAAAGAGCATTAGCATCATTTGCATTTGAACCAACTTTAATGGTATATGCACCGTTTACTACATAATTGGACTGAGTTGTTTCATCAAAGAAATATACGTCCGATATATTTAAATCAAATGAAACTGTTTTAGTTTCGCCGGCCTTTAATTCAACTCTCTCAAAACCTTTGAGTTGTTTTAATGGCAAAGTTTTTCCGTCTGCCCCGGGAACTGTAACATAAAGCTGAGCTATTTCAGTGCCGTCAACAGAACCGGAATTAGTTATATCTGCAGTAATTCTGACAGTATCATTGGCGTCAGCGTTGGTTTTGTCAGCCTTGATATTTGAGTATACAAAATTTGTATAACTTGTGCCGTAGCCGAACGGATATACAGGTGTTCCTGAATAATATTGATGTGTTCTGCCCGGATAATTATCTGCCTGTGCTATTTCATAATTTGTAAAGTTATAATCAACGCCATTAACATTTTGTTTTGGCGAGCCGAGAGGCATCTTTTGTAGATCTTCAGAAGTATACCATGTGGTGGTTAATTTACCTGATGGATTAACCTTTCCGGTCAGGACTTTTCCTAAGGCTTCTCCTTGCGTTTGTCCGTTATATGAAGTCCATAACATAGCGGCACATTTATCTTTAAATGGTTCTGCATTGATTTGTCCTACAGTAGACATTACTACAATGGTCTTTTCTGGATAACTGTCACAAATCATTTGAACATGTGCTTGTGATATAGGAAGGTCTATTGAACTTCTGTCGTTTGATTCTTTGGAATCTGCTGTTGTTGTTCCTGCATATGCTATAATATAATCTGCAGCGTCAAGAGAATTCTTGTAGTTCTCTACTGAGAAGTCAGCGCTTGCGTTTATTGTAATATACATATCAGCTGTGGAGTTATATCCACCGTCAGCTCCTGTATATTTAGCTTCGTTTGTAACATAAGTATCAGGACTGTCTGTATTTGCTATGTCAACGGTGGCTACAGTCTGCGTCATATTGCTGTAACTGATATTTACAGACGCTTTAGGCATACCGGGCATTGATGCTGCTTCTATTTTTACGTCTGTAACTTTAGAAAAGTCAACATCTTTTACAACAGCCATGCCTGATTTAGTGACATCTTTAAGGTTTGAACCTGATAAAGTCATTCCTCTAACGCTTGTCGCTTTTGACAAGTCAACAGTTCTTGTTTTTCCATCTTCAAGAACAAGATTTATGCTTTTAATATTAAACAGCGGCGTACTGTCGCTTACATTTCCGATGAGTTCAACATTAGCGTTAGAGTTAATGCTTTGGATTTCGTTTTTCATACCTTGATATGGAGTTGTAGTTTTGGTTGGTTCTCCTGAATAATCACCAAGTGTCAGCTCGTCAGCAAGATTTCCTACAACAGCCACATTAGACACTGTGTTTTTGAGTGGGAGTGTATTATTTCTGTTTTCAAGTAAAACCCAGCTCTTTTCAGCGGCTTCTTCGGCTTTTGCAACATGCTCGTCTTTTTCTATTACATCGCTTTTTATTTTTTGATATTCAACATTTGAATCAAATTCGCCGGTTTTCATACGAGCAAGAAACAGACTATATACAGCTACATCCAGAGTCTCTTCACTCATCCATCCCTGTTCAACGGATTCGAATGTACTGCCTTGCGCTCTGGAACCGCAGTCAAGGTTGTTTCCGGCATTAAAAGCTTTTGATACTGCCATAGGCGCAGTTATATCGTCTAAGTTCCAATCCGGAAACAGTTTTTGTCTCATAGATTGTCTTCCGAAAAGATTTTCCCACGCGCCGCAATCTCCGACTACATAGCCTGAAAATCCCCATGTGCGTCTCAATAAATCTGTCAGCAGATATTTGTTAGCGCTGGAAGCAATATAGTCAGAAAAAACTTCTCCGTTTCTGCTTATGGTAAGCGCGTTATATGAACTCATAACTGATGCAGGATTAGAGCTTTCAACTATATCTTTAAATGTTCTTGTATAATATTCTCTAAAAGTTTTTTCTGTCATAACTGATGTTCCGGTTTGTCTTTCGCCTTCACAGTTATTAGCAGCAAAATGTTTAAGGGTTGCTATTGTTTTAAGATATTTTGCGTCTTCACCCTGCATACCCTCTACAGATTTAGCACCTATTTCAGATGTAAGATATGGGTCTTCACCGTATGATTCCTCATTTCTTCCCCATCTTGGGTCCCGGGCAAGATTTATTGTTGGGTTCCAGTATGATAAATCATACTTATTGTTTTTTCCTCTTGCCTCTGTGGATGTTATGTCAGACGCTTCATATACAAGCTGTCTGTCCCAGGTATTTGACATAGCAAGACTTGAAGGGAAACTTGTTGCTTTACCCTGTCTTGCAACACCATGTATACCTTCTCTCCAATAATTATAAGCGGAGACGCCCAAACGTTTTATAGCCGGTGCGCTGCGTCCTGTTTGAGAAACTTTTTCTTCGAGCGTCATTCTAGCTACCAAATCAGCGGCTCTTTCCTCAAATGAAAGAGAAGTGTCCTGGTATGGAAGCGTTTCAGCAATTTCAGCGTCTTCCATAATAGGTTCGCTGATTTGTTCAACAGCTGATACAGCTTGTTCGGTTGGTTTGTTTTCGGTTCCATTGTCGGCAAATGCAACTGTAATCGGCAGTGTAGTTGCCAGCATTGCAGCTGCGGTGATTGCAGATAATACTTTTCGTATAATCATAAAATTTCCTCCTTGAAAATATATTAGTTCATACTTGAACTATAACACTTTTAGTGCTATAATTAAAGTCAAATTGTATGAAGTTTTAGACAAAATATAGCTGGATTGGAGGTAAGGAAAATGCTTCCGGCATACGAGATTAGAAAATCTGACTTAACCGTAAAACATAACAATTACGAGCTTGATTTTCCTGAGCATATGCATAAATATATAGAAATTGTATATGTATATAAAGGATTTCAGCATTTAAAGATTGAAAATCAGGACTTTGAAGTAACAGAGGGGGTTATGACTGTAATATTCCCGGATACCGTGCATTCTTTTTATTCTATAGACAAAAAGAATTCAGAGGTATTAATTGTTATGTGCGATCCAAAATTATTTGGAAATTTGTTCCCTGACTTAAAAAACTTTAGACCTCAAAATCCGATTATAAGCAGGGAGTCGATAAATAAAAAATTTAAAACTGCTCTTACATGTATTTCTCCTGATGATTCCTTCGAGGTTAAATTTTCTTGGGCATGCGTTATTATGTCGTACATTATGGAAATAATGAAACTTGAACATCTGCCGTCTGACCCTGTGACAGATATTTCGTACAAGATTGTTAAATATGTTGAAGAAAATTTTACAGAACCGATTACTAGAGCTTCTTTGGCTCAGCATTTTAATGTGAGTGAATGTTATATTTCCAGAATTTTTGCCCAAAAGTTTAAAATTAATTTAAGAAACTATTTGGGGTTAATTAGGGCGGAATACGCAGCAAATTTGATACGTACAACTGATGAAAATATAACTTTAATCAGTCAGCTTTCGGGTTTTGACAGTCAGAGAACGTTTAACCGCATGTTTAAAGCAGCGTATGGAAGAACTCCCAAAGAATACAAAAATAGTATTAATCAGTTTATAAAAGAATGATAAAACTAATATAAAAAAACATGTAAAATTATAATTTTATTGTTTACTATACACGATATAAGATTGGAGGGATAGCAGTGCTCCAGGACGACAAGATAACGATTTCAACTGTCCGACGGCAGAGAAATTATGAGACAAATCCACATTTTCACAGACACAATGAGATTTATTATTTGGAAGAAGGAAGCAGTAAAATTTTTGTTGACACAAAGCTATATAATCTCAGTGCAGGAAGTTTAGTATTTATTAGAAGCGGAAGAATACATAGGACAGTGGCTGGGGATAATACTAGTCACAAAAGGACTGTTTTAATGTTCCCGGACAGCATAGTTAAAAAGTTATTTGATATTTGTGATGATTCTCAGGCTTTAAAAAATATTGATTCTATGGTTGTGCATATTCCGGAAATTGTCAGGAACCAGTTAAAAACAAAGTTTTCAAATATTCATAAAGAAGTAACTTCTCCTGACAGCATGTCTGATATTGTGCTGAAAAGTATAATAAACCAAATATTGATAGACATGTTAAGAACATATAAAAATAAATCACATGTAGCAAGAGACAGTGATAATATTCTAAACGAGGTTATTCAGCAGGCGATAAATTTTATATGTAAAAATTATAACCGGCAGATAACTTTAAATATGACAGCAGACTATATAAATATGAGCCCAACATATTTTTCTAAAAAATTTAAGAGAGAGACAGGTTTTGGGTTTAAGGAATATCTTGCGAAATACCGATTGCGTGAGGCAGTCAAATTACTTAAAAGCAATAAGTATAGTTCTATAACAGATGTTGCTACACGCTGCGGATTTAATGACAGCAATTATTTTGCTACAGCTTTTAAAGCTGAATATGGAGTGTCTCCTAATAAGTTCAGGCATTATTCTGATGTTTAAAAATTATGCAAACTTGCTAAAAATAGAGTAGAGTGCTTTTAGCAATCCGGGACCTACAAAACTTTCAATAGGAGCTGAAATCAGGGCTATTGCCAAAAATATAACTAGGCTGAGAAGAAGTTTAAGCAGGTTTTTTCCGACCGGAATGAATTTTGTGTATTTATCCCGGGATAATTTATTCAGTTTGCGTCCGTGTCTTGCAGTTTTTCCTGTTTCAGATGCAGTTATTGTAAACCATATCATAGCAGTGACTATTAATGCATTGCATGCTATAATTGATAAAAGACCAAATATTATTCCTTTTGCCCCATATCTTGAAACAAGAAATGTTAGGGAGAATCCTATAGTAAATCCTTTTGAACACAGTCTGATAAAGCTTAGAGGTGATAAAAAAATAAACATTCCTGATAGAAAAATTATGAAAGCGGTAATAATATGTTCATAGATTACAGTTTTAAATATTTCGGAATGTGATACTCCAATAATAACAGAACCTTGGAAGTAGTTTTGCATATATGAAAAAATTTGATTTTTTTATGAAATGATTTGACCTTTTTTTTATTGTTGCCTGTTTTGATGATATAATATTAATTTGAATAGCAGCAGCAATACAATACAAAGAATCATTGAAGCTCTGTTTCTTGTTATAAACTCAGAAGCGTTATTTTTATATCTTCTTGATATTTTTATCTGATTTACATTGCTTACTACATTTGGCATTCCGGTATCAAAAAATTTTTTCATATATGTAGGCCTCCAATTAATACTTTTGCTGAGCTAAATATATAAAATTATATGCCTGATAAAAAATATTATGATTTTAGAAAAAAGGAGAAATTATGAAAACAGCTGAATTAATAACTGAATTGACTGAAAAATATGGAGTCAGCGGACATGAGTCTGCCGTTTCAGATTTTGCAGTTGAGATTATATCAAAGTATTGTGACGAAACAAACATAGATAATATGGGAAATGTGATTGGTAAAATTACAGGAACATCGTCAGAAAATGAAGAGAAACAAAAAATTATGATAGAAGCTCATATGGACCAAGTAGGTTTTTTGGTGTCTGAGATTACAGAAGACGGTGAGATTAAATTTGTTGCGGTCGGCGGTATTGACGTTAGAATTTTGCCGGGTTTGCGAGTTAAAATAAACGGTAATAAACAGATACCCGGTGTAATTATGGTTCCAAAAGACGGCGGTGAGAAAAATGCTGCAATTGAGGAGCTAAGAATATACACAGGACTTCAGAAAGAGAGTTTGGAGAGTATGGTTAAAATAGGTGACCACATTGTCTTTGACTATGAGGTTACGCATTTGTTGTGCGACAATATCTGTTCGGGCTCGCTGGATAATCGGTCAGGTATGTCAGCAATAATTATGGCGCTTAAAAAGATTAAAGAGTCAGCTTTAAAGAATGATGTTTATGTTGTGTTTTCTACCCAGGAAGAGGTTGGGTTAAGAGGTGCGTTTACAAGTACCTATGGTATAGAACCGGATTTGGCAATAGTGGTTGATGTTACTCATGGAACCACTGTCGACTCAAAGGATGACTGCGGTGTATTTGAATTGGGAAGCGGAGCCATTATTCTGCGAGGACCAAATGTTGACTATGATAAGGCACTGAAATTGATCGATTTGGCCGAAGAAAATGAGATAAATCATAAGATTGAAGTTGCCGGAGGAGCTTCAGGAACTACCGCTTGGGCAATTCAAACTGTTGGTAAAGGCGTACAGGTTTTGCTGATTTCAATACCGCTTAGGTATATGCACACAAATGTGGAAGTTTTGAAAACATCGGATGTTGAGAACGTTTCAGATTTAGTGGCAGCGGCTGTAAAACACTTTTCAATTTGAGAATAAGCCGATTTATAACAATGAAGCAGAAATTAATTAATAATGGATGGTGATTAAATGAGCAAAGTAGATATGAATTTGTTAAAGCATTTGTCAGAAGCGTTTGGTGTTTCAGGACGGGAAAGGCAAGTGCGTGAAGTAATATTGTCTGAGATAAGGTCAAGCTGTGATGAAATAAAAGTTGATAATATAGGCAATATAATAGCAAAAAAGCATGGAAAAAATAATAAGAATATTTTGATTATGGCAAGCATGGATGAGCCTGGATTTATAATCAGTGGTTATAAAGAAGGCGGCGGAGCATTTTTGAGTTTTGAACCGGTTGGAATAATCAGGCCTCAGTCGATAGTTTCAGAATCGGTTGTTGTGGGAGATAAAATGATTCCGGGCATTATTTCTCTTAAGGCTGTTCATTTATCAACAAAAGAAGAGCGTGAAAAACTTGTGTGCCTGAAAGATTTGTTTATTGACATTGGCGCCGATAATAAACAGGCTGCTGAGCGTGAAATTTTGATAGGAGATTTTGCAGGATTTAAAAGCAAATATACCGAACTTGGTGAATATGGCGTTTCAAACAAAGCGATAGGACAGCGGGCTTGCTGTGCTGTTTTAGCTGCGCTGTTGAAGGCGGACTATGATTGCAGTATAACTTGTGTGTTTACAGTTCAAAAGCAAGTTGGGCTTAGAGGAGCAAAGCTAAGTTTTGGTTCAGATGATGAGTTTGACGAGGCAATAACTCTAGATACAATTGAAGAGGAACAATATAAATTAGGCAGCGGATGTTTTATACCATGCCTAATTAATTCAACATGTCATGACAGGTCTATAGCAATAAAGCTTATGTCCATGAAAGACAATTTAAATATTGAGAACAAAGATAATGATATAAAATGTGAAATTATAGCTAAGAAGATTGATGACGGAGATATTACAAGTGTAAATATTAAGGGAAAAGGAATTCTGACTGCTGAGCTTGATATTCCGGTAAAAAATAAGAATACCTCATCTGAAATTGTCGATAAACGCGACATAGACGCGGCATATCAGATTATATCAAAATATTTGGAAAGCTAAAACCAATAATTATTTTTATTATCTGATTTCCAAATAAAAATTTGATTGAATTCCCTAGTAATGTGTGTTATCATATACACATTATGACAATTCGGAGGATTATACTATGTCTGAGAAAAAGAGACTATTGATTGTGGACGGAAACAGCATTCTTAACAGGGCGTATTATGGAATACGTCCACTCAGCGCTCCTGACGGCACGCCTACAAATGCTGTGTACGGCTTTTTAAATATACTTTTAAAATATCTTGAGGAGGAAACTCCTGATTATCTTGGAGTAGCTTTTGATTTAAAGGCTCCCACTTTCAGGCATAAAATGTTTGATGATTATAAAGCGCAAAGAAAGCCCGCGCCTGATGATTTTATCGTTCAGATACCGATTATGAAAGAAGTTCTCAGCGCTATGGACTGCAAATGTATTGAGCTTGAAGGATATGAGGCTGATGATATTATAGGGACAGTGTCAAAAATCTGTGATGAAAATGATGTTTCATGCAGCATCCTAACAGGGGATAAAGATGACTTGCAGCTCTCTTCAGATAATACTGTTGTTAAACTAGTGGTGACCCGTATGGGTAATACAACCACTACTCCATACGATTATAACGCTGTGATTGAAAAATTTGGGGTTACACCGAGCGAATGTATTGACGTTAAAGGGTTGGCAGGAGATCCAAGCGATAATATACCGGGTGTAAAAGGAGTTGGAGAAAAAACAGCTGTTTCACTTATTGAAAAGTATCAGAGCATAGAAAATATATACGATAAGATAGATGAAATTGAAGTTACTAACTCTGTCAGAACTAAACTTAAAAATGATAAAGATATGGCTTTTTTAAGCAAGAAATTAGCCACGATTATTCGCGACGTTCCCATAGATTTCAAGTTTGAAGATTATAAGTTTGAGGAGCCTGACGAAAAAAAGCTGAGTGAAATATTTATTAGATTAAACTTTAAGTCTTTTTTGAAAAGACTTAATCTGAAAGGCGTTGCAGAGGATGAGCGTGTGATAGAAACTATTTCTTCCGACTGTGAAAAAATAGATATAATCGGCGCTGAAATTATGTTAAAGGATGCTGACAGCGTTTATTATTATCTAAACAGCGGTATGGATAAAATGTACTTTTCCAAAGACGGCAAGAAGGTTTGCTGCTGTACGTGTGATGACAATTTTTTAAAAAGCTTTTTTGAAAATGAACGCATATCAAAACTCGGATATGATATAAAAAATGATATTATACGCCTAAACGATAAAAATATAAAGTTTAATGGGATAGGTTTTGATGTTTTGATTGCCGCATATATAAATAATCCAACAAGAACAAAATACGATTTAGATATTTTGTGTTTCGATTATTTAGGTATGAATATGCCTTCTTCAAATATAGAAGAAGACGGACAAATTTCTATGGATTTAGGCAATGAAGATTCGAATGATGACGCCGGAGTTTTAGCGGCGATAATAAAGCTAAAGAATTTTTTTGAAGCTGATATAAAAAAGAATGAGCAGGAAGACCTCTATTATAAAATAGAACTTCCGCTTGTTGAAGTTCTTGCAGATATGCAAATAACCGGTATGTATGTGGACAAGAGTGAGCTTGAAAAGTTCGGAAACATGCTGAAATCTAGAATAGAGGTATTAACTTCTGAAATATATGATTATGCGGGTGAAGAATTTAATATTAACTCTCCAAAACAGCTGGGAAATATACTGTTTGAAAAGCTGTCGCTGCCTCATGGTAAAAAAACTAAGAGTGGTTATTCAACAAATATTGATGTATTAAATAAGCTGATGGGTGAGCATCCCATTATTGAAGATATAATGGAATACAGAACTCTGACAAAGCTTAACTCAACATATGTTGACAGTCTGATAAGTATAATAAACCCTGTGACAGGGCGCATACATTCAAGTTTTAATCAGACGGTTACAGCAACCGGAAGAATCAGCAGTACCGAGCCTAATTTGCAGAACATTCCGGTCAGAACTGATATTGGCCGTGAAATCAGGAAAATGTTTACGGCTGAGGGTGATAACAGAGTTTTGGTAGACGCCGACTATTCACAGATAGAATTAAGAGTGCTTGCAGATATTTCGGGTGATGAGAATATGTGCGGAGCGTTTAGAAATAATATAGATATTCACAGACAAACGGCTTCTCAAGTTTTTGATGTGCCTTTAGATGAGGTTGATTCCACCATGCGTTTCAGAGCTAAGGCTGTTAATTTTGGAATAGTTTATGGTATTGGCGCTTTTTCACTTGCTCAGGATTTAAAGATTTCACGAAAAGAAGCGGATCAGTATATTAAACATTACCTGGAGCATTATCCAAAAGTTGATGAATATATGAAGAATATTGTTGAAAAAGCAAAAGAAGACGGGTATGTAACGACTATGTATAACAGAAGGAGATATTTGCCCGAGCTTAAAGCAAGCAATAAAATAACCCAGGCATTTGGCGAAAGGGTCGCTATGAATGCTCCTATACAGGGAACTGCCGCAGATATAATAAAAATTGCCATGGTAAACGTGTATAACAGATTAAAAAGGGAAGGACTTAAATCCAAGCTTGTTCTGCAGGTTCATGACGAACTTATAGTAGAAGCTGTAAGCGATGAAAAAGAAGCGGTAGAAAGGGTTGTGAGAGAAGAAATGCAAAATGCGGCTAAGCTGAAGGTTCCGCTGATTGTTGACCTGAACGTTGGGCATAGCTGGTATGATACAAAATAAGCGCTTAATATGATAACAAAAATATTACAGCAGGTTTCAATTATATTAAATATTTGAAAACAATTTCTGATTTGCTTGATAGGAAATGATAGTATGTGTTATAATATATTGGTATGTATGTAAGGAGTTGGGCTGATTGATTATTGTTGGGCTTACAGGAGTTATCGGTTCCGGTAAAAGTACCGTTTCCCACATTTTATCAGAGTTGGGCGCATATACTATTGACGCGGACGAGATTTCCAGAACTGTTCTTGATAAGGATACTCCGGCGTATTTTGAAACTGTTGAGCATTTCGGCAGGAAAATTTTAAGTTGTGACGGAACTATAAACAGAAAAGAATTGGCTAAAATTGTTTTTAATAATAAAGCTGAACTTGAAGTGTTAAACCGCATTACTCATAAATATATTTTTATAAAAATGCAGAATATGATTGATAAGTATATCTCTGCCAGCGGTTCAGGTGATATGATTGTGCTTGACGTGCCATTATTATTTTCTGATGATTTTAATATAAAATACGACAAGTCTGTTGTTGTTACAGCCAGCCGGGAAATTATCATCAAACGCGTAATGCTGCGGGATGGTATGGATGAATCAGAAATTTTGAGCCGTATAAAAAATCAGCTTACTGATGAAGAATTAATAAAAAGAGCAGATTTTGTTATAGAAAATAATTATGAAAATATTGATGAACTTAGAACATGTGTAACAGGTATTTATAAAGAGTTGATAAGTTTGAATACGTAAAATAATGATTTGAGGTTGAAATATATGAGAATACCTGACAGAACACGGCGCAGGTCTCCGAAGAAAAAAGGCAATAAAGGGTGTGCTGTGGCTGCCGTTTTTGGTGTAATAGTTATTATATTATTATCAGCTTTTCTGTTTAGGAGCTGTGTTTCAGGAATAAATAATGCGCTTTCGGGTATAGGAAGTAATATAACAGCGCAGACTTATCCAATAAAATATCAAAACTTGGTTGAAAAATACTCCAAAAAGTATGATGTTGATAAATATTTAGTTTACGCGGTTATAAAAGCCGAAAGTAAGTTCGACCAGTATGCAGTATCCCAAGCCGGAGCGTACGGACTTATGCAGCTTCAGACAGAGACGGCTTCGGACTGTGCTAAAAAACTTGATTTGAAAGTTAATTTGCCGGATGATTTATATGTTCCGGATATAAATATACATATCGGCACATATTACTTATCATGGCTTCTTGATAAATATGAAGGCGATATAAGCCTGGCTATTGCCGCCTATAACGGCGGTATTGGAAATGTTGACAGCTGGCTGAAAGATGAAAGATATAAGGATGGTAAAGGCGGACTTTCAGATATTCCTTTTGCGGAGACAAAAAACTATGTTACCGGAGTGAATTCCGCATACCAAAAATACAAAGAGCTTTATGAATAGTGTAAATATAAATAGGAGGTATTATTATGTCAAACGAAACTGAAAAGAATCTTTTTTATGAAAACAAGAATCAGTATTCATCATTGAGTGAAACGGATAAAAAGAACATGGCGGCTTACAGCAGTGAATACAGGTCTTTTTTGGATATGTCTAAGACAGAACGTGAGTTTGCAGTAAACGCTCAAAAATATTTGGAAACTAATGGATTTGTGCCTCTCAGCTCAAAGGATTCATTAAAAGCAGGAGACAAAGTTTATACTGTTAACCGCGGAAAAGGAATAATTGCGGCAGTTATCGGTTCGGAGGATATTACAAACGGCACATCAATTGTAGGCGCTCATATCGATTCTCCAAGACTTGACTTGAAGCCGAATCCCTTATATGAGGACAGTCATTTTGCATATTTTAAAACTCACTACTACGGCGGTATAAAAAAGTATCAGTGGACAACTATACCTCTTGCTCTGCATGGGGTTGCAACGCTGCAGGATGGAACACAGATACAAATTTCAATTGGTGAAGAGGATGACGACCCAACTTTTGTAATATCTGACTTGCTTCCGCATTTTGCTAAAGACCAAATGCAAAAGAAGTTGGCAGAAGCCATTCCAGGGGAAAGTCTGAATATTATATTGGGAAACATTGAAGGAAAAGACTGCGGAGAAGATGTGAAGGAAAAAGTTAAGTATAATATTTTGAATCTTCTCAATGAAAAGTATGATATATGTGAAGAAGACTTTATAAGTTCTGAAATCGAAGCTGTACCGGCCTATAAAGCTCGTGATTTAGGTTTTGACAGAAGCATGGTTGCAGGGTATGGTCAAGATGACAGGGTTTGTGCATATGCCGCGTTAAGATCTGTAGCGGATGTTAAGAAACCTAAATATACTGCTGTATGTTTGCTTGTCGATAAAGAAGAGATTGGCAGCGTAGGCAATACAGGTATGCGTTCCAGATACTTTGAGAACGTACTTGCAAAGATTGTTGATAAATCAGTTAAAGATTATAACGATATTAAGCTGCGTGACACAATATCAAACTCAATTTGTCTTTCTGCAGATGTATGTGCGGCTTTTGACCCGAACTTCCCTGAAGCGAGCGAAAAGAGAAATGCTTCTTTGGTTAACGGCGGTATTGGTGTTATGAAATACAGCGGTTCGGGCGGAAAGAGCGGTTCAAGTGACGCAAACGCTGAACTTATGGCTCAAATTAGAAAGATATTTAATGAAAATGATGTAAAATGGCAGTCAGGCGAGTTAGGCAAGATAGACGGCGGCGGCGGCGGAACTATCGCCGGTTTTGTTGCTAATTTAGATATGGATGTTGTAGATGTTGGGGTTCCGATTCTTTCGATGCACTCTCCTTACGAGATTGCCGGAAAGCTGGATATCTATATGGCTTATAAAGGTTACAAAGCATTTTATGAAAGATAAATTCAGAATCTGGCGGAATAATCGAAAATTATTCCGCCTTATTTTGTTTTTCTATGGGGGTATTATGAAAAAGTTTAAGAGTTGTTGCTTATCATGTATTTTAGTAGCAGTTTTAATTACCGTTTCTGTTACTGCTTATGGAGTTGAACTTCCGCCACCTTATGAAACTGAAGGACAGGCTGTGTTCAGTGTTTCTAATCCTGTAACAGTTTTAACTGTGGGAGATGCCGCTTATGTAAAAACTGATGTATCAGGTCAGCCTGAAAATCTATATGGATTTGAACTGGTGTTTTCCTATGATGAAAATTTTCTTACATATAAATCATATAGTTTAAAAGAAAAGGACAAGGTTGTTACTGCTGAAAAGGTTTCAGACGGGATTCTTAAAATAGCGGTCAGCTCTTCTGACAATTCAAATATCAAGAGCAGTGTACTGACTACGTTGAATTTTGTTGCAAAAAAGAGCGGAAATACTCAGGTTACTTTGTTGGAAGCTGTGCTCATTGACAGCGGTATGGGTTACACAAAATATAATGATTTGAATAAAAACGTGAGTTTATCAATAAAGGCTAAGAATTCCGGAGGAGGAAGTTCCGGGGGAGGCGGAGGATCCGGCGGTTCAATAACCGTTGGAGGCGGAACAAACTCTACTACCGGGGTTTCTCCTACAATGGAACCTTCAAATAATATACCAACTGTTATACCTGAGGAAACAAATAAACCAACAGATATATTTAATGATATAAATGATGAAAGCTGGTCAAAAAATGCTGTTATTGAACTTTATAACTTGGGTATAGTTAATGGATATGAGGATGGAAGCTTTAAACCTGAAAACAGTGTTACAAGAGCGGAATTTTTGAAATTTATAATTACGGCTTTGGAAGCAGGCGTATCTGAAAATAATATATCTTTGCCATTTTCTGACACATATAATTCAGAATGGTATGCGCCGTATGTTTCTGCCGCATTAAATTTGAAAATGGTCAATGGATATGATGATGAAACTTTCAGACCTGATTCTTATATCAGCCGTGAAGAAGCGGCGGCTATAGTGTGCCGCGGAATTGACGCAATGGGTATATCACTTGATTCATACAGACTTAAAATAACATTTGAAGATGAAAATATAATCTCTGACTATGCTGTTGATTATGTTTATAGACTTTATTCATCAGGTGTGATCAACGGTGATGAAAACCAATGTTTTAGACCTAAAGATGATATGAGCAGAGCTGAAACGGCACAGCTAATTTGGAATCTTATTAATACGCTGAATCCTGTTGAATCTGAGGAACAGATGAAGGTTTTAGGCAAGGATAAAGCATATCCTGTTTCAGAAAACGATTTGGATAGTAAACAAAATGATTCTGATACTGTTGAGAGTGAACCTAGTGCGACGCCAACAGAGGTACCGGATTTGATTCCGACTCCTACATCTATTCCTACTGAAGAACCGCTGCCGAGTGAAACTCCGGGTTCATCGTTTGACACTGATATTGATTATGAGTGCGAGAATTTGGCTGAATTATACTCATATAATAATGTTTACGCTTATTTGATTCCTGATGATGGGAGCCGGGACGCTTTTTACGATGACTTTACTACTTTTCAAAGAGCGGGTGACGGTGAAGCCGAGGTTATTTATTCAATACCATACTCTGATGAAGCTGAAATAATATCATATTTTTTTGCAGGAGAAGAACTTACTGATTTTAAATTTGAGATTTCATCAGACGGAAACACATGGAGCAAACCGGAAGTTAACTGTGATTATTTAGAATCTCCGGGAAAATGGACAAAGGCTTCGTATAGGCTTTCAGAACTAAATCAAACTAAGTATATAAAAGCGATTTTTCCTGAAACACAGAATTGGTGGACGCCTCTAATTGCAAAGGTATCTGCTGTAATTGGAGAAGCAAAGCCGGTGAAGATAAATATTGAAGGGAAAAACGAGCTTATAATTCCAAGATATGATTTTTCTGAGTATCAGTATATTGGGTTTATATCTGACCAAATAGGTGAGAAATTTGATGGCAGTGTTAAATTCTCTATAGCTGAAAGTGAAATTGGAAATTTAGAAATTTCAGAAGACGGAGTTATCAAAATATACAGCGATTTTAAAGATGGCAGTAAGTTTAAGATAAAGGCAGAGAATACTGATTATAATCTTTCAACTGAAATCGAAGTTGTATTGAAGGCTGCCGTTTTAGGAGATGTTGACGGTGACGGAACCGTAAATGAAAACGATGTTAAAATAATATTGACTTATTTTGATAAATCTGAACTTGAAGATAAGGACTGGAAAAGCGTCAGGGACGGGGATATAAACAAAGACGGCGTTATAGATATTGTTGATATTGCTTACGTTGCAAAAAGAGCCGCCATTAATGAAATGGGGAATGTTGAGTGAGCAAGTTAAAAATAGCGGGAGTTGTAAAAGAATCCATTACAGACGGTGACGGAATACGCTTTGTTTTGTTTGTTCAGGGGTGTCCGCATCACTGTTATGGCTGTCATAATCCTCAGACCCATGATTTTAACGGAGGAACAATTGTAGACAGCGGACAGGTTTTGGAAGAATTTAAAGCAAACCCTTTGCTGAGCGGAATAACTTTTTCCGGAGGCGAGCCGTTTTGTCAGGCCGGGGCGTTGGCTGACCTTGCAGAAGAGATTATAAGTTTAGGAAAAAACATAACTGTTTATTCCGGATATACATTTGAACAGTTATATGAAATGGCTAAAGAGGATAAGGACATTATGCGGCTTTTAAATTTAGCTGATGTTTTGATAGACGGAAAGTTCATAATGTCTGAAAAAACTTTATTGTTAAGGTTTAGGGGAAGCAAAAATCAAAGGATGATTGATCTTAAAAAGACCATGGAATCAGACGGAAAAACGGTCTATACTTTTGAGTAGAGAATCAAATTTAATTTGGAGTTTACATATGAAAAAATTATTATCAATTATATTATCTATTATTATTTGTGCCGTGAGTGTTCAGGGAGTTTTTGCAGAAAGTTCAGATGTTGATATAAATACTGAACGAAATGTATACGATGACTGTGCTGATTTTTCTAAAGTTGTTGCCTATAGTGAAGGTTTATCACTTGATGTGGTTACAGATGAAAACAAGTATGCTTTCAGCGGTGATGATACACATATCATAAGGGTGACTTCCGATGCCGAATGGCTGGAATACGCGGTGGAACCCAATGGTTATTTTGTTTTTAACACTGCATTTTCACCCAATGAGGAACTTTCACATTTCACGTTTGAAAGTTCTGCAGACGGAGAAAATTGGACATCGTTTAATCCAATCATCACTGTTGATGATACGGAGCCAAGTAAGTGGATAACCGTGCATTACAGTTTAAAGAAACTGCCTGCGGAAGCTAAATTTATAAAGATTATATTTGGAAATATCGGCGGTACGCCATGGTCGCCTTGTATAGAAAGTATTGAGTTAAAAGAACATAATACTGACGAAGTTGGTTTTGCAGACTGTGTGTCAACAAAATATTATAATTCAACAGCTAAACTAAAAAATCTTGGGTTGATAAACGGTTATAGTAATTCGGAGTTTAAACCGAGCGGTGATATAACAAGGGCTGAGTTTTCAGCGATGATGGCTAAGCTCCTGGATTTAAATTCTGTATATAATCCGGCGTCTCTAAAGCAGGTTTTTAATGATGTAACCGCTGATTACTGGG
>OLNI01000605.1_pt1 | contig 28830 bp, 26 predicted proteins | sample 1672921 | NCBI WGS metagenome assembly OLNI01 (sample SAMEA3136737, study PRJEB25190) | human gut metagenome | biome: human gut; feature: human-associated habitat; material: faeces | place: Austria | collected 2013 | reverse complement strand
ATCCACTTATGAGCAAGCTCATGTGGATGAAAGACCTTTTGACCCTGGCATCATTTAAATTAAGTATTTTATAAGATTTCTATGGTTGTGCGAAGGACGGATTCTATAGTATAATGTAAATTCGTAAGGAGCTAAAGAGAAATGTTAGAAGAAAAACCAGAATATAAAAAACGAAAAAAATATACGAAAAGACGTCAGCAAGTTATCAGACAGTTATTCTTTACAGGAGTGGCAGTCGTTGCTGTTATCATCGGTTGTGCAACATGGGCATTAAAGTCTGATAATATGGCAAGAAAGGCTGATATACAGGCAAAGACATCTCAGACCGGCAGAAAAGCGGATGCAGCAAAGACATCGGTTGAGAATGGGGTACAGGCGAACAGTGAAGCTGTGAAAGAGAAGACAGATGATAAGGATACATCAGATACGACTAAGAAGACAGAGACAACAGAGGAGCGAATTGCAAGGGTAAGACAGGAAGCAGTTACGGCAGGATACCCGGAGAAGGTCATTGAACTTCTGGATAAGAATCCGGAGACGGTACAGTTTGTGGAAGATTATGGAAAGAAGAAAGATCAGGCACCGGCTGCAACTGTGGAAGCAGAAGATGGTTATTCCGGTATGTTTCCGGAGATTCTCCAATGGGATGAAAGATGGGGATATTCTCCATACGGAACGAGTATTATTGCAGTAAGCGGCTGCGGTCCAACTTGTGTTTCTATGCTGGTCGTAGGGCTTACCGGAGATAAGACAGTGACTCCTTCAGTAGTTGCTGATTACGCAACACAGAACCATTATGTAGATGAGAATAATGATACGACCTGGGCATTTATGACATCAGGCGTGGAACATTGGGGACTGACGTGCCGTGAGAGTAATGGGAATGAGAGCGAGATCGCAAAAGAACTGGAGGCAGGGCACCCGGTCATCTGCAGTATGCGTCCGGGAGACTTTACAGATATCGGACATTTTATCATATTGACATCTTATAATAATGGAAATGTCACGATTTGTGATCCATTCAGCCTTGAAAATTCCAAGAAAAGCTGGAATTATTCCCAGATCAGTTCCCAGATCAAAGCAGTTTGGGTATATTCAAAATAATTCATAAAAATTCATAAAAATACAGCCTCTAAATAAAAGTAGAGGTTGTATTTTTTTAGAAAATGGGTTACAATTGTTTAAATGTATACAATAACACAATATAAAAAAGACATCCCAAAGATACGGGAGGGCGCAAGGAGGGACCCTGGAATGAGTAATAATGAGGTCATGAAATTAGAAGAAGATAAAGATTTAAAAGGAGAATTTAAGGAGCTTTGCAAAGCCCTTCGTAATAACCATAGAATTGATCCCAATCTTTATGTAGAATATGATGTAAAGCGTGGACTGCGTGATTCAGCTGGAAAAGGAGTCCTGACAGGACTGACTGAAGTTTCAGATGTAACAGGATATAATCTGATCAACGGACGTAATATTCCGGCAGAGGGACGTCTTTATTATCAGGGAATTAATGTTAATGATATTGTAGACAGTCTGAAAGACAGAAAATTTGGATTTGAGGAGACTGTATATCTGTTGATGTTCGGACATTTACCAAATAAGACAGAACTGGAACATTTCCTGGATGTAATGTTTGAATTACAGGAGCTGTCCGGACGATTTGTCCGTGATGTTGTCATGAAAGCTTCTAATGAGAATATTATGAATGCGATGCAGCGTTGTGTATTGACACTGTATTCTTATGATGAGAATCCGGACGATATTTCTCCGGAAAATGTACTTCGTCAGGCACTTGAGCTGATTGCAAAACTGCCACTTATTGCCGTATATTCTTATCATTCATATAGACATTTTCGTAAAGATGAGATGCTCTTTATCCGTAACCCGGAGAAGGGATTATCACTGGCAGAGAATATCCTTCTGATGCTCAGACCAAAGGGAGAATATACAGAACTTGAGGCAAAGGTACTGGATATTGCGCTTGTACTTCACGCAGAGCATGGCGGTGGTAACAATTCCACGTTTACAACGCATGTAGTAACATCTTCAGGAACAGATACTTACTCTTCAGTAGCAGCTTCTATCGGTTCTCTGAAAGGACCTAGACATGGTGGTGCGAATCTGAAAGTTCAGAATATGTTTGATGATATTAAAGCTCATGTGAAAAACTGGGGAAATGAAGAAGAAGTGGGTGCTTATTTACACAAGATTTTGAATAAAGAAGCATTTGACCATTCTGGATTGATCTATGGTATGGGACATGCGGTTTATACATTGTCTGATCCAAGAGAGGTAATCTTGAAGAGATTTGCCAAAGCTCTTGCAGAAGAAAAAGGACGGATGAAAGAGTTTGCTCTCTATGAGCTGGTAGAGAGTCTTGCAGGTAAGATGATCAAAGAGCAGAGAAATCTTCAGAAAAATGTCTGTGCAAATGTAGACTTTTACAGTGGATTTGTGTATTCTATGCTTGGTATTCCACAAGAACTCTTTACGCCAATCTTTGCAATTGCCAGAATGCCGGGATGGAGCGCACACCGACTGGAAGAGTTGACAAATGCGAACAAAATTATCCGTCCGGCTTACAAATATGTGGGACATCATACAGAATTTGAGACAATGGAAGAGCGCAGCGCAGAGAAGATTACAGATGAAGATGTAAAAGAAGAGCCGGAAAAGTGCAAGAAAGAAGAAAAAGGGAAAAAATAAAAAACATATAGATACAGGAGCATGAAATATGGAAGAGAAGCAGGAAAAGAGCAGAATAGACAGACAGTTTGATTTTATCCGGGAGATTGATAAGGAAAAGTTTATTACAAGACAGACTTTTTTATCAGATGCAAAGCGGCGTGAAAACGATGCGGAGCATGCATGGCATATGGCAATCATGACGCTGCTTTTAAGTGAGTATGCCAATGAGGAGATTGATGTTCTTCGGGTTCTCAGTATGCTTCTTATCCATGATCTTGTAGAGATTGATGCCGGAGATACTTATGCATATGATGAGGAAGGAAAGCAAACACAGAGAGTACGGGAAGTAAAGGCAGCAGACCGGATCTACGGAATCCTGCCGGAAGATCAGGGGGAAAAGCTTCGTGAACTTTGGGAAGAATTCGAGGAGGCTCAAACGCCGGAAGCTAAGTTCGCGCACGTGATGGATAATGTTCAGCCGGCGATGCTGAATGATTATACAGAAGGAAAAGACTGGATTGCCAAGGGTGTGCGGTTAAGCCAGATACTGGAACGCAATGCACATACAGCAGAAGGTTCACAAAAACTGTGGGATTATGCATATACAAACTTTATTGAGCCAAATGTAAAAACCGGTAAGATTAAAGATGATACAAAGTAGATAGATTAGAATATAAACAATCATAAATGCCATACAGACTGACAGATATCCGAAATCAGGATATTTATAGTCTATATGGCATTCTTGTTTATCATTTTGAAAGCCGCTGATAGAACTGCTCATAAAAATCCACATCTTCTATGTAGGGGAGAAGATAAAAAGTCTGAAGTATCTGAATACTGAGTGCTTTTATCTTTTCACTGTCTTCGGATGTCATAGCATAGTTTTGTAACGGTTTGAGATAGTAGTGCCAATCAGATACGAATTTTTCGTGCCTTGAAAAATCCGGCTCATCAATCCATTTACGGACTTTGATCTTTGCCTTTCCGGGTTTTGGACATTCGTGAGTCTGGAGAAAATATGAAAAAGAATCATTTTCATAGTAACGCCCCAGTGGAAAGAGCCGGCAGAATCCCGGACGGAAAGGGTGTATGCTGCAGCGGCTATCTTTATTCAAATACATGCAGGAATCGGTATTTCCATTCATTTTAAGGTGAGGCAGGATCAGTCCGTCTACGACACCAAGTTCCAGGGAAGAAGCAAGAAGAGCCACAGGCGTGGTCTTAAGCCCCATGCATAACCGATACATATCATACGGGTCCAGAACAATGGAATCTCCCATGCCCTGACAGCAGGAAGCACACCCCTGACAGCCCATACAATCAGCTTTTACCATATCGTTGGCAGTATATAGTCTACCGTCTGAAATTTCATTTAAATCAATATCTCTTAACATATTTAAGTCCTCGTTATTTTATTATCACAGGCATTCATGAAATTAAAACTGCCTGGATTTATTATAATAAAAATATTGAGATAATGTAAAGGAAAAACAGTGTTTTTGTACCTTTCGAAAGGAAATGTATGGACTTTAAAAATTTACTGTGTTAAAATGTAACAGTGATGAGATATGAAAACAAAGGAGTGTAAATATATATGAGCAAGAAGATCAGAACGGAGGCGGTTGACTATCTTTTTAGCGCCATCTTAAGTCTGGAGAATAAGGAAGAATGTTATACATTTTTTGAAGATATCTGTACGATTAATGAGCTGTTATCGTTGTCTCAGAGATTTGAAGTTGCAAAGATGTTAAGAGAGCACAAGACTTATCTGGAGATTGCAGATAAGACAGGAGCTTCCACAGCAACGATCAGCCGTGTGAACCGTTCATTAAACTATGGCAATGATGGATATGATATGGTATTCGAACGAATTGGCATGGGAAGTGAAGAAGAAAATAAATAAGAAGAAAAAATTCAGATAGAATAATGAGAATGATATCAGGGACTGTTTCAGAAAAGAAACAGTCCCTTTGTTTAAGTGAGAATTATTTCTCTACATATTTTCTGGAAAGAGCGTAAGATCCGATCCATCCAACTAATGTTACGATAGTCAGGATAAACAGAAGAATCCAGGCACTTGTGTATGCTCCTGTTCCGTCATAAATCGCAGCAACCATAAGAGAACCGCATGTCAGACCAACCTGAGTAAAGCTGTTTGCAATACCATAAGCCTGTCCATATTTCTTTGTACCAAATACAGCAGCTGTTACAAGTGGTGGAGTTACAGTTCCTATGGCATCTCCAAGTCCGAAGAGGACTGCCATAATATAAAGCATTGTTACGTTGCTTCCCATTAACATGAAGATGAAAGATACTGCGAATGCAACACATCCACATACAGTACTGACAACAACACCGAAACGGTCATTTAACCATCCAAGTACGATCTTGCCAAAGATACCAACCATTGAGTAGATGGAAATAATTGCAGCCTGAATTGCCGGTCCGTGCATTTCTTCAATTGCCGGTGGGAATTGTCCCAGAGAACCGGAGTTAATAAGACCGTTGCAAAGCATACCGATCAGCATTAACCAGAAGAAGAATTTTGGCCAGCACTGCTGAACTTCTAAAGAAAGATCGGACTCTTTTTTACCAGAAGATTTATCAGCAGTTTTTGTATCGACTTCGTCACTTCCGTATGGTTTCAGTCCCATATCCTCAGGACGTTTACGAAGGATGAAGAAGGCAGCTGGAAGAGCGATTACAAGTACAATCAGAGCCATGATCTGGTATGTATGTCTCCAGCCATATTTTCCAAGTAACATAGTTACGATTGGACTGAAGATTGTACCGCCAACTCCGATACCAGCCATTGCAATACTCATTGCAAGACCACGTTTTTTAGCAAACCAGTTTGTGATCATCATACTTACTGGAATCAGTGCAGAATTTAACCAGAATACTCCAATGAATACAGAGGAGATATACAGGTGAATTGCATTCTGAGCCAATGAGTAAGAAGCGTAAGAGAGTGCGAATCCGATAATGCTGACGCACTGGATTTTACGCATATCGCCTTTTGCAAGTCTGGAAGAAACCATAGGGGAAATAAAAATTCCCAGTCCTTGAAGGATTGTATTTGCAAGAGTAAATCCGCTTCTTGAAAGACCAAGTTCTTCTGTTACCTGAATGAGGAATTTGTTACTAAGTGCCATGATCGGAGGTACCATTGTACATGTGATGAGAAGACATCCGATTACAATATACCAGCCATAGTGTATTTTTTTCTTTTCCATAGTCTTATTCTCCTTGTTTGTTTAACCAGTTGAATGCACAGGTTGCGTGTACAGCAGCTCCGTACGGAAGAGCATCTTCATTGAAGAGGACTCCTGGGTTGTGATGCTGTACCGGACATCCGTCTACCTTTGCTTCTATCATGAAGTAAGTTGTTGGCACATGCTCAGAAATAAAAGCAAAGTCATCGGAAGGTGTTACCATATAATTAGTTTTTCCGATGATTCCCGGTTCAATTTCAGAAGCGTATCCGGCTAATTCCTTTGTCATCTCAGGATCGGAGTATGTAGAAGGAACATCGGAAAGTACTTCATAGTCAACGGTTGCTCCGAAAGATTTTCCTTCATATTCGCAGATTTCATGCATTCTCCTTACAAGTTTTTTACGAAGTTCTTTATTGTATGTACGAAGAGTTCCCATCAGAACAGCCTCGCCTGGGACAATATTCGGTGTTGCTCCCGCATTAAATGCGCCAAATGTCAGAATCGCACGCTCAGCAGATGGTGTCTCACGTGCGATCAGGTTCTGAAATGCACTGTAAATGTGAAGACCAACGTTAATTGGATCGATACCAAGTTCCGGCATTGCTCCATGACAGCCATTTCCATGAACGGTAATCTTGAATCCGTCACAGGAAGAGGTCATATAACCAAGTCCGTAATTCAGGGCTGGTTTGGAAGAATCCAGCATAACATGCATGCCGACAGCAGCATCAACTTTTGGATTTTCCAGGATTCCGGCAGCAATCAGCTTTTTGGATCCTGTAAATGTCTCCTCAGCCGGCTGGAACATGAGTTTTACACTTCCGCACAATTCATTGCGGTGTTCATACAGCATCTGAGCTGCACATAACAGCATTGCTGTGTGAAAATCATGTCCACAGTTGTGAGCTGCATCAGTTTCAGTTTTAAATGGAAGATCGTTGTTCTCCGGCATTGGAAGAGCATCCATATCTGCACGAAGCAGAAGAACCTTTCCTGGCTTTGCGCCTTCAATCAGAGCAGTCACACCGGAAGGACAGATCTCAGTTGGAGTCAGTCCGATTTCACGGAGACGCTCCATGACGTATTTAGTTGTGTTTGGCAGATCCTCGCCAGCTTCTGCGTGCTGATGAAGATAACGTCTGTCTGCCTGCAATTGAGACTCAAGCTCTTTTGCACGCTTTAAAAATTGATTCATAGTAATTCCTCCTTATAGAAATAAAGACAATATAAAGACCTGTCTTTATTATAGGCAGATGTTATATTAAAGTCAATAAATATAGATAAAATATATGTATTGCACAAAATACAATTGCCTATATTGCATAAAAAGCAGTGATTTTAATTAGGAATAATTAATAAGAAATGTACGAATATAAGAAGTGTGAAAAGGGCAGTTAGCCATATCAGAAAAAGTGTGGTATCATATTATGGAACAAAGCAGAAGGAGGTCGGAATGTGGGGAAAAAGATAGCAATTATCGCGACCGATTTTTTGGAACAATTCATAAAGGATATGATTACTGAGTTGGATATGGGGTTTCAGTATCACATCTTTACATATGAAAAATTCGAAGATATTAAGGATATTTATAAAAAAATCGGACCGGAATATGATGGGATTTTAACAAGCGGAAGTTTTCCGGCACATATGATTCATCTTTACTATCCGGAAGAGAAGCGTCCGATTGGATGTTTTAACACCGATGACACAGCCATGTATCGTCTGCTGCTGAAGCTTTTGCAGCAGAATCGAAAGCTTGATTTTAGAAGAGTATATGCAGATATCATGGAATTGTTTGGTGGTAATCTGACGGCATTTGTAGAAGGACGGGAAGCCATGCCGGATCTTACCATTCTTTCTAATGAGACATTTACATTGGAAAGGATGCAGAAACTGGAAGAAGAACAGTATGAGAAACATCTGAATCTGTGGAAGGAAGGAAAGACAGATCTTTCAATTACACGTTTTTCAAGCATTGTAAAGAGATTAAAAGAGCAAGGAGTCAATGTATATTTTCCTTATCCGGGACAACAGTATGTACAAAATGTCTGTGAGAGACTGCTCAGTGATATTGAAAAACGGGAACTGGAAGAACGCCAGCCATGTGTCATTGTAGTTCGTCTGTTAGGAAAGGAGAATTCAGTTAGTTATTTGCGAGAGCTGGATTCTAATTACATTCGGTTGGAAAGCATGATGATGGAAATGTTTGGAAATGGTATCACAGAATTTTCACTTCACAGATATCATTATGGAATGGAGATTCTTGCAACCAAAAAAGATGTTCTTAAAATAACGGAGGATCTGTCAAGAGATGGATTGTTCGCAGAACTTAAGAAACGAAAGACCGGCTGGAACTTTTGTATTGGCTATGGTTTTGGAGCAGGAATCGCCCAGGCAAGATTGAATGCGTTGAATGCATGCCATGAGGCAGAACTAAAAAAGAATACGAGCTATGTAGTAACAGAAAAGGAAGAACTGATCGGCCCTCTTGGAGTGGAGGCAACTGAGACATTTATGGTTGATAATCAGTCTTACCGGGATATTAAGTCAAAACTATCACCGATCACGGTCAGCAAAGTTATGTCTGCCTTGGAGGCATCTGCAGAAAAAGAGATTACAGCACAGGAACTTGCGTTCAGGCTAGGAGTTACAAAAAGAAGTGCGAACCGTTTTCTGTCAACATTAGAGCGTGAAGAAATATTGAAAGTTGCATACAAAAAGAGAACTACTTCCAGAGGAAGACCGGAGAGTGTATTTGTGCGAAAAGAAAAGTAGCCGATGAAGGCTACTTTTTTTTGTGTACTGGTTCTGGTAATTCATCAATAATCCTTTCAATCAGAGCCTTCTTTGCATATACATCAAAGCTAAGAGAAGAAATTAGAGAAAATAACTGCAGATATTCCCGGTCACTGTCAGAGAGACCTTCCATATCTTTGAAAGTATTCTGAGAAGTCTCGTATGCTTCGCGGACTTCATCTTTTAAGTTCTGAATCTGGCTCTTTGCCGTGTCGCAGACTTCTTCGTAGATAGATGCAACATCGACAGCACTGTCTGTATCAAAATACTTTTCCGTAATTGGAGTAAGAATCGTCTCAATATCCTTGATGGACAGGATCGTTTTAAAATAATAGATAAAAATCATGACAACCACATGTTCTTTGGAATACTTCTTCTTAACCGGTGGTGGGAGAAGGTTGTTCTTTGCATAATTATTGATCATTGTCTTTGTCAGAATCTTATCCTTATCGTACCGCTTACTGGAGCTTAACTGTTCGTCCATAAAGCTGGTCACCTGATCCATATATAATTCAATATTCGGTATATCCTCAGAGCGTACATAATCCATATTGGAAATACCTTCTAACATGCTGTTCAGTAGTTCATCCATATTAATCTTCATAATTGCCACCTCAATATAGATATTATATAGTAATAAAAACTATATGACAAGCAAAAAATAAAATGTTCACATATTGTTAAGAAAATAACATAACGAGCTAATGAGCAGTTAAAAATAGGTTAGATTAGTGGAGGAGAGTACGTGTGTGTGGTAAGGTGAATGCAAGAAAATTACGAGGAGGCAACGAAGATGATCAATGCAATTTTAGTAGTCTTGTTAGTTTTGATTGGAGGAGTACCATCGATACTTTTGACATTAAGTGTACCGGTGATGTTGGTATGGAAGATTTACCGGAAAGTCAGATATGGGTATAGCTTATATCAGTAAGTGAAGATAGAAGAATCAAAAGGGACAGCATCTGAAAAAGGTGCTGTCCCTTTTGATTTTAGCAAAATCTTAACATATGTATGTGATATAATAGGAGCACCTAAAGAGATGTATTGTGCGATCAATTTGGCGGTGGAATGGAGAACATCTATATGAAAATTTTGAAAAATATAATTATTACGGCTGCAATGCTGGCAGCAGCGACAGCTATATGTTTTATTTTGAGGCCGCTTGTTCCGACAGACACGCATGTGCCGCTTATTTATGTGTTGTCAGTACTTTGTGTATCCAGACTTACAGAAGGATATTTTTATGGGGTGCTGGCATCTATGGTGGCAGTTGTGGGAGTCAATTATATATTTACCTATCCATATTTCCAAGTGGATTTTACTGTGACCGGCTATCCGCTTACATTTATTGTAATGTTGACAGTATCTATTTCAGTAAGTGCATTGATGACTCAGATCAAGATGCAGGAGCATGTGCGGTTAAAGGCAGAAAAAGAGAGAATGAGAGCCAATCTTCTAAGAGCAGTGTCTCACGATATCCGGACGCCTCTTACTTCTATAGAAGGAGCAGCGGCTGGAATTATAGATAATAAAGATGTTTTGACAGAGGAGCAGAAAGAAGAGCTGCTTTTGAATATCAAAGAAGAGGCACAGTGGATGGTACGGATGGTGGAGAACCTGTTATCCATTACCCGGATGAATGATGAAGGAACAAGACTTACGACACACGAAGAACTGGCAGAAGAGATTGTCAGCAGTGCAGTTGTAAAGTTTTCAAAGCGTTTTCCGGACATAAAAGTCGAGGTGGATATTCCAGAAGAAGTTGTTATTGTTCCGATGGATCCAATCCTGATCCGGCAAGTCATTGTGAATATTATGGAAAATGCTGTGATACATGGAGGATCGACGACGCAGGTGAAGGTAACCGTATCTGCGAATGAAACAGAAGCTATATTTTCTATTGAAGATAATGGGAAAGGAATTGATGGAAAGATTTTGCCCATGTTATTTACAGGTCAGATCAGTCACCGGGAAGGTGAGACGTACGATAATAAACGGAGTATGGGAATCGGACTTTCGGTATGTAAAAGTATTATAGATGCGCACAGGGGAAAAGTCTGGGCAGAGAATAAGATAGATGGCGGAGCAAAGATTTCATTTACATTACCGCTTGAGGAGGAAGAACAGAATGGAGATTAAAGACCGTGTATTAATAGTAGAAGATGATAAAAATATTCGAAAGTTTATACAGACGATCCTGGAGGCCAATGATTATGATGTAATCGCGACTGAGACAGGAAAGGAAGCATATAGTCTGATCACTTCCAGATGTCCAGATGTGGTAATCTTGGATCTGGGACTTCCAGATATGGACGGAATGAAGATTTTAAAAGAAGTCCGTGCGTGGTCCAATATGCCGATTATTGTAGTTTCTGCCAGAGATCATGAAAAAGATAAGGTAGAAGCGCTCGATATGGGAGCTGATGATTACATAACAAAACCATTTGGGACATCAGAACTTCTTGCAAGGATTCGGGCTGCGATCCGACATTTCCGGGGAACAAGCAAGAATCAGGGAGAGAGGCAGAAAGTCACATTTTTAAATGGAAAATTGGTGATAGATTATGATAAACACCGAGTCTATGTGGAGGAACAAGACGCAGGACTGACCCAGAATGAGTTCCGGTTATTAAGTCTCCTTGGAAAATATGCAGGCAAGGTTCTGACATATGATTACATGATGAAAGAAATCTGGGGACCAAACATGAAGGGGGATAACCGTATCCTGCGTGTGAATATGGCGAATATCCGTAGAAAAATCGAAAAAAATCCCGGTCAGCCACAGTTTATATTTACAGAAGTCGGAGTGGGATACCGTATTATAGAAACAGATTCTTAATCAGTGATAGCGCTTGTTTAACACAGGAACAATAGCTTTTCAGCTTCATAGGTCATTGCGCTTCTTTTTTATCTTTGTTATAATATGAAAATATGCTTTGGAATATTCTTGGTTATTGGAAGACAGGAGGAATAAGGTGCGGGCAACAGTACTTTGTTATAATTTAAAAGGGACGACCAAAGGTCGGAAGATTGGATTGATTTTTGGATTTTTAGGCTACAGAGTCCGTCATGTGGAGGAAGAAGAATACTTGCTTCCGGTTGGTGAAGTTGCAGAAGGCAGAACAACGGAATCAATAAATGAAGAAGCTGGGGTTAAAAAGAAAGAAATAGAAGCTGTATTTCAAGAGGAGATGCTCTTAATGTGTCCGGAAAATGAGCATATGCTGGATCAGGCACTTTTTCGTATGCGAAAAGAAAAAGTTCAGGTCCCGTTAAAAGCCGTTTTGACAGAGATGAATAAGAACTGGACATCGGTGGCACTTCATGATGAGATCATGCGAGAGCATGAGAAGATGACAGGTGGAAAATAATAAGAAAGGAAACGAAAAGAACTTGAATATATATGATACGTTAAATGATAAACAGAAGGAAGCAGTCTTTCACACGGAAGGACCGCTTCTTATTTTAGCAGGAGCGGGATCAGGTAAGACAAGAGTCCTGACCCACAGGATTGCGTACCTGATTGAAGAAAAAGGTGTCAATCCATGGAATATTTTGGCAATTACATTCACGAACAAAGCGGCAGCAGAGATGCGGGAACGTGTGGATAATCTGGTTGGGTTCGGCTCAGAAAGTATTTGGGTGAGTACATTCCATTCTATGTGTGTGCGGATACTAAGACGCCACATTGCATTGCTTGGATATGACACTAATTTTACAATTTATGATACAGATGATCAGAAGACACTGATGAGGGATGTGTGCAAGTTGTTGCAGATTGACACAAAAATCTACAAAGAGCGTATGCTGATCGGAACCATTTCTCATGCAAAAAATGAGATGTTGACTCCGGAAGAATTTCGGCTTCAGTCGGGCGGAGATTTTCATCAGAAAAAGATTGCGGATGTGTATGAAGAGTATGAAAAGCAGCTCCGGGCTAACAATGCACTGGATTTTGATGATCTGCTTTTAAAGACAGTTCAGCTATTCCAGACACAGCACGATGTGTTGGAATATTATCAGGAGAGATTCCGCTATATTATGGTAGATGAGTACCAGGATACGAATGGGGTGCAGTTTGAGTTGGTACGTCTGCTTGCTTCCAGGTATCAGAATCTGTGTGTAGTCGGAGATGATGATCAGTCTATTTATAAATTCCGTGGGGCAGATATCCGTAATATTCTGGATTTTGAGAAAGTATTTACAAAGGCAGCAGTCATTAAATTGGAGCAGAATTATCGCTCCACAGCAAATATCCTGAATGCAGCAAATGCTGTGATCAGCCACAATCACGGAAGAAAGGACAAGACGCTGTGGACAGACAATGAAGATGGTGATAAGATTGCATTTCGTCAGTTTGATACTGCATTCGATGAGGCAGAATATATAGTATCCGATATAAAAGAACACGTGGAAAAAGGCGAGTGCGACTATCAGGACAACGCCATTTTATATCGTACGAATGCACAGTCCCGTATGTTTGAGGAAAAATTCGTAACAGCAAATATTCCATATAAGATTATTGGCGGCATTAATTTCTATGCAAGACGGGAAATTAAAGATATTCTTGCATATTTAAAAACCGTAGATAATGGTCAGGATGACCTGGCGGTGCGAAGAATTATCAATGTACCAAAAAGAGGAATCGGTCTTACCAGCATTAATCGTGTGCAGGAGTATGCTGCGATGCATGAAAAAGGATTTTATGAATGTCTTAAGGGAGCTGACCTTATCCCGGATATCGGAAGAGGCGTGTCAAAGCTTGAGTCATTTGTAGCATTGATCGAGCACTTTAAAGTAGATGCAAAGGAATTGACACTTCATGAACTGATGCAGGAAATTATTGACGAAACCGGATATATCGAGAGCATTCAGGCAGAGAGTGAGATAGAGGCTCAGGCGAGAATTGAAAATATCGATGAGCTTTTAAATAAAGTCGTTGCTTATGAGGAAGTATGCGAAGAGCATGATGAACCGGTAACACTGAGTGGATTTCTTGAGGAAGTCGCTCTGGTGGCAGATATTGACAATCTGGATGAGAACAGTGATTATGTAGTGCTCATGACTTTACACAGTGCGAAAGGACTGGAATTTCCACGCGTTTATCTTGCCGGAATGGAAGACGGACTGTTTCCAAGCTATATGACCGTGACGGCCGATGATCCGGACGAATTGGAGGAAGAGCGAAGACTTTGTTATGTAGGTATCACAAGAGCCCAGAATGAACTGACTATGACTTGTGCAAGAAAACGTATGGTCCGCGGTGAGACGCAGTATAATAAAATGTCACGTTTCTTAAAGGAAGTTCCGCTGGAACTGATATCTACGGGAAATAAATTTTCAGGAAATGGAAAAAGTCTTACAGACCACGCGGATTATGAAGAACCGGAAAGAAAAACGGACTATCAGATGGCGAGACAGGCATTTAAGACGAAAGCATTTGCAGCAGTACAGCAGGGAAAATCCTTTGGAAAGCCTGCAGGGGGAAAGCTGGAGTATGGAGCCGGTGACCGTGTACGCCATATAAAATTCGGTGAAGGTACAGTTTTGTCGATAGTCGAAGGTGGACGTGACTACGAAGTGACGGTGAATTTTGACGGGCCTGGAACGAAGAAGATGTTTGCAGCATTCGCAAAATTACAGAAGATATAAGAAATATGCAGAAGCAGAGAATTTTGAAAAGGTAATTTTACACTGACAAACTTTGCAACTTTCAAATTATACTTTAAAATTTTATAAAATAAATGTGTAGTAATATTTTAAGACCAGTGTTATAATAATATACAATAATGTAACTTGCAAAGGGCAAGGGAAAGGACGAGGGATATGAGTAAAATTGATGAGCTTATTGCAACAACAAAGCTGAACGATCTGATTAACAAAAAGGAAGAAGAGAAAGCTTCCAAGACAGTTCTTTGGATACTGGCAGTGATCGGTGCTGTGGCAGCAGTTGCAGCAATCGCATATGCAGTATATTGCTTCTTTACCTCGGATTATCTGGAAGACTTTGAGGATGATTTTGACGATGATTTCGATGATGACTTCTTCAATGACGAAGATCAGATATAGGTTCAGAACAACAAAACAAGTAGGTAAAAAGCAGGCTGAGATGCCTGCTTTTTTACAGGACGAGGTGGATGATGGATGGACAGTGCTTTGCTCTGTTGATTGATGCAGATAATGTATCTGCAAGGTATATAAAGCCGATTTTAACAGAGCTTTCAAAATATGGAAATATCACGTACAAAAGAATTTATGGAGACTGGACGAATACGCAACATTCAAGCTGGAAGGATGAGCTGCTTAAGAACTCGATCACACCAATCCAGCAGTTCTCTTATACGCAGGGAAAGAATTCCACAGATTCTGCGATGATTATAGATGCGATGGATATTCTTTACGCAAAGGATGTGGATGGATTCTGCATTGTATCCAGTGACAGTGATTTTACGAGACTGGTGAGCCGATTAAGAGAGAGTGGTAAGATGGTTATTGGAATGGGCGAAAATAAGACGCCGGAGCCATTTCGAAAAGCATGCGACAAATTCACAATTCTGGAAAATCTTCTGTCAGAGAAAGGCTTGGAAGATGGAGAGGAAGAATCTCATGAAGTGCTGGGGCGTGAGAAGGTCGAAGATGCAGTTATTAAGATGATCATGGAGAATCAGGATAATAATAAGCAGACCGGACTTGGCGAAGTAGGAAGCCGACTGGTCAGCCTTTATCCGGATTTTGACGTGCGAAGTTACGGATATAGCAGCCTTTCCAAGTTTTTTGAGGAATTTGACAGAATACAGCTTGTGAAACATGGTCATGTAGCTTGGGTTACATTAAAAGAGAACCGTGCGAGAAAAGAAGACGTAGACCAGTTTGTGCGTAATTTGGTGAAAGGTGCCGGAGAAGCAGGTATGGATCTTGGTGCCATCGGAAATCGTGTGTATGATAAATACAAAGATTTCAAACTAAATGATTATGGATATTCCCAGTTCAAAAAATATGTTAAGAGCATTTCTCATATGAAGCTGGAACAGGATGGTAAACGCTGGAAAGCTCATTATAAAAAATAGATAGTCTGTAAAGGAGGACGAGAACGCTATGAAGAAGGGACAGGTATACGAAGGAGTCATCGAATCCGTAGAGTTCCCGAATAAAGGAATTGTAAATGTACCACAGGAGGACAGACGCGTTATTGTAAAAAATGGTGTGCCTGGTCAGAAGGTACGTTTTTCAGTAAATAAAGTGAAAAAAGGAAAAGCAGAAGGAAAACTCCTGGAGGTAATCGAGAAAGCGTCTCAGGAGATAGAACCTGCCTGTCCGCATTTCGGACAGTGCGGTGGTTGCACTTATCAGAATCTGCCGTATGAAGAACAGGTAAAATTAAAGGAGTCACAAGTCAAGGCAATGATGGATGAGGCAGTTGACGGAGACTATATCTGGGAAGGTGTACTGGAAAGTCCAGTCAAAAGTGAGTATCGTAATAAGATGGAGTTCTCTTTTGGTGACGAATACAAAGACGGACCGCTGGCACTTGGTATGCACAAACGAGGCAGTTTCCACGATATAGTCAATGTATGTGATTGTCAGATTGTAGACAGTGATTACAGAAAGATATTGGCCTGTACACTGGAATGTGCGAGAAAATCAGGCCTGCCATATTATCACCGCATGAGACATGATGGGTATTTCAGGCATTTACTCGTGAGAAAAGCAGTGAAGACGGAAGAAATCCTCATTGATATTGTAACAGCATCAGAAGAAGGCTTTGACAGTAAACCAAAGGAATTTCTGGATAAATGGGCAGCAGCACTTCAGGCACTTGAGCTCACCGGAAAGATTGTCGGAATTCTCCATACGAAGAATGACAGTCTCGCAGATATTGTAAAAGACGAAGGAACAGAAGTACTTTTTGGTCAGGATTATTTCTATGAGGAATTACTTGGACTGAAGTTCAAAATCACACCATTTTCTTTCTTCCAGACAAATTCACTTGGAGCAGAAGTGCTTTATGAAAAAGCGAGAGAATATATCGGGGATACGAATGAAAAAGTAGTTTTTGACCTTTACAGTGGAACCGGAACAATTGCACAGATTCTGGCACCGGTTGCGAAGAAAGTGGTTGGTGTGGAGATTGTAGAAGAAGCGGTAGAAGCAGCAAAAGAAAATGCGAAGTTAAATAATCTGGACAATTGTACATTCTGGGCCGGGGATGTATTGAAAGTCATTGATGAACTGGGGGAAGTTCCGGATCTGATCATGCTCGATCCACCGAGAGACGGTGTGAATCCGAAGGCACTTATGAAGATCCTGAATTTCGGAGTGGAGCGTCTGGTGTATATCGCATGCAAACCGACCAGTCTGGCAAGAGATCTGGAGATGATTCAGGGAAGAGGATATAAAGTAGAGAAGATTGCATGTGTGGATTTATTCCCGAACACGGTTCATGTGGAGACGGTAGTACTGCTTTCCCACAAAAAGCCAGACGGACATATCAACGTAAAAGTTGAGTTTGGCGAGGGTGAGGGAAAAGTTCCGCTTGATAATATCGCTAAAAGAGCCGAAGAATATAAGCCCAAAGAACGAGTGACCTACAAAATGATAAAGGAGTACATAGAAGCTAAATACGGCTTCAAGGTACATACCGCATATATCGCAGAGGTAAAGAGAGATTTAGGCTTGCCAATGTACGATGCTCCTAATGCGGTAGAAGAATTGAAACAGCCGAGGAAACATCCTACAGCAGAGAAAGTGGAAGCAATTAAAGATGCCCTCAAGCATTTTGAGGTTATCTAAAATCATGAGCGTACCATTAGAAATAATGGTATACTTATGATATGGGAGGCGAATATTATGATTATACCTGTAAGCGTTAAAAATCAGAGTATTGATTCTTCTGGAATCACAAGTGATTACAAAGCTGCTATAAGTGAATATATTTGGAATGGTTTTGAAGCTAATGCTAAAAAAGTTAGTATAGAATATACACTTAACGAAGCGTTTGGAGTTAAGGAATTAATTATAAAGGATAATGGTGATGGAATAAATTACGATGAATTGGGGGAGACCTTTGGTGCTTTTCTGGCATCAAAGAAGAATTTACTGTCATTACAAATAAAATCCAAGGCAAATAAAGGGAAAGGACGATTCTCTTTTATTGCTTTTTCAAGTAATGCAGAGTGGCATACTGTCTATAAAGATAACAATGTTTATAAAGAATATGATATTAATATGTCCAGTGATAAAAAAGAGGTGATTGACTGTTCTGAACCACAGTTATCTGACAGACAAGAAACCGGAACAGAAGTGAAATTTACCAATATAAATACATTAACTGCGGAGAATATGGGCTTTGAAATAATAGAGCCAGCATTACTTAAAGATTTTGCTTGGTTTTTGTACCTATATAAAAATAAGAATGTAGAAATAGTAGTTAATGATGAAAAGATTGATTATGAAAAGTATATAAACACAGAGTTGAGCGAAAAATCTATGGTTACAATTGAAGGATATAGATTTGAGATTAACTTAGTTGTATGGCAGGAATCAATCTCTGAAAAATTCTGTTGTTATTATTTTGATGACAAAAACGTGTTGAAAGGAAATCGAACTACAACTTTTAATCGGAATACGGTTAACTTTAATCATAGTGTGTTTGTGAAGTCAGAATTTTTTGATGATAAGGAAAATGTTATAGGTGATCACAATGATACCCAAATTAATATGTTCGAATATCCAGATGAGAAAAAGATTCTGAAAAAATTGCATAAAGAGATTCAAATGCTTATTGAGAAAAAAATCAGTGTATATTTATCAGATAAAGCAGAAGAAGCAGTTGAAGCAATGATAACAGAAAGAAAAACGTTCCCGGAATTTCCAGATGATGTATATGGACAAATGCGTAAGAATGATTTGAAGAGGGTAACAAAAGAAATTTTTAAATTGGAGCCACTAATTTTTCATAAATTAAAACAAATTCAAGAAAAATCGTTATTGGGTTTTTTGAATTTGCTTTTGAACTCTGAAGAGAGAGAAAATGTTTTAACTATAATAGAGCAGGTTGTGGAATTATCACCTCAGCAGAGAACTGATTTTTCAATGATATTAAAAAAGACATCTTTGGAGAATATCATTGATACTATCAAGTTTATTGAGGATAGGTATAAAGTAATAGAATTATTAAAAAGTATTGTGTATGATTTGACAAAGTTTGCAAATGAACGTGATCATGTGCAGAAGATTGTAGAACGACATTTTTGGCTTTTTGGTGAACAGTACAATTTGGCAAGCGCTGATCAGAGAATGCAAAAGGCATTGGAGCAGTATAGGAATATTATGTATGGAGAAGAGGATGTTACAGCAAAATTAAATTCAGATGCGGAAAATGAACGACGTATGGACATTTTTTTGTGTAATACGCGAAATATCGAAACAACATTTGAAACAACGCTGGAAGAAAATATTGTTGTTGAATTGAAAGCACCGAGAGTTCTGTTAACGAAAAAAGTATTACGCCAAGTAGAAGATTATATGGATTACGTTAGAAGACAGCCTCAATTCAATAGTGAATTACGGAAATGGAAGTTTATTGCCGTATGTAAAGAAGTAGATGATTATGTTAAAAGCCAATATAAAGCATTTGAAGATAAAGGAAAAGTTGGGTTAGTATTCCAAGTTGATAATTGTGAAGTATATGCACTTACTTGGGATGATATATTTAAGAGTTTTGAAATAAAGCATAAGCCGATGTTAGAACGATTGAAGTATGATAGAGAGCGGGTGGCAAATGAATTAATGGCAGAAGTAAGTGATACTGAAGGGCGAGAAAAAGCGGATACTCTTACGAAAATTGCTGTTGCAAAAGCGTTGTAAAATATTAGTTGATAATTGAAAAAGGAGAGCTAATAAATAATCTGTAAATGAAAGGATGGAGTTGATAAAATGAATGCATCTTTTTATAACGAAATCAAAAAAATTTTAATCTCGGCGAGAAATAAAGTTTATCAAACAGCCAATTTTGCAATGGTTGAAGCCTACTGGAATATAGGAAAATCAATCATTGAAGAACAGGGTGGCGATGAAAAGGCGGAGTATGGTACAGGTTTGTTAAAAGAGTTGTCAAAGCAAATGACGCAGGATTTTGGCAAAGGATTTACCGTTGCCAATTTGAAAAATATGCGGCAGTTTTATTTGACATTTCCAAATGGCTACGCACTGCGTAGCGAATTAAGTTGGACGCATTATCGGCTCTTGATGCGAGTGGAGAATGAAAATGCACGAGAATTTTATATGCAGGAGGCTGTAAAATCCCAATGGAGTACCAGACAACTTGAGCGTCAGATAAATTCTTTCTTTTATGAAAGGCTATTGTCCAGTAAAAATAAAGAGCAAGTTGCAGAGGAAATACAGACATTAGAACCGGCGAAAAAACCAGAAGATGTCATCCGCGACCCATATGTGTTGGAGTTTCTTGGACTGAAATCTAATGATGATTTTTATGAAAGCGATTTAGAACAAGCGTTAATTACACATTTGCAGAAATTTCTTTTGGAACTTGGTAGAGGGTTTTCATTTGTCGCAAGGCAGAAAAGAATAACCTTTGATGGACGTCATTTTAGAATTGATTATTCCGATTCCCGATTTATTCCGATTTTACCATAGAAAGCAACTTCAACCAACATATTTTTCTAAATAAATCGGAATAATTATCAAATGTATTGGAGATAACATATCTTCTGTGTTTTGATAGAAATATCAAAATATAAGGAGGTCTACTATGAGTATCACCATTACCTATGCCGTAGATGAAATACTGCATTTTCTTGAAGATATTCCTCTGTCAGATAATACAGTGAAGTACTATGGCTTTTGTTACCAAGAGGTTCTCAGATATTGCTCTGAAAATTCCCTGATTTCTTTTTCACACTCTGATGCCAACAGTTTTTGTACAGCTCAAGAAAAGCGTGTACAGATGGGAGAAATCTGTAATACATATGCGCTTATCATGCGAAAAGCGGCTTTTGCACTGGCAGATTATTTTTCTTCTGGAACCATTTGCTGGAAACGTCAGACTTATAATGATCGGGTTCTACCTGAATCATATGAAGTGATTTTAGAAAACTATGAAACCTTTCTGTCTGACACGCTGGCTCCTGGTTCTATACGTCTCATTATTCAGATGTCACGGAAATTCCTTTTTTTTCTTGTAGAGTCAGGCTGTACTGACATTTCTGCTTTGGATATCTCACATGTCAGAGGATTTATCAGCCGGGAATCTCCAAAACATATCAGTCACAAGATCAACCTTACATGGCCAGTTAAAAAATTTCTGCATTACTTGCGTGATAATGCCCTGACAGATATCAATGCGGACATTTTCCTTACAAATCCGGTTCCTGCTAGAAAGAAAGTGCTGCCTTGCCTGGAGGATTCAGAAATACAGGCCATTTTTGACAAAGTTGACCTAAACAGTCCTCGGGGAAAGCGAGACTATGCTATCATGCGACTGGCTTTGGATACAGGGCTGCGTTGGTCAGATATTGCCAGCCTGAAACTGTCAGAAATTGACTGGAGAAAAAAAGAAATTTCAGTCCAGCAAGAAAAAACTGGGACAGCATTGAAACTCCCCCTGACAGTGGAAGCTGGGAATGCAGTAGCCGAATATATATTAAATGCAAGACCAAAAACAGAAGTTCCCTATGTGTTCCTACGGCTGAGACGTCCTTTTGACAGGTTAAATTCACGAACGTCTGCGGCAAACATCATGTTACTGTATCAGTCTGAAGGGTTTCGTCACGAGTCCGGAGATGGGAAAAGTTTCCACGCTTTTCGCAGGACGATGGGGACGCGCCTGATAAGAGCAGATATTCCTCTTACAACGGTTTCCCAAATACTTGGACATACCAACCTTGATTCAACAAAACGATATTTGTATCTTCATGATAAGAAGCTCCTGGCCTGCTGTATGGATTTGAGCAAGTACCCTTGCAGAAAGGAGGGACTTGTATGAGTAGAACCCTTCATAGTCACTTTGCCGATGATATTAGGGAAATGGTTGCTTACAAAACAGCGTTGGGACATAAGGCTGCCAGTTATGAGTGGAATCTGCAAAACTTTGACCGTTACTGCATGAAGCACTATCCTGATGCAGTAACACTCACAAAAGAAATTGTTTTTGGATGGTGTCAGGCAGCGAAAGGAAACGGGAAAAGCTCATACCGGGCAAATACCATACGAAACTTCGGGAAGTACCTTACCGCAATCGGTAAAGAGGCTTATGTTCTTCCTACAGAAATGTTTGTGTCACAGAAAGCTGACCTCCCGTATCTTTTTACTGATGAAGAACTGGAACATTTTTTTGATGCTACTGACCATTATCCGCACCGTGGCAACAGCCCTCTATTGGAATACATCATCCCTGTTATTTTTCGACTGCAATACGTATGCGGGTTACGCCCCCAGGAAGTGCGTCTGCTAAAACGGGCGGATTTTGATTTTGGAAAAGGTACTATCTACATATCGGAATCCAAATGGTGTAAAGACCGCTGTCTTCCAGTCAATCCTGAAATAGTGACATTGTGTAAAAGATATGATGCCATAGCACAAAAGATATGCCCTGGACGCATTTACTTTTTCTCTTCTAAAAATGGATCGGCATATACACATGGATGGCTAACGGCAGCATTTCATAAATGTTGGGAACTGTCAGGGAATAAAGAAACATCAAAGGCGTGTGTTCCCTATGACCTTCGACATAATTTTGCAACTCGCACACTTTTGCGCTGGGCAAGGGAAGGAAAGGATTTTGAAGCATATCTTCCTTACCTGAGCACCTATATGGGGCATGCAAGCTTTCACAGCAGTTATTACTACGTCCATCTCCTGCCAGAGAAACTAGCGGTGATGGACTTCATGGATAACACTGGGATCATCCCGGAGGTGCCTAATGAAGAATAGTCAGAAAACCCTGTGGATGCACATGAAATTATATTTTACTGTATTCCTTCCAAAACAAAGGAACGCAAGCCAGCACACAATCACCGCCTGTCAAGACACATGGAATCTTTTCCTAAGATACCTTTCTGATAAAAAGGGGATGAGGCTGGAAGCATTAGGATTTTGCGATATTGATTCCGATACAGTAGTAAGTTTCTTAGATGCAATGGAAAATGAAAGAGGCTGGAAACCGTCCACAAGGAACCAACGCCTTAGCTGTATCCGTTCTTTTCTTCATTATGCGGCATGCATGGAGCCAACCCTTTATGCATATGCTTCGGAGTTGGACGGAATACCATTAAAAAAAGACGTGAATAAGAGTCATGTAATGGAGTTTATCAGCCAAGATGGGATGCGGGAGTTACTTGCAACTCCAGATATCCAGAAAAAACAGGGATTGCGAGATCAGTTTTTCATGGCATTGATGTACGATACAGCTGCACGGGACTGTGAAATGTTGGGAATGAGGTATGAAGATTTCCATGCAGAAAACAATACGGTCTACCTTTTTGGAAAAGGTTCCAAGCCAAGGCTTGTCCCTGTTTCAAAAGAGACTACGGCATTGTTTAAGAAATATAGCCAGAGATTTCATGCAGACAGCAGAAAATCTGACCCACTCTTTTATACAACACACAGGCAAGACAAGACTTTTATGTCAGACGATAATGTTGCCCGATTTCTGAAAAAGTATGCTTCTGAAGCAAGGAAAAAGAACTGTGAAATTCCAGAACGAATTCATCCCCATATGATTCGCAGGTCACGGGCAATGCATCTTTATCGTGCAGGAATGCCATTAGCATTACTTGCTGAATTTCTTGGACATGAAGATCCCGAAACAACACTGATCTATGCGTTTGCAGATACGGAAATGAAACGGGAGGCGATTGAGAAAGCTAAAGGTGACACTGTAGCACTTCCGAATTATGAAGAAAAAGGATTTTGGGAGGGTGATAATGATATCATCGCCCAGCTGTGCAAAGGATATTGAAGAATTATTCCGATTGAAGTGGAAAAGCCATCCTGAAAAACACCTATGATTTCAGGATGGCATATGGTAAAATCGGAATAAATCGGGAATCGGAATAATCGATATTATTCCGAAAACAGAATAATATGGACCTTGTATTTTATAATTATATTTTAAAATGTTTTGTTCTGATAGATTTAAAAGTTGGGGACTTAACACATCAGGACTTAGGGCAAATGCAGATGTATGTTCATTATTATGAGCGGGAACTTATGAATGAAGGAGACAATCCGCCGATTGGTATCGTATTGTGTGCAGATAAAAGTGAGTCTGTAGTTAAGTATACGTTACCTGAAAATGAAACACAGATTTTTGCTTCAAAATACAAATTGTATTTACCAAGCGAGGAAGAATTGCTGCGTGAATTAAAACAGGAATATCAAGCATTGGAATCTATTAAGGCATTGGAGGAAAATAGTGGTAGTGAAGATTAGATTTTGCATCAAGGTGGTGCAAAATTTATATCAGTTATGTATTTGTGGGAAAGGGGATGCATGAACAGTATTCGTATTGTAGAAATATTGCTTATATTTCCGTGATTTTGTGGGGATATGTTTTAATTTGATACTCACGTTGAAACGTGAAAATAGTGTCCAAACTCTATGCGAAAATACGAAGTATAGAGTTTGAACACCTTACTGGGTCGGATACGATTTTCTTAAAGTCAGGAAAATCGAAAAATGGTGATGGGAGGAATAGCGTGAATAATCAGGATACAATGAAACAAAAATCACATATGATCATATACAAAACAGAAGATGGATTAACGAAGATTGAGACAACCTTTGATGAAGATACCGTCTGGTTGTCCATTGACCAGATGGCTGAACTGTTCCAGAGAGATAAATCAACGATTTCCAGACATATCAAAAATATTTTTACTGAAGGTGAATTGCAAAGGGATTCAGTTGTTGCAAATTTTGCAACAACTGCTTCTGACGGAAAAACCTATCAGGTGGATTATTATAATCTGGATGTTATCATTTCCGTTGGTTATCGTGTAAAATCCAAACGTGGCACACAGTTCAGAATCTGGGCAACAAATATCTTAAAAGAATATATGAAAAAAGGCTTTGCCATGGATGATGAGCGTCTGAAAAATTTAGGTGGCGGTGGTTATTTCAAGGAATTACTTGAAAGAATCAGAGATATCCGTGCTTCTGAAAAAGTGTTCTATCGTCAAGTGTTAGAGATTTATGCTACCAGTATTGATTATGATCCGAAAGCAGAAATTTCAATCCAGTTTTTCAAAAAGGTTCAGAATAAAATCCATTATGCCATTCATGGACAGACTGCGGCAGAAGTTATTTATACAAGAGCTGATGCAGAAAAGGAATTTATGGGACTGACAACTTTTGCCGGAAATCAGCCAACTCTCAAAGAAGCTGTGATTGCAAAGAATTATCTGGATGAAAAAGAACTTCGTGCTATGGGTCAGCTCGTATCCGGATATCTGGATTTTGCAGAACGTCAGGCAGAGCGTGAACAGGCAATGACGATGCAGGATTGGGCTGAGCATCTGGATCGTATTCTTACGATGAGTGGTGAGAAGCTGCTTCTTGGAAATGGTAGTGTTTCCCATAAACAGGCGGTTGATAAAGCTACAGATGAATATAAGAAATATAAAGCGAGAACGCTTAGTGATGTAGAGCAGGATTATTTTAATTCTATAAAAATGTTAGAGCAGAAAACAGAGAAAAAATGATAACGAATGTAGTAAACATACTATACGATAAAAGGGTGAATCGGTAATGTATAAATTTAAGATAGATAAAATTCTAGCAAACAAGTCTAATGGAACTGAAGAAATAATTCCCAAAAAGATTAATGTATTAGTCGGTCCAAATAATTCTGGGAAAAGTAGATTTTTGAAAGAAATTAGGGATTATTTATCGGGAGATAATCGAGATATTAAAATCATTAATAATATAGAGTTTTCATATCCTAAAGATTTTTCTGAACTGGATAAAGCATATAATGTTACATCTAAAATGATAAAAGATCAATATGGAAATTGGATGCTCAAATCTTATTCTAACAAGCCTACGCAAATCTTAGACATGACAGCAAGTCTTGAGAGTTATTTTACTCGAAATATGAATACTATTGGTGGTAATTGGGTGGAACACTTTGAAGGAATTGTTGAAAGAAAAGATAAAAACGAATTTTTTAATTGGTGTGGCTCTTTGTTTTATCAATATATGGGAACAGAAGAACGCTTGACTATTTGTAAAACACAAAAAAATTATGGATTAGATAGCAATAATACTAATTATTTATCTTCTTTTAAATATCAAGATGAATTGCTTAATGAACTGGCAATTAAAGTTAAGCAGTTTTTTAGAAAAGATATTTGTTTAGATGGTCAGACTTTAGGTGATCGTTTAGTGTTCAGAGTGGGCGAAAATTTTGATTATATTAGGAGTGCAGCGAATTATTCAGAGGATGTTGCACTAAAATTATTTTCAGAAAGTATGCTTGATGATCAAGGGGACGGACTAAAGAGTTTTGTTTCGACGTTTTTGTCTTTGAATCATAAAGAACAGGATATTCTTTTGTTAGATGAACCGGAAGCTTTTTTACATCCGCCACTCGCTCGCAGGTTAGGAGAAATGATAGGTGATTTTCAGAATGAAGATCGTATCATTTTTGTTGCAACGCATAGTGTAGAAGTGTTAAAAGGAATTTTAACTAAGAATCAAGATGTTAATGTAATAAGAATTAATCGTTCAGAAAATGGAAAAAATGAAATTATGCAATTAGACCGAGAAATATTAAATTCTATTTTGCAGAATCCTTTGCTTAGAGTATCACGGGTATTAGAAGGAATCTTTTGTGAGAAAGTTATTATTACAGAAGCTGAGGCGGATGAATTAGTTTATCAAGAATTATCTGAAAAGATAATTCCTGAATCAGGGGTATTTTTTGCGCATGGACAAAATAAACAGACATTGGCAGTTATAGCAGAATTATATCAAAAGATAGGTGTTGCTTATGAAATGATAACAGATTTTGATGTGCTAAGAGTTTCATCGGAGTTTTATAAATTTTTAGCACTCATGCCGATGGAAGAAAAAGAACGACAGAAGATTAAACATTATGCAGAAGTAATAAGAAAAATCGTGGATGATTCAGTTGATGTAAATGGTATGGAAGAAAAAAAGGCGGAAGAAGTAAAAAAGGAAAAACGCAATGAAGTGTATCATAAGCAGGGAGTAAGATTTTTTGAGGAAGGATTGAAAACAAAGATAAGAGAAACTTTTGATTATTTAAGTGGATTTCATTTGCATATTTTAGAAACGGGGGAATTGGAAACTCTATTAGAAGAGTATGGCGTAGAATATAAAGAGAAGAAAATATGGGTAGTTGATGCAATTAATAAAATTGCAGAATTGACGGATGAAGATATTAAGCCAGAAAGTAAAGTGTATCAATTCATTTATAAAGTCATTCAAAATGAATAGCCTTATTATCCGAAATAGTATTGAATGGCGAGGTTGATGAAATGAAGAAAGAGAGAATTAAAGTATACATATATACCCGAGTTTCCACAACAATGCAGATTGACGGATATTCATTGGATGCACAAAAATCCAGAAAAAGCATTTGCTGATTATAACGATTATGAATTTCCGTATTGTCAGCAGTTGCAGAGATTGAGCGTGAAAACATCCGTGTTCAGACCATGGAAGGAAGAATTCAAAAAGCCCGTGAAGGGAAATGGAATGGTGGATTCGCTCCGTATGGCTATTCACTGGAAAAAGGGCAACTCTTTATCAATGAGGAAGAAGCAGAGGCAATCCGTGTCATTTTTGATCAGTATGTACATACAGATATCGGGTCAAATGGTCTTGCCAAATATCTTGAGAATCATGGTATTCACAAGATTCAGAGACAAAATGGTAAAAATCCGTTGTTTGATGCATCACTTATCCGTAGGATACTGAAAAATCCTGTTTATTGTGGAAAGATTGCTTATGGAAGAAGAAAAACAGAGAAAGTACATGGTACGAGAAATGAGTATAAACTGGTAGAACAGGATAATTATTTGCTGGTTGATGGCTTGCATGAAGGTATCGTATCAGAGGAACTTTGGAATGCGGCGCAGGTGAAGCTGTTGGCACAGGCAAAAAAATATGAAAAAGTAAATCGTGGTAAAGATACGAAAGTGCATTTGTTGTCCGGTATTGTCAAGTGTCCGATTTGTGGAGCCGGGATGTATGGAAATAAAAGTATCAAACATAAAGCTGATGGTACAAAGTATAAAGATTTTTTCTATTATGGCTGTAAGCATCGCACTATGACTCGTGGGCATAAATGCGATTATAGAAAACAGGTTCATGAAGAATTGCTGGATGATGCGGTAGCAGAAGTGATTGTAAAACTGGTCAGCAATCCGAAGTTTGCTGCTATGATGCAGGAAAAGATTAATATGAAAGTAGATACAACAGCTATTCAGCAGGAGATTGAAAACTATGAAAAGCAGCTACGGCAGAGTTATTCTACAAAATCTAAACTGATGGAAGAAATAGATTCTATGGATCCAGATGATAGGCATTATTATAAACGTAAGGCAGACCTTGATGATCGATTGTACAAGATGTATGATAAGATTGAAGACACAGAAAATTTGCTGATCGAAGCCAGAGCGAAGAAGATGGCAGTTGAAGCAGAGAAACTGACTGGTGATAATATTTATAAGGTGTTGATTTATTTTGATAAGCTGTACTCCGTTATGGATGAACTGGAAAAACGTAAGATTATGGAATCGTTGATTTCTGAAATCCAGATTTATGAAGAACGACAGCCAAACGGACAGTGGTTGAAATCCATAAAATTCAAACTTCCGATTATTGAAGAAGATATGGAACTGAGTTTGGACAATAATACCCATGTCGAGACGGTAGTACTGCTTTCCCGCAAAAACCAGATGACACGATAGAGATCGACTTAGACTTGGACGAGCTGGATGCAACCAGTGCAGAGACGAAAGCGGCCTATCAGGAAATCAAAGATTATGTGCTGAAAGAATTTGGCTTGAAGGTTTCAAATTTATATATTTCTCAGGTAAAACGCAAATGTGGAATTGAAGTGGGAGAAAACTAT
>OLNI01000596.1_pt1 | contig 29218 bp, 41 predicted proteins | sample 1672921 | NCBI WGS metagenome assembly OLNI01 (sample SAMEA3136737, study PRJEB25190) | human gut metagenome | biome: human gut; feature: human-associated habitat; material: faeces | place: Austria | collected 2013 | reverse complement strand
CGGCAGCGCTGGCCGCGCGGGTGCGAGCCGCCGCAATGAGGGCAGTACTGCATCATGGCTGGTCCTCTCTTGCGCCCGGCTCGCGCGTGGTTGTGGTATCCTATAAAAGCCCCGGGCCGAGGATTTCTCCTCGGCCCGACCCATTCTTGCTACTCTCCGGTGATGGCCTTGATCGTCTCTTCGTTGATCTCCTTGGCTTCATCGAGGCTCTCGGCCTTCTTGATTCGCTCAAGCTGGATGAGCAGCAACCTCTTGAACGTTTCGAACTCCGTCGGGTTCATATCTTCGTTCCTTTCGTCCATGGCAAGGCTCCTTTCTCCTTACCTGATGACTATATTATATTATAGATTCATCAGGTAGTCAATAGATATTGAAGATAATCTAGCTACTTTTTTGCATCCATGTCGGCCTGGATTAGTCCCTTGATGTACTGCGTGACATTCTCCTGGGACTCAAGGTGCTCTATCACATCGGCCTCGTTGTCCTTGTGGAACTGGATGGTGAACCGCCTCATGTGGTTCTTGATGTACTTGGCGACGGCGGCCGTCTGCGCCGGTGTGGCCATGGATCCTCCTTCCTCTGGTATATAGTCTAATTATATCATCCCCTTGCACCACATTTCCAATGCGCGAAGGCGGAGCCGGAGGGCATTCGAGCCCAGATCGGCACCGCCTTTTACGTTCCTTCTCTTTCGATCGCGCTGCGCGGCCGCTGCGCTACGGCCAGAGTCTGCGCCCGCGCCTGAACACCTCGCGGGCGCAGTCGAGGCAGACGATGGCCAGGCCGCTCTCCGTGAGCCGGTTCTCGCCGAACTTCGAGACGGGCCTGACCCTCATGCAGCAGGGGCACCGCTTCACTCGCAGCCTCGGCGCTCCTCCTCCCTCTGGCGGGCGGCCGTCCTCTTCGGGCTCCTCGCTATGCACTCCGGGCACCTCCTCTGGTTCTTCTGGCTGCGGGGGAACGTCCTGCCGCACACGGCGCAGACGGTCGGGGCCTTGTCGCCCCGGTCGCCTTTGGCCCTATGACCCGCAGCGATGCAGGCCGGGCACGTCTGAACGCGCTCGCCGTACCTTCGCTGCTCCTCCGTCTCGGCGAACTCGGCGCCGCACACGGCGCACTTCCTGGGAACGCGGCTCTCGGCGTCGTTGATGGCCACCTCGAGGGATCGCTCCGCGGCCACGGCCAAGAACTCCTCGCGGGTCGCCCACGCGGCGCCCTCGCCCCGCAGCTGGTTGACGGCGCCCATGGTCCGGCGGGGCATCGCGACGAGGTTGCCGGGGTCGCAGTTGCAGCTGTCGCCGTCGACGGCCATCACCACGTATCCCTCGGGTATCGGCCCCCACGCCTCCTCGTAGGCGATGTGGTGCTTGAAGCGCCAGTTGTCCTTGCTCATCGGCACCGTCGCCTTCTCGGCGACCTTGACGAGGATGCCTCCCTTGGTTCTGCGCTCGTAGCCGATGGGGCGCGCGGGGCGGCCTCCGCAGCCGGCTTTGGTCTGCAGGCCGTGGCGGGCGCGGAAGATGTTGATCTGGCCCCTGGTGAGCCAGATGCCGAAGCGCTCGTGGAAGGCGGCGGCCACGTCCTCGTGCGGCCTGCCGCCGTCGTTCTCCAGCATCCACGCCTCCATCTCGGGCTCGTTAGACCAGCGGATGATCGTCTCGGCGCGCCGCCCCCGGAACTCGGGGTCCTGCCGGAGCTTCCTGAGGCCGAGGGCGTGGGCCCTCATGTACAGCGTGCGCTTGCCCGGCCGCCATCCGAACTCCGCCTCGAAGGCGTCCAGGGTGTCGTAGATGGTGCCCTCGGCGTAATGCTCGCGGAGCCACGCCTGCTCGGCCTCCGGCACCCCGCTAGGCACCGATGAGCCCCTTCGGCACCTTGACCGACTCGCCCTGGGCGGTCATCTCGCGGGCGGCGTTTACCATCAGGTTGCCGTTGGCGATGACGGTCTGGCCGAGCTCGCGCAGCGCCTTGGCCCGCCCGATCTCCTCCTGCAGGTCGTCGCCGTCCGCCGCCTCCAGGCGGTCCATCTCCGCGAAAAGGCGCTCGTTGAGTCCGTACAGGTTGTTCTCGAAAGCCATGTCGATCGTTCCTTTCATACGTGAATCTTGCATTACATTTCCAAAGCGGCGGCGGCGTCCGACGGGTGCGCCGCCGCAGGTCATCGGTCGTTTACGGTCGGCTATTACCCGCCCGCTGCTGCGCGTCCGCTGTGTCATCGACGCCCGGCACCTTTCTGCGTCCCTTGGGTGTCCGGCGGCCGCGCCTGGAGGTCAGGTGCCACTGGCGGCACAGCGGGCACCGGTAGACGTGCAGCCCGTGCTTCCTGGCGGCCCGTTTGGCCCTGGCTCGGGTCGGGTACCGGCACTTGCGAAAGCACATCCTCCAGGCGTCCACCTCGCGCCCGCGACTGTCGAGGATCTTGAGCCTCGACGACGCAGGTCGGCCGTTATCTTTCGCCATCAAGACTTTCCCTCGATCAGGTCGGCCATCTTGCCGAGCTCGTTGGAGATGATTCGCATCTCAACCACCGTACTCGGACTGCTCATGAGCCTGTCCATGGCCGCCAGCTTCTTGGCCCGTTCTTCGAGGGTGATGTCGGCATAGCGGCCGTCGATGAAGTAGTGGGCGCGAAACGCGGAGAGTTCCCTGTTCTGCCGCTTGATCTGCTCGTAGGCGCTGCGCAGCTCCCACCCCCTGGCGGCCTCCCCGCGCCCCTTCTCGTAGCCTCTCCGCTCCGCATCGCGGATAAGCTCGTTGCTCGGACTCTCCGCGTGGAGGTTGCGCACGATCGAGCCGAAGAACGGGAGGCTCACGCCCTTCTTCGGCTCATCGCTGAGCGCGATGGGGCGGCGCTTGCATTTCAGCTTCAGCTCGCCCTTGCCGTCCTCGTACACCTCGTACACGCCCCACTTCTCGGGGATGAGGCTCATGGTGATCACCTCACGCGGGGCGGCCAGCGAGAAGAAGTCGATATCGCCGAAGAAGACATTGTGCTTCTGCGGGTTCTCCAGCTCGTGCTTGAGGTCGGACTTCGAGACCTTGACCTCGATGCCCTCGATGGTGTAGCCGTCGGAGGGCCAAACCGACACCACAACCATGTCGAGCCGGCGGGTCTGCATGCTCCCAGTGGCGTTGCCGACCTCCTCCATGACGGAGTAGCGACTGGAATCGAACCTCTTGCGCAGCAGACCGCGGACATCGCGGGCCGTGATCTTGCCGGTCATTCGGCCACCTCCATCCGATCGAAGTCCCTCATGTAGTTGGCGAGCCGGACGCGGTAGCCCTTGGCCTCGACGCTTTCAGGCCCGGCGAGCTCGACGATAGTGGCGTACATATCCCGCGCCACAGCCGGCAGAGGGTCGATCTCCATCGTGGAGAACGTTCCGGCGCCGCCGAACTGCGCCATGACGTGCGCCGCGAGGTCATACTCCCCCTGGCCCTCGAACCAGCGGGCGAGCTCGCGGGCCTCGTCCTTGAACGCCACCTCCTCGTCGTTGTAGGCCCGCACCAGACCGATGGCAATGCTCTTGAGGCTCCTATCGGCCATCGTCGTCGCCCCTTTCGGCCAGAGACTCCCAGTCGGTCTGCTGCAGGATGCCGATAAGGCGCTCGAACTGCGGAGACCGCACGGCTGTCTGGACGTAGGGCAGAGGGCTCTTGTAGTTGTGCCGGTTCCTCGTGATATGCTCCCGGCACTCGCGCAGCGTGAGGAACAGCGTGTCCCCGACCACCTTTGACTCGTCGCGGCTGGGCACGCATCCCAGCCCTTCGCATTCGATCTCGTAGTTGACCTTTCCCACAACGTCGCCATTTTCATCGACGAGCGCCCAGAACTCCGCCTGCTCCGACCAGCACGGTTCCTCGTAGTGATCGACCACGGTCCAGAAGCGCGGATCGCGGTTGCCGCAAGAGTCCTGGGTCGTCAGCTCGTCGCGCAGGGCGGCCAGGAACTCGATATCCGAAGCCGCCAGAGGTCTTTTCATCGGTTTCGCCATTTTGCATCTCCTTTCGTTGGATCGCAGGCCGCTACATCAGCCTGCTCTGCTCGTCGATGATCGCTGCCACGAGGACGACCGCGATCGCCAGCGCCCCGGCGACGCACGCCCTGCCGAGCCGCCTCACCGCTCCTCCTCCGGCCGCGCGCCGTGGTGGCAGAAGCCGTGGCGGGGAACCTGGCGGTGCCACCACTCGCAGAAGCTGCAGCGGTTGCCCGTTCTGAACCATCGGCAGTCGCCGCAGCGGACGACCTCGACGGCGCGCCCGCGTGCGACGGCGTCCGGATCGACGATGCCCTCCTCGACGATGAGCTCACGCAGCATGGGCACCTCCCTTCTCCCACACGGCACCGCACGCATGGCAGGCCATGAGGTGCTCGCCCTTGGGCTCGACCCGATCCTCGGACCCGCACTCGGGGCAGGCGTTCGGGTTTTCAACCGGCTCATGGAAATCTGGCCTGGCCTCAACGTTCCCAGGAGTAATTTCTTCTTCTTCTCCAAAAGGAGAAGAAGAAATTACTTCCTTACTTCTTTCTTTACTTGGCGGCACTTTGGGGGTTAGTTGTGGGTAAGTGGTGGGGGCGTCCTCCATTTCCACCCCATTCCCGATTGTGGAAACACTGTTTCCGATTGTGGAAAAAGTACTGGGGAAGCAGGGTGGAATATGTGGGTTAGTGATGCCCCACAGTTGATAACTCCTGCTCGTGAAATAGTCGGTGCGGGGGCCGTCCTTGAGCCCCTCGGGCGGCTCCGGAACGGTCGTCTTGGAGGGGTTCTTGATGGTCTGGTAGGTGAGGAAGTTGGGCACGCTGATGCACACGTCGCCCTGCGCCTCGTAGGCCTTTATGCACCCCACGTCCTCCAGCTCCGCGAGCCACACCATGAGCATGCGAGGATCCAGGTCGTCGTAGGGGAACAGCTGCTTCTGCAGCTTGCGCTCGTTGAACTTCATGTTCCCCTTGTCGTCGGCCATGACCCACAGCCCCACGAACACGAGCCGCGCGTCGCGCGTGCACTCGGCGAGGCTTCCCGAGTCGAAGAAATCCGGCTTTATCATCCGCTGCCTAGGCATCTTCGGCACCTCCCCCGAACACGCGCCCGGAGGGATCGGCGTTCCACTCGTAGTTGCCAGCGCTGACGGGCACGCTGCCGCAGCCGGCACAGTCGCCGAAGTCCTCACCCTGGCACTCCTCGCACGGCGACGACGCGAGCGATTCCAGGAGCGCCGCCTTCGCGCGGGCGTAGAACTCCTGGGCAAATCGCGACCGCGTCGGGTTTTCCTTCTCGGCGAGTTCGAGCGCCACGGCTATCTCGATCACCTCGCCCGCGCTCAAGGGGACGAGGGCCGTCCACTCCCCTTGCTTCGTTTCTCCCATTTCCGGCTCCTTTCCCAGTCAGCGAATGCTGCAGTCCTCGGCGAGATCCACGCGGCGGCCGCAGCCGTAGCAGTACTCCGGGTCTCCGGCCTCGAGCTGCCTGGGCGCGAACACCTGCTTTCCGCATTCCGTCTCGTAGTGGCACTGGCCCGTCGTGTCGTGCAGCCGGGTCCATATGCACGGCCGATCCTTGCTCTCTTCCATGTCTTTCTCCTTTCCGTCAGAGCAGCGTGGCCATGGAGCGCATGATGGCGTCCGTGTCCTTGCTCTCCAGTTCCTTCACGACGTGCAGGTAGACCTTCTGGGTGATGTCGATGGACGCGTGGCCCAGCCTTCTCGACACGCTGGCGATGGACACGCCTGAGGCCAGCAGCATCGAGGCGTGGGTGTGGCGCAGCCCGTGGAATCCGATGACGGGCACCTCCGCCTCCTTGCACCTTCTGGCGAGGACCCCGTTGACCGTCGAGTTGTATATCGTGCAGTCCTTCGGCACGAATATGGGATCATCGGGCGGCATATCCTTCGTGAGCACCGACAGGCGCCCGACCATCTGCCAGTCGATGGTGACCTTGCGGACCGATGATCCGGTCTTGGTCGGCTTGAACCCTCCGCCGCCCTTGTAGTCCCACGTCTTGTCGACGTTGAGGAGCTGACGCTCGAAGTCGAAGTCCGCCGGCGTCAGCCCCAGCACCTCCGCGAAGCGCAGCCCGGTCTTGGCCGCGATGAGGATGCACCAGTCCCAGTTGTGCTCGCCGTCCAGCTTCAGCACCCGCAGCAGGCTCTGCAGCTCGTAGACGCTGAGGTACTTCTGCTTCTTCTTCCCCGGCGGCTTGCCCTTAAGCACCACCTTCCTGGTCGGGTCGCGCTCAAGCAGCCCCTCGTCCAGGGCGTCCAGCAGCGCGCCCTTCAGGCAGTGGTGGAAGTCCGTGACGGTGGCCTTCTCGTGGTCGACCGCGTAGGCGTTGATGATGCGCTGGTAGGCCATGCGGTCGAGGTCGGCGAGGCGCAGGTCCGGCGCGATCTCCCGCAGGCGCTTGAGGGCCATGGTGTACTTCCCGAGCGTGACCCTCTGCACGGCGCCCACCTTGTAGGTGGCGATCCACTGCTCGTACCAATCGGCAACCAGCGCCGAGGACGGCCCACTAGATGATGGTGCGGATGAACCCTGTGTACTCATTCGACTTCTCACCCCTCTCGTTCACCGCGCACAGCCCGGAGGCTTCCCACCATTTCTGCGGATCCCTCCGCAATACGCCCGCCCCGTCCAGGACGAGCCTCTCGCAGAGGAACCATCCGACATCGAACCGCTTGGACAAGTCGATCGCCAGGAAGCACGCCCTTTGGCGCTGCTCGTGGTAATGGGCGAGCGAGCTCACGTCCTCGGCCGCCGATGCAACGGCGCCCATAAACTCCTCGGATGCCACGACCCGCTTCTCCCGCTCGATGCGCTCGCGCAGCACGCGGGGCGTCTGAATCGTCATCTATCGGCTCCTTTCGTTTTCCCTTGCACTACATTTCCAATTTCCGGCGCTCGAAGCGGGCGCACGTTTTACCTGATAGGGGGCATTTCGGGGCGTACCTCGGGCCGTTGCCGCTGCGCGAGCGCTGCGCCACGATGCGGGCCGCCTCCTCGTAGGCCCTCGCGGCCTCGGCGTCGCGCCCCGGCATCACGTGGCCGTAGGTGCTGAGCGTCGTCCGCACGTCCGAGTGGCCGAGGCGCTCCTGCACCGTCCGCACGTTCTCGCCGTGCTCCAAGAGATAGGTCGCGTGGGTGTGCCGAAGCGTGTGCAGGTGCACCCACGGAGGCAGCCCCGCCCTCCTGCAGACCTCCTTGAAGCCCTCCGCGATCTCGGTCGGCGTCCACATGGAGCCATCGAAATGGCAGAACAGCGGATCGGTGTCGGCCGGGGTGAGTCCCGTCCCGGCCGACACAATCTCGAAGGAGACGGACTCCCACATGGCCAGGATGTCGGAAAGCGACTGGGACAGCGACACGTTGCGCTTGCTCGTGGCCGACTTCGGATCCTTGTAGACCCACCCGGCGCCGCGCTTCCACACCACGTTCTCGCTCACGCGCAGCACCTCCGGCTCCTCTCCGCCGGCGCCGTAGCGCAGGCTCATCCGGCGCAGGGCGGAAAGCTCGCCGCGACGGAGCCCCGTCCCGTGAGCCGTGGCGATGATGGTCGCGAGGGCCCATGCCTCGAAGTCGTCCTCATCGAGTATCGGCCTCGCCAGCTCGGCGTCCAGCCATTCCACGAGCCGCCCGAGGTCCGCCGGCAGCAGCGGCCGCGCCTCCGGCGACTTGCCGCGCGGCACCTTCACGCCCGCCAGGGGCGAGCCCTTCAGCAGACCGTCGCTCACCGCCTTGACGAAGCAGCCGGAGAGCATCGCGTGGATCTTCTCCACCGTCGCCACCGCCAGGCCCGCCCCGCCGGCCTCCCTGTCGCGCCGCAGCTCGCGGTAGAACCGGGAGAACAGGGCGGCGTCGGCCGACTCCACCGGAACCGAGCCGATGCGCGGCGCCACGTGGCGGCGCTGGTAGGACCGGTAGGCGCTCATGGTGGTGGGGCTCGCCCCGTCGTCCTCCATGTTGCCCAGGTGCCAGTCCAGCAGCGTGCCCACGGTCATGAGCGCCGCGTCGCCCTTGGTGACGGCGGCCCTGGCGTCCACGCGGCGGCGAGCCTCGTCGATCTCGGCCTCGGTGGCCGCGGCGGGCAGGGTCTCGCTCACGCTGAAGGGGCGCCCCGTGTCGGGGCGCATGCCGGCGTAGGCGCGCACCAGGTAGTTGCCGGTGCGGCGATCGGTCGTCACATAGGCCATCTAGACCGCCTCCCTCTTCTCGCGCTTGCCGTTCTTCTCCTTCCAGAGGAGGTCGGCGGCGGTGCCGGAGAGGAAGTCGCCCTGGAACCCGGCGCGGCCGAGCACGCGGCCCAGCTCCTGGGCCTGCTCGCAGGTGATCTTCTGCTTGACGACTACGACGAAGCACCGGGGCTCATCGGCGAACTCCCCGCATTCCGCGGCTCCCACGGCTCACCTCCCTCCTCGGGGGGGGTCCACCCCTCGTAGCACTGGCCGCACGCCTCGCCGTCCATGGAGGCGTCGGCGGTGAACCACCGGCCGCACTGGGGGCACTGGACGAGGCGCATCTGACCGTCGGCCACCCTGGAGAAATCCCTGGCGCGCATGGCTACCCGCGCTCCCCGGCCACGAGGCGCTGCTGCATCTCCGCCATACGGGAGAGCAGGCGCTCCTTATCGGCCCTCGCGTCGCGAAGCTGGATCTTCAGCTCGGCGTTCTCGCGGAACAGATGGGCGTGGCTGCGGAACAGCTCGCGCACGTCGGGAAGTGCCCGGGCGAGCTCCTTGCACAGGGCGCAGGCGCAGTCGCGCTGCCCCGGATCGACCTCCGGCACCTGCACCCGGTTGGCCGTGCGGCCCTCGGCGGCGCTCATCGCGCGCCTCCCAGGAACAGCACGATGCTCGCGGCGGCGACCGCGCAGAACACGGCCGCGTCCCCCGCGCGGGGCGCCAGGCGCCCGACTGCGGCGAGGATACGCTGGCGCCGCGCGTCGAGTTGGCGTACACTGGGGCGCGGCTTGAGGCGCATGGCCTCTGTCACTGGGGTGCGCGCTGCTTGGCGGCTTGGGCGCACCCTTTTCATTTGGCTCATTTCCGTTTCCCTTTCTCCTCGAAAACCGAGGTTTCATTTAGGTTTCAATATTCACGGGATTTCCGTAACTCCCGCAGTTTCTTGCGCTTGGTGGAGGTATTCGAGTAGAGCCTCTGACGATCGCGCTTGATGTCCGCCACCGCCGACTCCTCCGCCCGGAGCTCGGCCCGCGCGCGCCGGTTCGCCTCGGCCGCCTTGTCGCGGCTGGCGGCGGCGTTGCATCGCATGCACCAGCCAGTAGCTCCGGCAAGGGGCGAGTACACCGTGCGCCCGCACTGCGGACAGCGCCACGACTGGCGCAGCGACACGCGAAGCCGACTCGCCATGACCTTCACCGAGTTCGTCGACCGCCCCAAATGGGACGCGACGGCCTCGGCCCCGTCTCCGGCGTGGGCCTCCAAGTACTCGATCTCCCACGGACGCCACCTCACCAGTCGGACCGCACCTCCGAGTTCCGCTCGAGCCACTCCATGAGCTCCGGCACGACGACGAAGCCGTAGCGCGTCTTGCCCTTCAGGTAGCGCACCGGCAGGGGATCCTCGGCGCGGCGGGCGAGCGCCATGAGCTTGTCGCTGCGCGTGCCCAGCTGCTCGGCCAGGGCCGTCGTCGTGATGCACACCGGCTGCACCGCGGCTGCAGTTGCCATCATTCCTCCTTTCTCGTTCCGATACCCGAACAATTCCCAGTTCAGAGAGCCAGGCTTACGCTCGTCTCACGCACCTTTTATATTGAGCGTATGGTGATGCGCAGAAGACATAGGACGAATAGGAAGCCTCTAACGAGGCGCGATGCCGTGCTGCTTGCGATCGGATTCGCCATGGATCTTCTCCTGCTCCTCGTCGCTCCCACCTGCAGCCGCATCGGCGATGACATCGCCGATGTCGTTTACCCGCAGGCCGACGTACAACGAGCTGAACAGGCACACCCCCGCGATCGCGATAACTGCGTTCTCCCGGGCGAAGCCTTCCCCGCCATCGATGACAGGGCTGACGACGAGCACGATGGCGACGGCAGCCAGCGCCACTAACGCCGCGACCGCCATCTGCCTTACTTCGCGCATTGCTTCACCTCCTCCCTCGAATCCCGAAGCCTGACAACCGGCAGCGGGCCCGTGTCCCGGCGTCCGGGGCAGCTGCGGGGCTTCGCTCCGCCAGGGCGGGCGTCGCAGCGGCCGTAACCGTAGGGACAAGCGATGGCCTTGGGCGCCTTCTCCTCCCGTCCCTCCGAAAGCCGCTGCTCGACGTCGATGAGCCCGAGCAAGCAGCAGAGGGAGAGCATGAAGGCCGCGTCGCCTATCGTTCCCTTGCCGACGCCGATCACGTTGGATAGCGCGATCACAACGACCGCGGCAAGCGCAGCGGCCACAAAGCAGACCGCCAATCCGACAAACCATCTCCGCATCGATTGCTTCCTTTCAGGGATGAAATGTTTGTTTAATCAACCTTAGCAGGCAAAAAAATTTGCTCTACCGGAACGCCTAGAAAGTCGCAAGCGGCTCGGGCTTGACCAATGCTCATTGACTCCTGGTCTTCCTCGTAGTTGGCATAAGTCTGCCGAGTAATGCCCAGATGTTGCGCCACAGAGATCTGCTTCACGCCTTTCTTTTCGCGGAATTCTTTGAGCGTGCCCATATCCCTCCTTTCGACGTTCAAGATGTTAACTAATCCAACATTGTAATGTCAAGCAAATCATCCTAAAATGTTAAAATAATTTTACAGGAGGTGAAGCGATGGCGATTGCCGACAACATAAAGCGATTCAGGCTCGGCCGAGATTGGACTCAAGAGCACTTGGCTGACCTCGTTGGCGTTACTAGGTCCACCGTCACCCAATGGGAAACTGGTTGGTCCCAACCCCGGATGGGAGCCGTTGAAAAGCTCGCTGCCGCTTTTGATGTGTCCGTTGCCGACATGGTCGACGATGGGAAGCGCGAGCTCCCTAAGGGCGCCATCATCCCCAAGAAATCTAAAGCTGCCTACGCGCCGCTTCTTGGCCGAGTTCACGCGGGCGACCCTCGGGATCCCGAGATGATGGATGGCCCCATGGTGGAGTTGCCGGAGAGCATCGCCGAAGCGCACCCCCGCGCCTACTTCCTGGAAGTGGAGGGCGATTGCATGGATAAGGTGTACCCCGAAGGCTGTCTGATATTGGTGGATCCCGACCGCGAGCCGCAAAACGGCTCCATCGCAGCCGTAAGCATCGATGGCGCCGACTACGTGATGCGGCGCCTGCTGCGCACCTCCAACACCATGGTGCTTGCCCCTGAGTCATTCAACCCGGACCATGAGGACATAGTGATAACCGCCTCGAGCGGAAAGACCGTCGAGTTAGCCGGCACCGTCGTATGGTACCAGCCCGCAAGGGAGATGGAGTGACCCGAAATGAACCACCCCGAGCGAATTCTCTTCATCGACGCCGAGACAACCGGCCTCGACCCATACAACGATGAGATCGTTTCCCTTGCTATCGTTGACGGAAACGGCGAAACCATCTTCTACGACTATATAAGACCAGAAAAGCGCAGGCGCTGGCCCAACGCCACCGAAATTAACGGCATCACATGGAAAGATGTCAAGGACAAGAAGACCCTGATGGATCATGAGCCTGAGCTTGGTCCTGTATTCGCGAATGCCAGGAAGATCGTCGGCTACAATATCGATTTCGACATTAGATTTTTGATACAGGCTGGTATTCCTCTCGACCATGTTGAGACGTTCTGCGTCATGAAAGAATTTTCGTCCGTCTACGGCAGGTGGAGCGAGTGGAAGCAGCGGAACAACTATGTGAGCCTAGTGAAATGCGCTGACTATTACGGATTTAAGTTCAAACCCCATGATGCGCTCGAAGACGCGAAAACCACCCGCAACTGCTACGCAAGGCTGATGAAAGATCCAAATTACCTTAGGAAAATCGGACAAGCGCCGGAAGACAAAGAGCAGGAGGAAGAAGAGAGTGGAGGCTTCGGAGCAGGCTGCATGGTTGGAGTCATAGTACTTCTCCTGCTCATTGTGTTTGTTCTCTTATTCTGACCGTCAAAGATGCCCCATGGATGGGAGATGCTGAAGAGCCGATGGAGGGAGTAGCGTAATGAGTCAAAGACAATTGTCTGGCCATTTTCTGCAAATAAACGACTATCCGATTTTTGACAAAGAGCTTCGCTCGAGCAATAACAACGCATACGACTTCTTCAATAGCATTCCCTATGATGCCCTCATGGAAGTCACAATGCCGCGTTCTGTTGTCCATATCTCTTATGGAGGGGTCGATATCGGGAAAATCACGACAGAGCCTGGATACTCCAATGCCAGAAAATGCTTGGCTGACGGATGGGAGCTATGGGCCGTACGCAAGAGATCGGAGGTTTACGACGCCCCGTGGACTAAGCACGTGGTCGATATAGACGGCCACAAAGTCACAACAGGAGCCACAGAATCAGTTAGGGCTCTAGTAACTATTGTGGGCATAAGCCCCGAAGCTACCGAAGAAGAGAAGAATCTGTTTGAGATATGTCTGTGGGCGGAAGCGGAAGGTATTAAGCACCCGGCAATAACCGCCCAGGCATTCCGCAATTTCGCAAATCAATATGAGATTGCTGAAGAGCCGATGGAAGAAGTGGCTTAGCCGCAGACGATGCGGAACGCGATCCAGAAGAGCAGCGAGGCAGCGAACACTTTCGCCCCTTTTCCAAGGAGCGAGCCGGCATAGGCCGCCGCGCGATGTGTCTCGTGCTTGATGATCATGGCTGCCATTGTAGAAGGGAAGTGAGATTTTGGCGTTTTCGAAGCTTGATGGCCCGCTTGAGGCCAAGCTTGCAGAGATTCTCGACGGATATCGCTACGGTAATCTGGTGGACATCCGGAGAAGCCCTGAGACGGACGAGCTCGCCCGGCTAGGATACGTCGACCAGGTGAGCGCCGACTGCAGCGGCAACGTGTGCCTCAGCGTTCCGTACAAGGGCCTGCGCTACTTCGACCAGAAGTCCGAGTGGCTCGCGCGCATCCGCGAGCTCGCCGTCGCGGAGACGGAGCTGTCCAACGAGGATATGGAGGTTCTGGAGGTGATCGTCGGCGCCTTCGTCGACGGCAACGGAGGTCCAGTGGGGCCGCAGTACCCGACGAGCGACACCGCGAAGATGTCCTCCATCAGGAAGCTCGACCGCATGGGGTACCTGAAGGTCTTCTATGCCGACAACGAGCCCTACCTGGTCTCGGCGACCATAGACGGAATGAGGGCCATTTGCCAGGAAGAGGAGGACGCCATTCCTACCAAAAAGCCGTGGGGCCACAAGGTCGCGAGCATTCTGGGCACCTTTACCGGTGCAGCCGCCCGCGAGTTCAACGACATGTAGGGAACCATATGACCGCCAGCCCGGATAAGCGAACCGTTAAAGATGCCCCATGGCTGGGAGATGCTGAAGAGCCGATGGAAGGAGTAGCGTAAGCTGATGAACGAAGTTGAACAAAAGACTCACGACAGACTCCTTGAGAAATCGCAGGAGGCTTTTCTCCTGGCGATCGAGCTGTACAATCGGCCGACCATCAGGTACCACGTAGAGGGATGCTCCTTCTTCCTCTGCAACGCCTGGGAGCTGATGCTTAAGGCTCTTATCGTGAAGAGGAGTGGCGAAGAGGCGATCTACTACCCGGACTCGCCCGATCGAACCATATCGCTGAACAACTGCCTCGATGCAGTGCTAAGCAACGAGAACGACCCTCTGCGAGTGAACCTCGAAAAGATCATCGACCTGCGCAACACGAGCACCCATTTCGTGACGGACGAGTACGAGCTTTTCTACGGACCGCTGTTTCAGGTGTGCGTGAAGAACTACGAGGAGAAGATGCGCGAGTTCCACGGCATCGAGATAAGCGACATCATACCGGAGAGCTACCTCGTCCTCTCCGTCAAGCGAGACATCGTGGATCCGGAGAAGATTAGGGCCAAGTACTCGCCGGAAGTCGCTGAGAAGCTCCTCACCATGAACAACTCGGTGGCATTCGCGAACGGTATAGGCGACAGCCCGAGATATGCGGGGTTCTATGACACCAACTTCGTCATCACCAAGAACCCAACCGAGGCCGATCTCGCCGTGAGGATAGACAACGACTCCGACGCCGCGATCACGATAGTCAAGGAAATTCAGAACGTCAAAGACAAATACCCGTTCACTACGAAGATGGCGATAGGCGAGGTTCGCAAAAGGCTTCGGAAGGCCCACGTTGTGATTAAGTACAAGGGCGAGCCCAAGGAGTTCAACAACTTCCACTGGAACCTGTTCGTCTGCTTCTACGGCATGAAGTCCGAGAAACGGTACGCGCACAACCGCGCGCTGAGCGGAGAGGCGTGCCCGAGCTACGTCTATTCGCAGCAGGCAGTGGAGGCTGTAGTGGATGCCATCCGCAAGGACCCCGATCACGTAATCGATCGCACCAAGGACGAATTAGAGAAGCGGGCAAAAAAGAAGCCGACCCCAGGAGCAAGGGATTCTAAGCGCTAGAGGCGCCTACCCCCATTCGGGGACCCAGCTTTGTTCCTTCCCAAGTCGGCAAGACTATTGTACAAATAGCCGGAGTGGAAGTAAAGGAATTTTGACAAATGCGTTGATTGGTTTTTAGGAATCTGTCAGACAGAAGAAGGAACCCCGCAGTGATCTTGGCGGATTGAGGCGGGGTTCACAAGGATATCGAGTCCCCCGCAGTGCCGGCCGGCATGAGGGACTCGCAGCGGCATCGGGGCCCGTAAGCCGTCGATGCATAACCGAGGAGTATTGTACCATGTCTCAACGATCGCATTTCGGCCATGTTCAGCGCATGGGCGAGAACAAGTACCGGATCTACTACTACGCGGGCATCGACCCATCGGGCAAGCGGGTGCAGAAATCGAAGGTCATCCACGGCACCCGCGACGAGGCGGAAATCGAGCTCGCGCGCCGGCGCATCGGCGATTACCGCACGCAGCGCCTCGACACCTGGGGCACGTTCTGGAACCGCGTGGTGGCGCCCTCGATGGACGGCCTGGCCGAGAAGACCAGGCACGGCTACAACCGCGTCTGGGACGTGGAGCTGAAGCCGCGCATCGCCAGCGACCGCGTGGCCGACACCGACTACCACCGCGTCTGCGAGGTGATCGCCGACATCAAGGCGCCATCGGTGCAGAGGGCCGCGCACTCGCTTTGGAAGAAGATGTGCAACATGGCGCTGCGCGAGGGGCTCATAACCTGGAACCCTGTGGATCGCAGCGTGAGGATGAAGCCGCGCAACCGTCGGAAGAAGCACGCGATCGACGTCGGCGAGCTGCCTGTCTGGATGTCGTCCGTCTCCGGATCGCGCTACTACCCGCTGATCGTTATGGAGATCGTCGGCGGGATGCGCCACGAGGAGGCCTGCGGAGTCATGGGCCCCGATATCCGCGAGGAGGAGCTGCGCGGTGAGCGCTACGCCGTGGTAACCGTTGAGCGCGCCATCGTCACGGTGGGCGGGCAGAAGGTGCTCAAGGGGACCAAGACCGAGAGCAGTGAGCGCGAGGTGTGGTTCGCAGAACCCTTCGCCGGGATCCTACTCGCGGCCGCCGAGAGGGCGGGGCAAAGCCCGCTGGTGCCGGCGCCGGGCGTGCGCGACGGAGAGGTGCGGGTGTCGCGGTTCGCGAACCCGCAGCACGTGTCGCGCAACTGGGCCAAATGGTGCGAGCGCAACGGCGTCGAGTACGTGCGCTTCGGCGATATGCGCAGCATGTACTCCAATCTGCAGGCCGAGGCGGGCAGCCCCGATTCCGTGGTATCATTGGCCATGGGCCACGACGATGGGACGACACGCGGGCGCAACTACATGAGTCGCCAGCGCCGTGCCCTTGCGATGATCGCCGACAATCTCGTAGAGCTTATCGGCGAGGAATGCCGATGCAGCTACGACGCATTAGCGCATTCAGTCGCAGAAAAACAGGACGTTTTGCCAGCTCACTTGCGGATTAAATGACCTGCTCGTAATGCGTAGGTCAGCGGTTCGAATCCGCTCGTTGGCTCCAGAATTCGAAAGCGCCCCGCCCCGCCGCGGGGCGCTTTGCATATCGCGCGAGAATCGAGCCTCCATGGAACACATCGAAACCGCCACGCCTCTTGCCTTCACCGAGCCTACCGCCATTGAGGTGCGCGGGGCGCGGGTGCACAACTTGAAGAACCTCTCGCTGGATGTGCCGCTGAGGCAGCTCGTGGGCATCGCGGGCGTTTCCGGCTCGGGCAAAAGCTCGCTCGCGCTGGGCGTTCTGTACGCCGAGGGCAGTCGCCGCTACTTGGAGGCGCTTTCCACCTACACCCGCCGGCGCATCTCCCAGGCCGGACGCGCCACCGTGGACGAGGTGCTGCACGTACCGGCGGCCCTCGCCCTGCGCCAGCGGCCCGGCATCCCCGGCGTGCACTCCACCTTCGGCACGTCCACGGAGCTTTTGAACTACCTGCGCCTCATGTTCTCGCGCCTCGGCTGCCATGTGTGTCCCAACGGGCACGTGAACGCGCCGACCCTGAACGTGGCCGCCGAGCTGCCCATTACCTGCTCCACCTGCGGCGTGGAATTCTACGGCCCCTCCGCCGAGGACCTCGCCTTCAACAGCGGTGGCGCCTGCCCCACCTGCGGCGGCACCGGTGTCGTGCGCGACATCGACGAGTCCACGCTCATCGCCGATCCCAACCTTACCTTGGAAGAGGGCGCGGTAGCACCGTGGCGCAACCTCATGTGGTCGCTCATGCCGCAGGTGGCCCGCGAAATGGGCGTGCGCATCGATGTGCCCTACAAAGATCTGACCGATGCCGAGAAGGACATCGTGCTGCACGGCCCCATGGAGAAGCGCCACATCCTGTACGTCCCCAAGAACAAAGACCGTGCCACCGAGCTGGACTTCACCTACTACAGCGCCGTGAACACCGTGAGAAACGCGCTGGCGAAGGCGAAGGACGAGAAGGGCATGGCGCGCGTGGCAAAGTTTCTCTGCGAGTCGGTGTGCCCCGACTGCCACGGCACGCGGCTCTCCGAGAAGGCGCGGTCGTCCACCATCGATGGGCGCAATCTCGCCCAGGTGACGGCCTTGTCGCTGGACGAGCTGCGCGAGTGGCTGCCTGGCGTGGCCCCGTGGCTTCCGCCGGAGATGCGCCCGATGTGCGATTCCATCACGAGCGAGATGACCGAGCCAATCCAGAGGCTGGAGCAGCTGGGACTGGGGTACCTCGCTCTCGACCGTGCCAGCGAGACGCTTTCGAACGGCGAGCGCCAGCGCGTGGCCTTAACGCGCGCCGTGCGCAGCCGCACCACCGGCGTCCTCTACGTGCTGGACGAGCCCTCCATCGGGCTGCATCCGGCGAACATCGAGGGGCTGCTGGGCGTCATGGACGACCTTCTGTCCGACGGCAACTCCGTCGTGATGGTGGACCACGACGTGGCCGTGCTGCGCCACGCGAACCACCTCATCGAGATCGGCCCCGGCTCGGGCGCCGACGGCGGCCGTGTCATCGCCCAAGGGTCGGTGGCCGAGATGGAGGCGAACCCGGCCAGCCGCATCGGGCCGTTTCTGGCCGGCACGGCGAAGGTGCGGGTGCGCACGCCCGTCGCACCCGAACATCTCTTCGACGAAGGAGCCATCACGCTGGAGACCGACGCCATCCACACCGTGCATCCGCTGGAAGCGCGCATTCCGAAAGGGCGTCTGACCTGCGTGACGGGCGTGTCGGGCTCCGGAAAGACAACGCTCGTGCTAGAAAGCCTGGTCGCGGGGCTGAAGGCATCACTGGCCGGCACGCCGCTACCGGGGCATGTGCTGTCCGTGGACGCTCCGGGCATCGCGCGGGTCGATCTGGTGGACGCCACGCCCATCGGCGTGAACGTGCGCTCCACCGTGGGCACTTACTCCGGCGTGCTGGACGATTTGCGCCGCGCCTTCGCCGCCCTACCCGAGGCCAAGGAGCAGGGGCTGAAGGCCGGGGCGTTCTCTTACAACACCGGGTCCTTGCGCTGCCCGACCTGTGACGGCACCGGGCAGATATCGCTGGACGTGCAGTTCCTCCCCGACGTGGACATCTCCTGCCCCGACTGCCGCGGCAGCCGCTACGGACGAGAGGCCTACGCCATCCAGATGGGAGTGGAACCCTACGAGGACGGATCCTTCGGCTCCGGCCTTACGGCCTCCGCTCAGGATGACACAAACGCGCTTCCACCCACCTGTCGTCCTGAGCGAGCGAAACGAGTCGAAGGATCTCGCGGCGACGATTTCGAAAGCGTACACACGCTGTCGCTTCCCGAGGTGCTCACGCTAACCGTTGACCAAGCGCTTGTCGCCCTTGCCCACCTGAAGAAGGTGCGAGACAAGTTGCAGATCCTGCACGATTTGGGCCTGGGCTACCTCACCTTAGGCGAGGCCACCCCGGCACTTTCCGGCGGCGAGGCCCAGCGGCTGAAGCTCGCCAGCGAGATGCGCCGCAACCAGGACGACACCCTCTTCATCTTCGACGAGCCCACCATCGGGCTGCACCCGCTGGACGTGGAAACCCTCATCGACGTGCTGCAGAACCTCATCGAGCACGGCGCCACCGTCGTGGTCATCGAGCACGACCTGGACATGATCGCCAACGCCGACTACGTCATCGACATGGGCCCCGGCGGCGGCGAGACCGGCGGCCGCATCGTGGCCGAGGGCACCCCCGCCCAAGTGGCCGCCAACCCGGAAAGCCTCACCGGCCGCTATCTAGCGAAAGAATTGGAGGAATGACGGCGAAACACCGACATAACCACCGGTATACGCAGAACAATATGAACGAGCAGGGCGGCTAGTAGTACTTTGGCGGAAAGGGCGTGCACGGGATCCCAAAAATAGTAGCCAGTCGCATAAAGGCCCAAGGAGGGAAGCAGCGCCCCCGACACCATGATCCCCGACACGACGCAGAAAGCGAGTGCAGCCAGCAGCACGCCGTTGAGCACGCGCTGCGTCCAACGGCCACGACCGCCTAGACCCTCACCGCTCATCACAACATGAGCAACCATAAGCACAAAGACGCCCACGCCGAGATATTCGTGCAAGGGCATCCCCGTCGTCGCCGGATTTGCGGTCACCAGATAGAAGGCAAGCAACATGATATCGAAAGCGATTCTAGGCGCTCGCATCGCGCTCTCCCTTCGACAAGCCGTGTACGGCCAACCAAAGGCCGAGCACCAGCGTCACGGGCATGAGAATCCACAGGTTCAAGGACATATCGGAGGCCTGGTGGTAACGGCCAGTGAGAGTATCCCAGCCGTGGCACTCGACCGACGCGCAACCAGCCTCGGGACAACGCATCTCGCTGTGACCATCGGGTTCGGGAACAGCGTCGTACCCGTGGCACATGACACTTGCGCATCCGGCTACCGGACAAACAGCCTCCGCCGTCAGAGGATGCACACCCGAATCCGGCGCAAGAGCAAACCCCACCCCTGCCACGCCGGCGAAAACGGCGCCAACGATGGCGACAGCCATAAGCCGCTTACGCCGTGTCTTTCTCCGCTTCAAACTGTTCACTTGGCTCGAATTCGCTTTCACCGCTCATCCTTTCCAAGGCGAAAAGAGCCGCAAGCGCGGGCCTGCGGCTCTTGGAAGGGAGATATACACTCACGCAGATTGGCCGCTAGGCGGCCTTCTCCTTAAGGTGCAGGGGGAGGTACTTAAGACCCAGTAGCAGCAGGAAGCCACCGAGAGCCACCACGCCCAGGGCTACGCCGAACTCCAAGGGGGTCGGCCAGTACACGAGGCCCTGATAGCCGAACAGCGACATGCCGGACTCCCAGTTCGTGATGGTCATATGGTTGGCCACGTCGGCGAACTCGATGTTGGGAATCTGGAAACCGCCCACCAAGATCTCGCAGCGCTTGCAGAACACACCGGCGATCACGAGCGCCGAGGCGAGAACCACGCCGCCCTTGGTGCGCAGGCGCGGCACGAACAGGATGACGCAGGCCAGCACCATGCAGGCGATCTGCGTCCAGAAGAACGGCGCCAAGGGGCCGGTGACCAGCATCGCCACCACATTGGCGCCCTCGCCGCCGGGGAAACCGCTCGTCAGCAGATCGCAGGCGAAGAAGTACAGATCGACGCAGGTGAACACCGCGAGCATCTTCGCCAGGTTCGCCATGGAGGAGCGTTCGATGGTAAGACGCCCGGCCTTCTGCAGGGCGATGACCACGATGAGCACGAGCGCCGTGCCGCAATCCAGCGCTGAGGCCACGAACCACGGGCCCATCAGGGCGGTGTGCCAGAACTCGTGGGCCGCCGACAACGAGAAGATCCAAGCCGTCACCGTGTGCACGCCCACCGCCACCACCAGAGCAATGATGGAGATGACGCGGATGGCGGTGTGCGACATCTTCCCCGTATCTTCGCGCCGATAGGCCCACAGGTACACGATGGAGAGAATGAGGTAGGTGGAAAGCACGATGATGTCCCACATGAGCGGCGATGAAAGGTTGGAATAAACGAACAGCTCCCACAGGCGCAAGGGGCCGCCCAGGTCCACCACCACAAAGCCGATGGCCACGCAGGTGCAGCAGATGCTCGTCCAGATGGCCACGCGCGAAATGTCCCCGAAGCCCTTCATGCCGAAGGCGTTGGGAATGGAGCTGATGATAAGGCCGCCGGCGGACAGGCCCACGAAGAACATGAACAGGGTGATGTAGAAGCCCCAGGAATCAAGGTTGCGCATGCCGGTCTGAATCATGCCGCCGGAAAGCTGCACCATCCACAGGGCAACGCCGATGACGGCCACCACCGCGCAGGCGATGATCCCCACGGTCAACCCGCGATGGGCCGCCATGCTTCCTTTCGCATCGTTCATAGCGTATCTCCCTTCCTAAACGAGATAGTAGACAGAGGGCTTGGTGCCGAATTCGGTGTGCAGCTGCGTGTACTCGCGGCTGGCCAAAAGCTTGGACACCTCGGAGTTCGGGTCGTCCAGGTCGCCGAAGTGGCGGGCGCGGCCGATGCAGTCGGCAGCGCAGGCCGGCTGCTCGCCGCGGGCCACGCGCTGGGTGCAGAAGATGCACTTCTCCACCGTGTGCTTCTCGTGCTTGGCGGCATCGGCGTCGCCCAGGGCGAAGTCGGCGTAGTAGGCCGGCTCCTCCCAGTTGAACGAGCGGACGCCGGTGTAGGGGCAGGCGGCCAGGCACATGCGGCAGCCGATGCACTTGTCGTAGTCCTGGCGCACGATGCCCGTCTGCTCGTCCTTCCACGTGGCGCCCACCGGGCACACCTTGGTGCAGGCAGGGTTCTCGCAGTGCTGGCAGGCCACGGGCCAGTGCTGCATCTCGGGATTGTCCCAGGTGCCCCCGGCCGTGTCAGGCGCGTTGCCGCCCTCGGTGAGCACGCGGTTCCAGATAATGTCGTTGGGGATGTTGTTGGCCACTTTGCACACGACCGAGCAGGTCTTGCAGCCAGAGCAGCGCTTAAGGTCGATGACCATTCCGTATCTCATGGGTTCCTCCTCCTCTTATTCCTGAGACTCCGCCACCACGCCGTCCCACGGCTCAATTTCCACGAGGCAATCGTGGTAGGCGTAGGTGGGGCAGGTCCAGTCCACAATCTGCTTGCTCGTCAGGTCGTTATTGCAGCCGCTTAGGTACTGGGAGCGCTGCCAGCCGCGGTCGATATCCAGACAGCCCGGGCGAATACCGGCGCTGAAGGTGGCCTTGGCCACCGCATGGCCGCGGTCGTTGAACAGGCGCACGTAGCTGCCGTCCTCGATGCCGCGGGCCTCGGCATCCACGGGATTGATGCGCACACAGGGCTCGTTGATCTCCATCTCGCGCAGCAGCGGGTTCTGGCCGTAGTAGGAGTGCACGCGGAAGCGACGGGTGCCGGCGGTCACGATGAGCGGGTACTTCTCGGCCAGGGGGTTGGCATCGAAGCCACCGGCTGTGACGGGCCACGCCTCCATGGGCGGCTCCCAATGGGGCAGCGCGATGCTCGCGGGGTCCATGGGCTGGCCGTAGTTCTCGATGGGGCCGGGGTTCTCCTGATAGAACTGCAGCTTGCCCGTCATGGTCATGTAGGCCGGCATGGGAACGGCGCCCACGTACATCACGCCGGCTTCCTTCAGCTTGTCGGCATCGATGCCCATGGCGGCGCTCATGGCCGTGTTCACCACGTGCTTCATGCCCTCGTCGAACTCCTCTTGGAACCACTCGTCCAAGCCGAGCCCACGGCCGATGAGGTTCGCCATGTCGTAGTCGGACTTGGCCTCGAACTTCGGCTCGACGGCCTTATCGGCCCAAACCAGACAGCCGTTCATGCCAATGGGGCCGCCCACTTCCTGAATGGTGGCCGCCGGCAGCACGATATCGGAAATGTCGGCCGTATCGCACCACTCGATGTTGGCAGTCACAAGGAAATCGAACTTCTTGTACGCCTCGATGGTCTTGTTACGGTCGGGAGCTGAGTTCACGATGTTCGCACCGAAAGAGATGAGCATCTTGAGCGGTTGCTCTACCGTGACATCGGGAAGCTCCATCACCTGCTCGCCCATGTGCGCGGTCACGCCCGGGAATGTGTATTTTCCCGTGTCGAGCAGGTCGTTGAACATAAAGGTACCCAGCGACTGGACGATAGCGGGATGCTCGGTTTCCGTCTCATCGAAGCCGCTGGAATTAAGCGGGTAACTCATACGGGGCTCAGGCACCATACCGCGCATAATACGCAAAACACTCACTGCCGCAATGGTATTGAAACCGTGCCCGTAATGGTCGATGCCGTAGCCTTGGAAGATGTCGGCCATGCCAGGGCGGCAAAGCAGGTCGGCGAAGGTGCGAATGGTTTCCTCGGGAACGGTGGTCACCTCGGACACCATCTCGATGGGATACTCGCTGATGCGGTCGATGAGCAGGCTGTAGGCCGTATTGCAGCGCTGGCCGGCGATCTCGATGCCCTTCTTGCGCAGCACGGGGTTCTGCGCCGTGGAAGCATAGCCCAGGGCATTCGTGGCCTCGTCCCACACGGCGAAGTCGTCCGCATCGGCCGCCACGCCCTCTTCCAAGTCGCTCTTGCGCAAGAAGAGCCCGTCGGACTCTTTCACGAGGAACGGCGCACAGGACTTCTGCTGCATGAAAGCGTCATCCGTCTTGCCCTCTTCCTCGATGATCTTCGCCAGACCGAGAGCAAGCGCGGCGTCGGTGCCGGGCTGCAACGATACGAACAAGTCGGCCTTCTGCCCGATGGTGTTCTTGTTGGGGTCGACGACGATGAGCTTGCAATCGTTGTTCTCAATCGCGTCAGCGATGTAATGCCAGGCGTTGGGCCAGGACACGATAGGGTTGTGGCCCCACACAACGAAGGTGTTCATTTGGGAGACGAGATCCATATCGACGCCGCCCTGATAGTAGAAGCCGCCCGCCGTGTACATGGTGCCTTGCGTGAGCGCGAAGTCAGTAGTGCGGTTCTGGTGCGAGAACTGGGCCACGTTCTCCAAACGGTTAAGGTTGTACATGTTGCGAGGCTCGGTAGTGCCGTAGGTGAAGGAGCACACGCTGCCCGAGCCGAATTCTGCCTGGTACTCCTTGATCTTCGTACAGATGGTGTCGATGGCCTCGTCCCAGCTGATGCGCTCCCACTGACCGGCGCCACGCTCGGTGCCCTCGGCGCGCTTCATGGGGTACTGGATGCGCTTCTCCTGCACGATGAGCGTGGGGATGGAGGCGCCGCGGGCGCACATGCGCTTCTGATCAATGGGCGCCCCCTCGATCTCCTTCGCGCGCGTGAGCACCACGTTGCCGTCGCGCACAACCGCTTCCAGCGGACAACCCATGCAGGCGTTGCAGTAGGTCGTACAGATTTTCTCGTCGCTTTGGGCCGAAGCCGTCTTGGGCGTAAGGGCCGCGAACCCGACAGCTGAAGCGCTACCCGCAACGAGCGCAGCCGCGGCCGTGGTCTTGAGGAACCCTCTTCGCGTCAGAGTTCCCGTTGTGTTCCGAACAGGCTCCAAGATGTCCCCTTTCCTCGTCTCGTGTGCCCGTCGGCGATGTTGACGGGCATCTTATGGCCTCATTCTGAAATCGAGCGAGGCTTGAGGGGAGAATCTTTGAGTTGTTCGCCGGGAGCTTTTGGTTTACGAAGGAGTTCGCTTAGATATGGAGACGAACCGCTGTCAGTCCTTCCAGAGGACGAAATCCTCTTTGCCGCTGAAAAACCGCAGCAGATAGGGGTCGCCGAGCCCCTTCTTCGCAATGGTGCAGTAGAACCATTTCATGGGAGCCTCTTCAAGAGGAATGCACACCACGTCCGGAGCAACACGGGGAAACTTCAGATCGCGGTAGGCGTAGGTGAGCGTCACCCCAGTTTGCACCATTTCGAGCCGATTGTGCAAGCCCGAACGCGTACACACGAAGTTGAGCTTGACGCCACGCTCCTCGGTCGCTTCCACCAGGCGATCGTGCACGTCGAAACCCGGACCTTGGGAGGTGAAGGGACGTCCTTCCAAATCCTCGAGACGTATGAAGCTCTTCTCGGCAAGGGGATCATCAGCACGGACGGCGATATGAATGCGTCCCCCAATGGCCGTGTCGTAATCGAAAAGGGACTCGTTCACCACTGTGGCAATAAGGCTCGCATAATCAAGATCGCCCTCAAGGATTTGTTGGCGTAACTCCACGCAGTTTGCTTCGGTGAAGCGCATTCCCTTGGTCACGAGCTCGCTTGTCGAGGAAAAGTCGATGACCTGCCTCATCTCGCCCGAGGTCATAACGTCGCTTGCCTCCACCGATTGCCCAAAACGCACGATCCCTTGGCTCTTTAGCTTGCCGAGGTTCAACTCGACCTCCATTTGCGCGAACGCACTCAACACCGGACGCGAGGTGCTGAACAGCAGATCTGCCGCCGCCGTGGGGAAGAGCACGTTGCCTCGGTTCTCGAACAGCGGCTCCCCCATCTCCTGTGCCAACCGCGCCACCGACTTGCGCAATGCCTGCCGAGAAATGAACAGTGAATCAGCCGCCTGCGTGAAACTGCGCATCTCATAAACTCGAGAAAAGTACTTGATCTGCTGAATGTCCACAGCCCCTCCTCGCGTCGTGACACCTCGAGCGCTCATTCAGAAACGAGTGGCTTTTAGCCACCAGCCAATACGATGGAAGGCCCGCACAAGGACGGACCTTCCATTGATGCCGGCTCGTTAAAGCTTAACATCCCAGACCATATGAGTGTTAAAACTATTTAAGCACCGTAAGCAAACGCTTCGTAGGACGGATCCTTTTTGTACTCATCTCCGCGATAGGAATTCTCCGCGTTCACGCCCGCCTTGGCTTCAATGGTCTCGTTATAGGGGATATCGTAGGACACCGTACGCTTAACGATGACCCACTTCCCATCGCGCCTCTCCCAAAGATCGTTGTAACGTACTCGTTGGTGAGCCAAGACATCACCAGGATTTGGGTTTGCGTCTTTTACGGCAGTTGCCTGTGCTTTGCCATCGGGCGAAAAAATTTGATTGATGTGCCCATAGGTGCTGGAACCAGCCGTCCCATTGTCGACGTTCACATCGATTCGCATGGCAGAGTACATGTGATGAGTCCACTTGCAACCGTTAAGATGATCGCCCAAGCAGCTATCGATGAACTGACGACCCGTCATGTTGGGGAAAATATCATAGTAATACGAACCGTAGTCAAGCAAGCTGTCTTCAGCGAAGACGCTGTAACCCAGCTCGTAGTCGATGCGATCGACAGCTTGAATATAGTTGAAAAGCTGAGCTCGAATTTCTTCGATGGACGCCAAGCGGTCAATCTCCTTTGCCAATGCCTTCAAATCCACGTCACCGGTAGACGGAAGATCATTGTTCGTGGCACAGCCCGTCATTCCAGTCAATGCTGCTGCTCCTGCGGCAACTGCAGCCCCTGCCAAGAAATTGCGACGATCCATTTTGTTAACCCCTTTCGTAGTTATTTGCTGGAACCTTTGTCCCAAGCTTCCCATGCTCCTGCTCCCTAAAAACTCTTGTTCGAACTTGGTCAATTCGTACTATCGATATGATGGGGCTAGCGAATGCCATCTCCAGCCCCATTCGCATTGCGCCGCGCCACCAAGCGGGAGGGGGAACTTGGTGGGCGGCATCGAAGTAGTTATGCAAGCGGTTCCAGCGTGACTACGTGCTGGCCGGCGATGCGACCGGAGGTGTAGGTCCAGCCGAGCGCCTGGCCGCAGCCGGCGTTCACCTTGCCCTTGAAGCCACCGACCATGTTGCCCACCGCGTACAAGCGCGGGATAACCTCGCCGAACACGTTGAGCACCTGGGTGTTAGTGTTCACGTCAACACCGCCAGCTGTATCGGGAGAAACGGCGATGACGCGACCTGCGAAGAAAGGCGGCTGCATCAGGGGCATTGCGCCCTGGCGACCCAAGGCATCGGCACCGGCGGCCGCACCTTCATTGAAGTCGTCGATAGTCTTCTTAAGCGTGTCCGCATCCAAATCAAGAGCCGCCGCTAACTCTTCCACAGTGTCGGCCTTGACGATATAGCCGCCGGAAAGCTCTTCCTCGAATCCATCGCTGCAGTACATGACAGGGCCGCCGAAATCAGCCGTCGCGTCCGCGAGACCCTGATCCCAGATGTTCCACACATAACCGTTCGGCTGCTTCCAAACATCGCCCACCACGTTCTCGGTGGGACGACCGCTCTCCAGAACGTGGCGCTGGCCGTCAGTAGAAACAAATATACCCGGCATGGAAATGTAGCCTGCGGAATTATCCTCAACCTTGCGCTCCAGACCAGGGGCCACATTGTAGGCGCACCAAGGATTCACCAGCTTGGCACCGAGCGCGCAGGCCATCATAATGCCGTCGCCCTGCTGCCACGGCGAGCCATAGGAGCCCATGACGGGGCGGTCGTTAAACATGCCCGGCATGGCCGGCGACATGAAGCTACGCACCATGTCGGCGTTGCGGGAGAAACCGCCCGTGTTCAGGATGACGCCCAGACGCGCCTTGATGCGCTGCTCCTTGCCGCCATCTGCGACGATAACGCCCTCCACCTCGCCGTCAGCGTTGGTCAGCAAACGCGTGACCTGGGTATCGAACATGAATTCCGCACCCTGCTCCTCGGCCTTCTTGCGCAGCGGCTCGGTGAAGCCGGCGCCGATGCCGTCGGCGTTCTGATGCATACGCGCCACAGCCGGCGTCACGTCAGTGTAGTAGTCGACCATGGTTCCCTGGGTCGACAGGCGATCGGTGGAAAGGGCCGCACCCTGCTCGGCCAACCAGTCGATAGTCTCGCCGGATTTCTCGGCATACAGGCGGCGCAGCTCGGGGTTCTCGAAGCCCTCGGCCACGGCCGTCAGATACTTGTCGAACTCCTCGACCGAATCATCGATGCCGGCCTCTTTCTGCAGCTTCGTGCAAGCACCCTGAATCATACCGGCGCACAGGGCTGAATTGGACATGGTGGCGCTGCTCATCACTTCGCACACGACAACTTCCTTGCCCGCCGCAGAGGCCTCAACGGCCGCAGCCAGGCCACCGCCGCCGGCGCCGGCGATCACAACGTCCACTTCTTTGTCCCACGCCGAATCGCTCGTGGAGCTCAGTTCCTGAGAAGCGGACGTTTGGGGCGCGCAGCCAACCATGCCGGCAAAAGCGGCGGCACCACCCATGAGGGCCGCGCCCTTCAGAAAGCTACGGCGATTGAGACCTTCGTTCAAATTCATGTTTCCCCTTTCCTTACATTAGTCGCCCTTCGGCACGACCCCATAGTGCGCTGGCGCCAGGCCGATAGCTAAATGCAAATGCGCGATTCTCTATCACGTTTCATGATGGCTGTTCGTGAAATCCGATATCGTCGTCTCGGACGTCGTGCTCCTGCTTTGCGCAACATGCGATAATGCAAAAAGCAAGGGAGGAGGTCCGCTATGAGAACCGAGTACTTGCGAGAGTTCGTCGTCTTCTCTCGCCACTTAAGCTTCACCGAAGCCGCCAAAGAGTTGTTCATCGCCCAATCAACGCTAAGCACCCATATTGCTGCGCTCGAAAGCGACGTGGGCTTTTCGCTCATCGATCGGAAAGCGGGCAACCGACTCACCGACAAAGGGGCCGTTTTCCTCGACGGCGCCCGAACGCTGCTGGACGGACTCGACGAGACGCTGGCACGGTGCCGAGAGATGGGCGATCCCGACGCCACTCTTCGCATCGCTGTTCAATATCCAACGCCCTCGTTCGCAGCCAAGCTCAAAGAGCGCCTATCCGTGCCCTTTGCTTTCGTCGAGCACGATTACCGGGATCCCATCTTCCAGCCCATCGTCAATGGCACGGCCGACATCGTGCTCGATTACGACTACACGCCTTTCGCCTCGCTCGTAAAGGAAGCGAGCGCCCTCGACCTGGTAACGAGAACATGCTTGGCCTTCCGCATGAGTATCAGCATGATGGCGTCGAACCCTTTGGCAAGCAGGCCCGCTCTTTCGCGCAACGACCTTAGTGGCGCGTCCATCATCATCAACGATGCCCACAATTACGACCGCATCCGCTATCTTTACGAGCGCATGCTGGGTGACAATCTGGATCTGCACTTCAGCCTGCAGCCTATCAACGGCATGAGCGGTCTGGCCTTCGCCACCTACGGCGATGGGCTGCATATTTGCGGGCTGTCCGAAAACCGCCACTGGTTCGCCGACCGCGCCGACGTGGTGCTCTTCGAAGAGCTCGACGGAAAGCCCTTCGGCATGCCCACCTCTCTCACGTATTCAGCTGACGCCAGCGATTGGGTTCGTGAAGGTGCAGCCATCGTTCTCGAGTGCATGGAGGCTTGCAGAAAGGAAAACAGACTTGCGAGCTAAGCGCTAACTGAATGCGCTAGACATAAAACTGATAAGTTACTCAGGCAGGTGGCGCGTAACTCTTTTGAAAATGTCGCAATAAACTCCCAGTTTCTTACGACATTTCGGATTATAGGAGGAAGACTGGCGCCTTTTATCACGACATCGAAACGCCCCGCGCCCTGCGACGATAGGCACAAATTGCCTGTTTTCGTTGCAATCACTTGAAACGAAAACTGTTTTCGTTGCATAATGTTTGCAACGATGAGACGTAAAGGCGGCCACTATGCGCGAAACAGCCACTCTTGAGTTTAAACAACAGCTGTCGAAAAGTTACCTGAAGACCGTCAGCGCCTATGCCAACTACGGCACGGGGAAGATCATTTTCG
>OLNI01000587.1_pt1 | contig 29596 bp, 34 predicted proteins | sample 1672921 | NCBI WGS metagenome assembly OLNI01 (sample SAMEA3136737, study PRJEB25190) | human gut metagenome | biome: human gut; feature: human-associated habitat; material: faeces | place: Austria | collected 2013 | reverse complement strand
TTTTTGTTTGTCAAGAACTTTTTTCAAGTTTTTTCAAACTTTTTCGATGTTCTTTTAAGTAATTCGCTCTCTCGTTGACAGCTTGTTTACTTTACCACACTCAGAAAGGATTGTCAACAAGTTTTTTGACTTTTTTCAAAGTTTTTCAAGTTGTTTCTTCAAAAGAATCATTTCTTTGTGACAGCCAGATTAATTTACCACTTTCTTCCGCCTCTGTCAACTGTTTTTTTTATAAATTTTTCAATAGTTTTTTCAATAAGTCTTTTTAACCTTTTTACACTCTTTTTCTAATAAACCGGAATCCCTCAAACATTTCAATCTCGCTGTTATGTGAAATTGAATCCCATCATTCCCCTCCTGTGTATTTATATTACTGTTCACGCCCTTCACAGTAACCTGGTTAAAATACATTCCAAATCACCTTCGATGATGGCATTTTGACCTGTATGCCTCAGAATTTTTGCTATACATGCCAAAACACCTTGCGGGATAGTAACCTGTGAACAGTAATGTATTCATTACAGACAGAAGAATAAACCATGGTCATTCCTTCCCATATGCGTTATAATACTATCAGACTTTCTATCACTATACACACTTCCCCATAACATGGGAGAAAGGAAAATTCCAATCATTTTATATATCTGATTGGATCGGATATTTTATATGGATTTTATAAAAGAAGCCCTGACTCTTGGCTTTGACAATGCTGCTGTTATTGATGTGAAAGACCTGGTATTCGTGCTGGAGTACCGGCAATTCTGCGAAGAAAATCTCTGTGGGAACTTTAATGTACTATCCTCCTGTCCGCCAGCATGCGGCACACCGGAAGAAATGCACCGGAAAGCGCTGAATTATAAAAAGGCGCTGATTCTTCAGACTGTTCTGGAATCCCCTGAAGAACAGTCTGATGTAAAAAAAGCAAAGTGCAACCATAACCTTCTTACAGAAAAACTTTATAAAAAAATGGCAGCTGACGCAGAAACTACTCCTCTGCTCATCAGCGCCGGGCCTTACAAACATTTTTCCTGTATGTCAGCTTACGGCATCGATGCCCAGAAAATGGCTGACGCTGCCAATATGCTGTGCTGGACACAGGACGAAAAAATACGTCTTTTTTCTCTGCTCCTGTTTAATCCGGAAAATTCATAAAATAATCGCCCTTACAGAACCACAGAAAATATAATCTGACATCTGTAAGGGCGAATCTTATTTTTCACAACTGCCGCCTGTACTTTTATTCTTTTACCTAAGTCCAGCTGCCCGTTTCAGCTAACCTGTTTACGCCGTCCGACCACCAGAAGATGGCTTTTTATCAGTACCGGACGAACCGCATTGTATATCACTGCAACAAGGATTACTGATATTACTGCATTGACGAATGTTGCCATTGCGCTCATCTTTGCCAGAACCTCTGCCATTTTCTGGGGCTGCCCAAGAATGTACTGTTTATAGAAATATCCAACCACCGGATCTGCCACCACATTAAAAGCAAGTCCGGCTACAGATGCCAGCACACTCCATTTAAACACATATTTTTTATCTGTACTCTCATTTATTTTTGCGATTTTATGAGCCACAAGTCCTGTAATAAGCCCAATACAAAGCTTTAAGACAAAGGTCTTCGGAGCGCCTGTGATATACACAGGATCCATAAGATCCGCAACCGTCATGCCAATGGCCCCGGCAAGTCCTCCATACCATCCGCCCAGAAGAAGCGCTCCCAGAACACAAAATGCATTTCCGATATGGATTGAAGTAGCATCGCCTCCGGGCACTGGTATTTTTATCTGAAGAAATGTAAAGGCTACATAGCAGAGCGCTGCAAGAAGAGCGGTTTCTGCAAGTTTTGTGATAGTGCTGTTCTGATTGTTCATAATAACTGCCTCCTCTTTTTTCATGAATTACTGATATCTTAATCGATATCTGTGCTTTTTAAAATACACAATTTTTATCTTTTTAAAGGGGACAGTTTTTATTATGGATTTTTTATATATTGTCCAGAATACCGGCAGCTTCCGGGGTGCGGCAGCTAATCAGATTTCCTGTGATTTTTATATTCCTTTTTTATAAAGATAAAAGGAATAACCTGCAGGGATCAGGAACACACAGGCAAGAAATGCAAAAAGCACCCACTTTGACTGCAGAAATCCATTGATCACAAAAATAGCTCCGCCCATAATAAACAGCCATGAAGCTACTCTGTGTGTACGGTTCCAGTTTTCTTCACTGTTCAGTGTCCAGGGAAGTTTGATTCCTACTGAATAGTTCTGTTTGATCTTATGCATATAATTTCCCATAATAACAAACATAATTCCCAGGAGTATGTTTACAACCATACCTGTGTCCACACTCATTCCCAATGCAGTTGCATAACTGATCAGATTTGTTACCACAGAAACAATGGGAATCATCCAGAGAATAGCCCGCATCAGTTTCTGGTTGATATTTTTACGTTTCGGATCTGCGCCGACCATAAATGCGCAGAAAAATTCAATAGCAAGTAAAAATAACGGCATTCCAAATACAGCTACAGGCTTGCTGGTCCATCCGTTTACCTGATTGTCACTGCCGAAATGTGTGGGGATCATATCCGGAAGCTGATCCCAGAAAATAATCCCAACTATGATAGGGCAAAGAATCATAAGGCTGGCAGCAAACAGTGTCCATTTGTATCTTTTTATCATAATAATCATCCCTCCAGTTTCATAATCTTTCCGGTCAAAAATTCTCTGCTGCAAAAGCAGCATTACTTCTTACTCTCCTTTTCTTCATCTTTTTCACCGGTGAGCTCTGACAGCCACAGCAGGATTTCTTCCACAACTGAGGTGTTCAGCTCATAATACACATAATTTTTTACTTTTGTTTCCCATACCAGATCTGCCTTTTTTAATACACTTAAATGATACGATATGGTAGCTCCGGTCATATCAAAATGGCTGCCGATTTCTCCTGCAGACATTTTTCCGTTTTTCAGAAGCTGCAGAATTTCTCTCCTTACAGGATCTGACAGCGCCTTAAATGTAGCTGCAAAAGACATTTAATCCCTCCTTTTCATGAAACTATTTAGAAATACTTCTAAATAGAATATACCTCTCTGTATACAAAAAGTCAACAGCTATTTAGATTTTTTTCTAAATAGGTGTTGACTTTTATGTTTGCTTCTGAATCCATATAAATAAAGCCCACAAGTCTCAATCACGTAGAGGGATTTGACAGCCGTATCTGCTGTGTCAGCTCATGACCTCCCTGCTGATACCACTGCTCTACAAAGGTTTCAAAATAGCTGACAGGCTTTTCTCCCATAATAATCTGAATAAACGTACTTGTTTCAAACTGGCGCAGGGATTGAGGGATTTCTCCGCCTGCATCATCCAGATAGCTTCTGACAGCCGGTGTATAATGCTTATCTACAAGAAGCCCTACTGCTGAAATTCTTGATTTGTATGCAGCCCAGTCTTCTGCAGTGTAATCTTTTCCGCTGAGATAGGAGCTGCAGGCCTGATAGTAGGACTGCTCAATGGCAGTAAGATTTCCCTCCGGATAGTTTCCATTCAAAGCTGCCTCAATATTTTCTGTCACCTGATAGGTTGCTTCGTTATAATCCACATTGATCACAAGCGGTCTTGCAGTAGGGTCCACATTCAAAGCAAAATATTCGTTTACCTCCCGGGCATCTTCTGCCTCATACCTGGTATAGTCAAAAAGAACGCTGATGATCTTCATCACGATTTCCGGATGCTCATAGCCCTTGCGGACTACCACATATTTATTATCCCTGAAGGATTCATAAACATTTTTATCTGCCAGCTCCTGGAGATAATAAGGTTCCCAGTCTGCTTCGCTGTTTTTCTCATAGCTTTCCATCAGCGGATTATTAGGAGTCCACCACAGTCCGAAAAAAGCTCCGCATTTTCCATTTACGACCAGATCTCTCAGATTATTAGGAGCGCGCAGGGCAAAGTTCCGGTCCAGAATCCCTCTGTCATACAGCTTATGCAGATAATCAAGAGCTTCCTTTGTTTCTTCTGTCAGAGATCCGTAAACAATTTCTCCGTCCTGACTGATCCATCTCTGAGGATTTGCCCCAAAACTGTCAAACACAGGATCTACCGAATAACTGGAGCTTGTGGTACCCACAAGATTTGTGTCACATGCCAGACCCACAGGAGTTTCTCCATCTTCCGTACCCATTCTGTTTTGTACAAAAGCATCTATGATCTCAAAAGCATCTTCAAGAGTTTCCGGCTCCTCCAGCCCCAGCTCCTCCATCCAGTCCTTTCTCAGCCACAGAAGATTCGGTCCGTGGTCGATCACTGTTTCCGGAACAGCCATCAGCCTTCCGTTGAATTTTCCGGAGTTCAGAAGGGCATCTCCATAGCTTTCATACATCTCTTTGATTCTTGGAGACGTACATTTCTCAAATACCTCTGTAAGATCCTCCACAAGATCATTTTCCACCAGCTCCTTCAGGATCTCCCTGTCTGTGACCACCATTATATCCGGAAGATTCTGATCCTTTACCAGAATATTTACAAGTTCACTGTAGCGCTCCTCTGTATCCATATATACGGTATCATTCTGTATGTTCAGCATTTTTCGAAGGTATCTGGTATAGGCATTATCCTCATACGTATCTCCTTCCGGAAGATTGGAATTATTGGCTCCGCTGATCTGGGCAAGAGTATAGGTTACAAGCTCCGGATACGCCCCGTAGGGTGTTGTTTCTGCCTTTTCCATTGCCCTTCTGTATTCTTCTGATACGTTCTGCCCGTTTTTTTCGTGAGATATTTCATGTTTTCCGCAGCCGCAGAATACACAGACCACAAGGAAAAACACAGCTCCCATTCTTTTAATTTTCATCTCTGTACTCCTCTTTTGGCACTCTTATCTCTACTGTTGTTCCCATTCCCGGTTGACTGAAAATACCGATAGAAGATTTTTTTCCATATAAAAGCTTCAGTCTGTCGTGAACATTTTTAAGTCCATATCCTTTTGCCTGATACGTTACCAGAGTCTTTGCTTTTTCCGGCTCCATCCCCGGTCCGTTGTCTGTTACTGAAAGAAGGATTTCCTTACCTTTATCCAGACAGGCAATACAAAGGATTTTTTCTCCGTCCTCTTTTTCGTCCAGTCCATGCTCCAGAGCATTTTCCACCACCGGCTGCAGCAGAAGCTTGGGTACCTTTTCGTTTTTTATGGAAGAATCCGTGTCCCACTGTACGAAAAATTCATGATTATGCATTACAAGCTGGATTTCCAGATACGCTTCTGTGTTTTTGATACAGCTTTCCATGGTCACCATATCCTCGCCGCGGCTGAGGGCTGTTCTGTAAAACGTAGAAAGAGCCAGCGTTACCTTACTTATCTCCTTCTGATTGCTCCTGATCGCCATCCAGTTAATGGCAGACAGGGTGTTATAAAGGAAATGTGGATTGATCTGAGCCTGAAGCGCTTTCAGTTCAAATTCCTTCAGGGCGATCTTATTGACATAAACCTCATCAATAAGACGATTGATCTCATCCATCATTCTCCGAAAGCTTCTGATCAGGATTCCCACCTCGTCCTCACTGTCACTGGATACCACAACCTGCCGGCTGCCATGATTCACCTGATCCATATTGGCAGTCAGCTCTTCGATTTTTCTGGTAAATAATCTGGAAAAAAATGTTCCAAGCACAAAAATAATCACACCACAGATACAGATCAGAGGAATTTCTTCCAGAAAAAGTCTGGACACTGCCCCGGAAATAGAAGCCTTTGACCGGAAAAGATAATACTTCCAGTTGTTTTCCCTGCTGGCACTTTCTGTCCATGCGCACTCTTTTTTCACTGCTTCCAGCGCCTCCCCGGGACGTGCGCTTTCTGACTGAATATCGGGCAGGGCTACATCCTGATACAGAATATTTCCTTTGGGATCCACAATCATTCCGCCGGTTTCATCCTCTGTAATATTGTCAAAGGCCTGAAAGATTTTATCATAATCCAGAGTAATACACAGTACAGCCTCTAATTCCTTTCTGTCATATATGTTCCGTACTGCTGCAACTTCTTTCCGTTCTTCGTTCACTACCCACTGGATTCTTACATCCTCCTCAATACTTTTGCTCCACCACTCTTCCTGGATTTTTTTAAGCGGAACAAGAGTATATTCATGTTCAACCCGGATGCTGTCCGCAAACAGCTGAATCTGTTTAATGGCTTCATGATAGGATTTTGGCACTGAAAGGAGGGGATCCGCCACCTTTGTATACTGCTCATATGCCGTATAATTATCCATGTTCTTTTCTTTGATAATCTCCTCAATATCCGGAGAATATGTAAGATAATTAATCAGACTGGTGTACACAGCAACCTGACTGTCAATGTTTTCCCTTGTCTGTTCCAGAATGGATTCCATATCCTCCATTTCCCTCTGACGGACAAAGGAGCTCATACGCATATGGCTGTACAGAGCAAGAACTGTCATTGGAACAAGACTTGCTCCTACCAGAAGAAGTGTCAGTTTGTGACGGTACTTCATATTTTTAATGATCTGATAAAGCTTCCTCATCCTCTCCTGTTCCTTTCCTGTAGGATTCCGGACTGCATCCGTAATATTCCCGGAAGCTCCGGCAAAAATAAGACACATTGGCAAATCCCACATTTTCGCTGACCTGCGCCACCTTCATATTTGTATTTTTCAGCAGTTCTTTTGCTTTTTTCATACGAAAAACACGGATATACCGGTTCAGATTCATACCTGTTTCCTTTTTAAAAATAAAGCTCAGATACCCGGATGAAAGATATACCTTTTCCGCAAGAATTTCCAGACTGAGATCTTCCGCATAATGCTGATAGATATAATTTTTTACTGCAGCCACCTCATTCCTTGATTCACTCATAGATCTTTCCAGAAAGCTTTCGTACTCGCGGATGTTCTCTTCTGTCACCTCCAGAATCTCCATAATGTTTCTGCAGTTATATAAACGGTCAATTTCATGTTCAATTCTCCGTTCCCCCGAAAACTGATCCTCCTGAAAAAGCTCCTGTATCACATTGGAAAACACAAACTTGATATACATGGCAGAATATTGAGTATTATCGCTGTATTTTTCCTTCAGACACTGATAATGCTTTCTGAGCTGCTGGATATCTTTCCTGCTGACGTCTTCCGAGATCAGCTGCAAAAGTCTGGAATCCTGCACCTCCTTTACTTCCATATTGAGATGCTCCTCATCATTGGAATAAATATGCTTTTCCGGATGATAAAACTTTTCTTCCATCTGCTGCTCCAGCTGACTCATGATCTCCGTCAGACATTCATATCCGTCAAACTTTCTGCTGACCGCCAGATAAAAGCTTTCTTTATAGGTTCTTTTCAGAAACGTATAAATATGGTTTGCCACAAGGCTGTAATCACAGTAATGATCCTGAAACAGAAGCAGGGACTGCCGGTTGTTCAGGTTCAGATAAAAGAACACCCGTCTCAGCTCCTTCTGGAGCTCCGTGGAAAAATTTTCCTCAGCTGTATCAAAAAATGACATATCCGATTCGATCAGGATCGCACAATGCCAGCAGTTCCACTTTTCCAGGTCGATCATTCCTTCTGATCTTTCCAGAATGTCCTTTTTTCCTGTATAAAAATAGCTTTCCAGAAAATATTCCTGAAGGAAGTCCTGTTCCTTTTGCTCTCTGGTTTCCTTTTCTTTTTTCTTCAGAATATTTTTTCTGATTGTATTTATGATCTTATGAAAGCTTTCCGGCTCCACCGGCTTCAGCATATACTCTGTAACCCCATAGCGGATCGCTTCCTGGGCAAACGTAAAATCACTGTATCCGCTGAAAATCACAACCTGAAGGCCCGGTTTCATTTCTTTTGCCTTTGAAGTAAGCTCCAGGCCGTCCATATGCGGCATCTTAATATCCGTAAGAAGCAGGTCTGTCTCCTCATTTTTCAGAATCTGCAGTGCATCTCTTCCATTGGAAGCTTCTCTGATATTCCACTCTCCCTCCTCCATGGCAAGAAGATATTTTATCCCCTCTCGTTCCAACTTTTCATCATCTACGATCAGCACTTGTATCATATTTTATTATTCCTTCCTTTCAGCCATTAAAAATCTGACATCCGCTTTATTGTATCATTCTCAAACAGCCCCTACAAGGATACCGGTTATAAAATATCCTAAAATATAACAGGGGATGCTGAAGTTTCCTTACAGCACCCCCACAAAATCTTTTCAAAAGCGATCAGCCCTTTACCGCTCCGGCTACCACGCCTTCGATAATATATTTCTGGCATACAAGATATACAATAATGATCGGAATGATATCAATCATGATACTTGCCATCATAGGTCCCATCTGTACATGTCCAAAGCTGCCTCTGAAATACTGGACTGCCATGGGAATGGTACGATACTGCTTGATATCAAGAACAAGCGTAGGCAGAAGGTAGTCATTCCATACCCACATCAGTTCAAGGATTGCAGTGGAAATAATGGTTGGTTTCAAAATTGGTATCAGAATCTGGAAGTATACCTGCAGAGGACTGCATCCGTCAATAAGCGCCGCCTCCTCAATTTCCAGCGGAATTCCTTTTACAAAACCTGTAAACATAAACACAGCCAGCCCTGCTCCAAATCCCAGATAAATAATGCAGATGCTGTACGGACTGTTCAGTTTCAGGGTATCTGCTGTCTTTGCCAGAGTAAACATTACCATCTGGAAAGGAACTACCATACTGAACACACACAGGTAATAAAACAGCTTGGAAAGCTTTCCGTTTACACGGACAATATACCATGCGCACATAGAACAGCACAGGAGGATCAGAACTACTGACATCACTGAAATCACAAGACTGTACCAGAAAGATTTCAGGAAATCCATCTGTGTTACGCTGGCAACAAAGTTTGACAGACCATTCCAGGTTTCTTTGTTTGGGATACTGAAAACCGTAGATGTGGTAATTGCTGATTCCTTTTTTAATGAGTTAAAAAGAATCAGAGCAATGGGATACATCCACAAAATAGAGATGACTGCCAGGATAATGGTAGCTACAGGATTCTTTTTCTTATTTTCCATTACTGCTGCACCTCCTTGGATGATGTTGCTTTAAGCTGGATCAGTGCAATGGCTACTACAAGGATAAAAAATACAACTGCCTTTGCCTGTCCGATTCCTTTCCACATAGGTCCGCTGCGGGCATAGAAGGTATCGTAAATGTTCAAAGCAAGAAGCTGTGACTGTTTGCCCGGCGCTCCGCCTGTAAGAGACAGGTTCTGGTCAAACATCTTGAATCCGTTTGTCAGTGTCAGGAAAGTACAGATTGTTACAGACGGCATGATCATGGGAATTTTGATCTTAAAGAGAATCTGTCTGGAAGTAGCTCCGTCAATCTGCGCCGCTTCAATAAGATCTGGTGAAACGTTGTTCAGTCCTGCCACATAAATTATCATCATATAGCCGATCTGCTGCCACATCAGAAGAATCAGCATACCGATAAAGCCGTTTTTTGCAGACAATGCCAGAAGCGGCTGTCCCCACATAGAAAGAAGTCCGTTTAAAAGTGTCTGCCATATGTATCCAAGTACAATACCGCCGATCAGGTTTGGCATAAAAAATACCGTACGGAAAACATTGGTTCCTCTGAATCCCTTTGTCAGCGCCAGAGCAATAGAAAATGCCAGCACATTGATCAGAATACTGGAAACAAAAGCAAATATTACAGTCAGCCAGAAGGAATGGCTGAAGGTTTTATCCAGAAGCAGTTTGGAATAATTGGCAAGTCCTACAAAGGTTACGTCCTGTACAGTTGTAAATTTGCAGAATGAAAGATAAATTCCCCATATAAACGGCCAGAGAAATCCGATTATAAAAGCGGCCAGTGTAGGCAGTACAAAAACCGGCCACCATTTTTTGATTGTTTTTCCTACCATCTTGTTCTCCTCTTTCCCTTATACGCAGAAAGGGGGCTGCCGCATGTTCTCGTTCCCGGTGGAGGTTCCGCCAGGAGCGGGTTTGCAGCGCCCCCTTTCCAGTTACATTTTGTTCAATACGATTATTCGGTCAGAGCTTTTTCCATTGCCCAGTTGTCAACAAATGCGCTTACAACATCGTCCCAGGAGCCAGTTTCTGCCGCATAAGCAGTCAGTGCGGTTCCCACACCATTTTTCCATTCCTCAGACGGCATGGTTGTAAAGTTCCATGATACAGGAGTAAGTCCTGCTTCTGTATTTTCAAGATCCTGTTTTACAAATACATTGGTAGGAGCAACTGCTGTTTTGAAAGGAATTGTGAATCCCATATCTTCTGCCATGGATTTTGTACCTGTCTCAGAAGTTACACACCAGTTCATAAAATCAAGAGTTGCCTGAATATCTTCTTCAGAAGCATTTTTATTTACGCACCAGTAGTTCTCTGTACCTGTAGCAAGACCCTGATTTTCATCATCCACACCAAAGTAGATCGGAATCATTGCAAGCTCTTCATCGCTGAAGGTTTTTGCAAGCTCTGCATACTCCCAGGAGCCATTCTGATAAAATACTGCTTCGCTGTTTACAAACTCATTTCTGGAGTCGTCTGCTGTTTTAGCGGAAAGCTCTGCAGGATCACAGGTGGAATCTGTAATGTAAAGATCAAACAGATTCTTGTAGTTTTCAAGGTAAGTACCTTTCAGTTCAGCTGCGTCATCCACGCCCTCGTCTTTATATTCATAATAAATCGGAAGGTTTGCAAGATGTGTCTTAAATCTCCAGTCAGAGGAAGCATCCATACCTGCGGAAGTAAAGGCGCCTTTAATTCCCAGTTCATCTTTTTTACTCTGGATATCATCTGCAACCGTCTTTAACTGATCATAGCTCTTAATATCATCAAGTGTATAGCCTGCTTTTTCAAGAAGAGTTTTGTTTACGATCAGGCCATAGGATTCAATTACATAAGCGATTCCCGGTACGCTCTCTCCGTCCTTCAGCGCATAGGCATCAGAAGTAAGCTGAGAATAAATTTCAGAATCCTTCAGATCATAGCAGTAATCCTTCCAGTTTTTAAGACCAACAGGACCGTTTACCTGGAAAAGAGTAGGAGCATCACTTTTTGCCATTTCAGACTGAAGTGTTGTCTCGTACTGACCGGATGCTGCTGTAACAACTGTTACCTCTGTTCCTGTTTCTTCTGTGTAAGCTTTTGCCAGATTCTGCCATGCTTCATCAGCCTCTGGTTTAAAGTTCAGGTAATATACTTTTCCTTCGCCTTCTGCCATAACAGGAACTGCCGGAATCATTGTTGCTGCCATCAGTGCAGCCATACCCATTGCTGTAAGTTTTTTCATTTTCATGTGATATCCTCTCCTTTTCTATAAAATGCAGCTAAACATGTTACCCGTTTGATTTAACCTGCTTTTATTATAGAATTGAGAATACAATTCTTCCATGATAAAAATTCAAGAAATATGTTTGTTTTTCATGATATTTAAAAATATCAATATTTCTGTATCAGATCATTCCTCTTCTGATTCTTTTTCTGCCTGTTTTCTGTAATATTCTTCTGCATCTGAAACAACCGGTTCTGGATCTTCCTGCCTGAAACCTGCTGTTTCCGGATCTTCCTGCTCATCCTTTTTTTCTGATTTCTGTTCTAAAACTGTTCTTCGGTCACTCCATGCAGTATACTCCGGTTCCATTTCTGTCTCTCTGCCGGCTTCCGATTCTTCTGCTTTTATCTCAGCTTCCTTCATCTGCTCCACAGCTTCTTCCACAGCCTCTTCAGCCTTTTTCATTCCCCGGCGGATCAGTACAAGAAATACAAAATCCACCACACCGTTTGCCAGCATTACACATCCAGCAAAAATCACTGTATATTTGATCATGGTAAAGGGATTAATAACCATGGCAATACCAAATCCTATAAAAATAAGACTTCCTATCAGAAGAATTTTCCATTCCCCTCTTCCTGCTTTTTTCAGGCGCAGGCTTCCTTTCAGTACCCACACGGAATCTACAAGCACAAAGGTTCCAAGGAGAACCGGAAGAAGCTTAATCACGATCTGCGGATTGTAAAAAAGAAAGATCCCGATCACCAGAAGCATTCCCCCTGAAAGCAGATCCAGAAGTGTGGCGTTCATTTTCTCCAGCACATAGATCAGAATATGGTAAATTCCTGCCAGTATCAGAAGAATCCCAAACACAAATTTACAGATTGCATTTACCGCGTCCACAGGCATCAGCACAAAGCACAGACCAAGGAGCGTGTACAGAAGTGAGGTTACAAGCTGTCCTTTTAAGATCCTGTTAATTTTATTCCACATTAAATTCAGCCTCCTTTCATCCAATGGCTCCTTATCAACTGCCCGGTTCTGCTTTTTTCAGATTTTTTGTATTTTTTTCCACCATTTTACGGGGAACCATGATCTGATGTCCGCAGCCGATACACTTCAGTCTGAAATCCGCACCTACACGCAGGATCTCCCAGTCTCTGCTTCCGCAGGGATGACCTTTTTTCAGTGTCACAACATCTCCTACCTCATAGATATAACCCATCTGCTATTCTCCTTTTACTTTGATCTGTGAAAAAACCTGTCCAATCGGCTCTTTGATCAGAAGATCCGCGCTGCGGTCTCTTGGTGTGGGAGCCTTATTGATCACAATCAGACATTCTCCCCTGAAATAATCGATCAGGCTGGCAGCCGGATAAACGGCAAGAGACGTACCTCCTATGATCAAAACCTGCGCCTGGGAAATTGCACGCACAGAATCTGTCAGGGTCTGCTGATCAAGGCCTTCCTCATAAAGCACTACATCCGGCTTGACGATCCCCCCACATTCACAGTGAGGCACGCCGGTGCTGTTTTTTATGTAAGAAAAATCATAAAATTTTCCACATTTCATACAGTAATTCCGATACACGCTTCCGTGAAGCTCCATAACTCTTCTGCTTCCTGCCATCTGATGAAGATTATCTATATTCTGTGTGATCACCGCTTTCAGCTTGCCGGCTTTTTCAAGCTCTGCCAGCTTCAGATGCGCTCCATTTGGCTTTGCTGAATCACAAAGCATTTTATCTCTGTAAAATTTATAAAATTCTTCCGGACGTCTCATAAAAAACGTATGACTTAAAATCGTTTCCGGCGGAAAATCATATTTCTGATTATAAAGACCATCTACAGATCGAAAATCCGGTATACCGCTCTCTGTGGAAACACCTGCGCCGCCAAAAAATACAAGATTCTCGTATCTGTCTACTATTTCCTGCAGTTTTTCAATACTGTTCTGCATAGCTTTCGCCTTCCCTTCTGCCTGTTCAGCCTGCCGGTTCTGCATTCACCTGTTTTCCCTGCACAACAAATCTGGTCGCTTCATTTCCTGTACAGGTGGAAAGTGTAACAATTTTGTCCTTGACCGTAAGCTCAGTGGCTTCTGTTTTAATCTCTGAATATCCCTGAATCGTATTCAGGTAATTCAGGTATTCTTCCCCCGGTCCCTTAAACAGGGTATAGGTATCACTGTTTACTCCTGTTGTATATGCAGAAATAATTTCATAGCGGTAATTCTTTTCCGGGGTAAGGATCCAGAAATATTTACTTTTTTCATAGGTGGACTGATCCTCTGTAAATTTTTTCAGATTTCCAAACATGGAACCGTTTTTCATATTGTGACCATATATTAATGTGTTGCAGTCACTGAAGTCACTACTGTTCTCATAGTCCACAAAAATTGTTCCTGCAAAGTTGTAATTGTTTTCGTATGTGGTATGAAGATAGGTTTCATTATCATCCCCCTGTACCACAGGATAATTGATATTATCCAAAGCTTCTATATAGATCCAGCCTACCACATCCGGATTTACACTTTTCAGCGTATCAAAATCCACCGATATCGGCGGTTTTGGTTCCGAAACCGCATCCACCAGTTCTTCGTCTTCCGGAGCTCGGTCTGTTACTGCCATCTGCTCAATATGGTTGTACTCATCTGTTCCTTTTTTGTACTCTGTATAAATATGAAACAGATTATATGCTGCAAAGCAAAATACCGCAATTGCAGCGATCAGAGCCAGGGTCAGCAGCAGATCTCCTTTCTTTTTCTTCTTTCGCCTCGGTTGGTTTGTTCTTTGTTTTCCCATAAATCACACTCCTGTATTTTTTATGTTCAGTAAAAAGTTTCTGAGAATTTCCGGCAACCAGCTTTCTCCAGACTATTATAGCACATCTGAGCCTTGTTCTGTAGAACAAAGACAACAGTTTTTATGTATCGTGTTCTAAAATAAAAAGAGTGCCCTTCTCAGACACTCTGATTCTGTAACAGGAACCGAACTTAAACCTTCTTCCCCTGATTATTGTTTTTTATTTCTTCTGATATTAGAAGTTATTGCCGATGTGGGGCATACTTTTATACACTGACCGCAGCGGATACACTCCATATGATTCGGGCTTTTTGAGGGATCCACCTGCATTTTGCATATCTTTGCGCAGGCTCCGCAGTGTGTACAGGCTTCCTGATCCACTCTGTATCGGAATACAGAAATCGGCTGAAACAATGAATACACTGCTCCCAAAGGGCAGATATATTTACAGAACGGCCGGTAAATAATGACAGAAAGAATAATGATCACTGCCAGAAGCAGATTTTTCCATGCATAAAGCCATCCTATTGCGCTCCGCATTCCCTGATTAAGAAGCACCAGAGGAACGCCGCCCTCCAGAGTTCCTGCCGGACAGATCAGCTTGCAGAAAAACGGCGCCCCCTGCCCCAGAAGATCCACCACAAACATGGGCATCAAAATCACAAAAACAATAAAGATCACATACTTCAGCTTACGAAGAAGCCTGTCTCCCCGGAAGGTGCTGATTTTTTTTGGAAAGGGAATTTTGTGAAGCAGATCCTGGATCAGCCCAAAGGGACAAAGCCAGCCGCATACAAATCTGCCGAGAAGCGCTCCCACAAACATCAGGAAACCAGCCACATAAAACGCCAGTTTAAAATTCCAGCTTCCCACCACCGCCTGCATCGCCCCTATGGGACAGGCCCCCAGAGCCCCGGGACAGGAATAACAGTTCAGTCCCGGAACACAGAGATTTTTAAGTTTTCCCTGATAGATTTTTCCTTTTGCAAAACCCACCAGATAGCTGTTTGTCAGGAAAGCCCAGAGGATCTGTACTCTGTGGCGTCCCCATTCGTTTGTACGTTTTTTCTTATCCAATGCCAATACACTCCATGCATATATTTACTGCCTTTTCAAAAACAACCGCCATTTCTCCCCGCCAGATGCCGAATATCATAAACGCGGCTCCCAGGATCAGAATGACAATGCCCAGAAAAAAAGCTGTTCTCTCTGAAATTCTCGCAGAAAAAGACTGTTTTTTATTTTTTCTGTCCATCTTCCTTCTCCTGATCTGCCTTAAGACCTTCCAGCTCCGTATTTACAATTTCTTCCCACTCTTCCAGACTGCGGCTTCCACTGTAGGTTTCTCCTACAATATTGCCGTTTTTGTCCACAAAAAATGTTTCCGGAAATGCCTGTACATAAGCCAGACGTCCGTTCATATATCCGGAGTCCGGAAGAAGGAACGGATATTCTGCCTTTGTCTTCTCTGCAAGGATCTGAGCCTTTTTAATCCCCTCTTCATCTTTTTCGGTTCCCTTTACCGCATCCATTACAATGCCGATCACCTGAACCCCTTTGTCCTTCATCTTTTCATCAAGCTCCGCCAGATAAGGAATTTCATTCACGCATGGACCGCACCAGGTAGCAAATACATTGACCATGGTAAAATCTGCCTCCTGGAAAACAGCTTCTGTATACTCTTCTCCGTTAATATCCTCTGTGGTAAAGCTTCCCACAGAGTCGCCTTCTCCCATTTCTTCTTCATTATAAGAAACCATTCTGGTTATTTCTGTTTCTATTTTTTTCAGGGATGCAGTCAGATCTTTATCTGCATCTTTATTCATACTGAGATAATAAATATAATCTCCATCCTCACTGACACCTATTTTTTCATGCTCTGTACAGCCGGTAAGCTCGTCCAGCTTTTTTTCCAGGTCTTTATGATAGGTTCCGAGAGCGCCTATTCGTGAAAGCCCTTCTTTCCACTGTGCATATCCGTCTCCCGATTTATCAACCTCCGCCTCTCTCTGCTCTTCCGTCATAGTGCTCCAGCTTACCTGCCCGTATTTCAGTTTACTGCCATCCTCCGTAAGCTCTGCATCCGGAAGCATAACCACCTCTTTGCTTTCCATTTTCTTCAGAAGTTCCTCCGGAAGCTGAAAGGACAGTCCCATGTCCGCATAAGAATAGCTTTCCTGTGGCTGAAGAACATAATCCGAAGGACTCACCGTTCCCTCAGCGTCAGCCTCCGTCTGCTGCTCCTGTGCTTTTTCGTCTGTTTTCTGTTTCTCTTCCTTTTTTTCGGAGGCTGCCCACACCTGAGCCGGGGCAGTCCATCCCCCGGATAAAGTTCCCACAGCAAGAGCCCCCGCCATCATCCACGCACAAAAATTTTTATCTATCTTTCTCATTCAGATATAACTCCTCCCATTTTTTGTATTATCATACTATACGAAACAGAGTCATCTGTAAAGAAAGATTTTATCTTTTACACTTTGTTTGTATAAAAACTCACTAAATTTCTGATTATCTTTTCATAAGTTGGTAAATGCCGATGTATCCCGTATTTTCGGGCTGTATGGGCATTTTCCTTTTGGAAGATACCTCGCATAAGCTGGCATTTACCAGCATGAAAATGCAACCAAAAGTAGTAAATAAGTAGTAAGATACATTTTCGATATTAAGAAGCCAGCCTTTCCAACTCTGCCTTTGCAGACTGGAAAGTACCGTGAGCATAATACCCTAATGTCATGGTTATGTTTGCGTGTCCCATGATGTATTGCAGGGTGTTAGGGTTCATTCCCTTATTTGCCATGTTCGTACAGTAGGTATGTCTGAATGAGTGGGGCGTGATGTTCGGCAACTTATCTTTATGAGTCTTGTTGTACTTCTTAATCAGTCCTCGCACCATACTTTCATAATTTCCTGCTACTTTTGGCAGTCCCTCACGGTTCAAGAACAAGAAATTGCTATAACCGTCTACAACAAGCGGTTGTGCTTTCCCTCGGTTCTTTAAAATTCTCTCAAGTGCTTGATATGCTCTTTCTGTCAATGGAAGCTCTCGCTTGCCGTTTTTTGTCTTAGGTGTGGAAATATAGTAGCCCACCTCTGTATCACGCAATAGCTGGTGGTCTATGTTAATCACACGGTTAAGCATATCAATGTGTGTTGTCAGTCCGCATAGTTCAGAAATACGAAGTCCCGTTTCCAGCAGAAGAATAACTTCATCACGATACTTGCTGTAAATATTATCCGTTTCCATAAATGCAAGAAGTTTTTCTTCCTGCTCTGGTGTCAAGATAACTTTAGGCTCTGTATCATCTTCCAGAACATCACTCAACTTGAAATTGAAAGGATTTTTTCTGATACAGTCGTCTTGTATCGCCATATAGAATGAAGCCTTTAAGGAGCGCTTATAGTTATCTATCGTCTTGTAAGAATAACCTTTATCATTCATTCTGATAGCCCATTCTTTAGCGTCAGACTGCTTGACCGTATCAATCACCCTCATACCCAATGGGTCATTTTCCAGTGCGTTCATAAGATACTGTCGTCCTAATTCTGTGTTTCGCTTGATGTTCTTTCTTTGATTGTTCTTCTTTGCATAAAGCTGGCAGACTGTCATTTTACCGCCGATAGTGTCGATACCGTCGTCAAGGTCTTTTTTTATCTGCTTTTCTTTTTCCCTCAACGATATATCATCACGTTTTCCAGCAGGTGTCTTGTCTGTGGGTACAAGTTTCCAAGCATATACAAACTGTGGCTTCCCGAATATATCGGTATATTTATAAACGTATCTTCCGTCTTTTCTCTGGCTCTCTCCAAGACGCAGGTTGCGTCCTTTACTGTCTTGTCTTTTCATTTTTGACATGGTGTAAAGCTCCTTTCCGTCATGGAATGAGCCGTGATACGCTACTAATATTATACCATATCTACGGCTCTAAGACATCAGATTTCGTCCAGTGTATCAATAATTTTTTCAAACTGTTTTCGCTTTATCTGAATACGGTTTCCATTGACAATAACCCAGCCAGAGTCCAAATTTTCCTCGGCAAGCCTACGCAACTTCTTTTCCCCAATACGAAAATATCGGGACGCTTCTTCTATACTAAGGGTATATTTTTCCCAAATCGGCACATCAGCATTGTTCATGTTGCAACACTCCTTTCTGTGTGTCTTATCGTAAGCAGACAGACGGCTTTGGAAAGCTCCGTTAGTATCTCAACTATTCCCATTCTTGTGGGCAGAACCGCACCATGCGGACGTATCATTATTCTGTGATAGCAGGTTATGGCAAAGCGACCATTCCACAAGTCGCTCTCGGATCACTGCGTGGGTCGCTCGCTTTCTTGTCGGAAAGGTCATGGCGTACAGTCCCCGTGGCTCGCTGTATCACAAACGTATCTGTCTGCTTTATTCAGTTTTCAAAGAGCAGTTGACGAAAGCATAAGCTTTCATGTATGAAAGCAGGAGCAGGGCAGGAAAGAGGATTTCATCAAATCACGCCCTACTGGTATCTGCTTATTCTTCTTCAAGTTCTATATCAATCTCAAAGTCCAAAATCATTTTGATTAAGGCTTCTCGAATACGTCCCTTTAATTCCATATCGACAACGATATAGACATTACTGTATTCATCATATAAAGGACGTAAACAGCATTTGGATATGTACGGGTCATAGAACGCCAGCAATTTCTCAATAGCGGTTTCGTCGCCGTCCATAGCTGATGAAATCAAATAATAAGACGGTTTCTTAAATCCTTGCTTCATTTTCTACTTTTCCTCCTTTAATAATTTTTTCATAGTGTCTAAAGCATGGTATCTGTTTCTGAATACTCCGCTTTGCGTGATATTCTGCAAATCTGCAATCTCTTTTTCTGTCATTTCCAAGAAGTAATACATCAGCAAAGTGTTACGCTTTCTTTCTGGCAGTTTCTTCAATGCTTCTGCCAGTTCGTCGTCAAGGATTTTAATATCCATGCCACACACATTAAAAATCGTGTAATCAGTTTCGTAGTCGTCCCATACAGCCAACTTTTCAACGACAATATCTGGAAGTTCACAAAATGGTACTTCTTTATTTTTTCGTCTTTTTAATTCCTGCTGGTAGTCCTTTACAACATGGCGGACAACCTTTTTTAAACAACTTTCAAAACGGCATTGAACTGTTTTCTGGAAGTCAGATGGTTTCATAATCTCACCTCCTTTCCGCTACGACGTGAAAAGTGTTTCTCCCTCTTTCCGCACCATATAGGGAATGAAAGGTGTGATTTAATGACCTCTTTTAAGAAAAAGTTGAATAAATCTGGGGGTAAAATAAAAACAGCCTGCTTGTGCGTTTCCACAAAAACAGACTGTTTTATAAATGTTATGAATATGAATTTTTAACTCATGTGTAGGGTGTGCTGATTGATGAACTATCCCACAACAAATATACGATTGAGAACAGCGTCGTGTTCTTATATGAGCAATCATAGTAAAGCCCCCTTAAACCAGAGCCATACCGTGATTTACCAATGAAAAAAGGACAGTTCTGGCAATATCCAAAACCGTCCCGTTATCATTTCAAGACGCACAAAAGCATATCATCAAGGAACGGTTTTTTTTTTATTTACCGAACACGATAATCACTTTTGAATTTTAAGTGCATAGTATATGCAGTTTTAACACATTCTAAATACTGAACATGAAGTATAAACTCATGTTAGGTGATTTAAAATGAGAAAAAATAAAGAAACACAAACGTATGATTTCAGACCGTTAGGACTGGCAATCCGAGAAGCAAGAGAGAAAGCAGGGCTTTCACGCAATGATTTAGGCGACAAGGTGTTCTATGGGGAACGCCATATTGCCGATATTGAAAATGTCGGTTCACACCCAAGTTTTCAATTATTCCATGATTTAGTTACCATGTTCAATATTTCTGTTGATGAATATTTCTATCCGCCAGAGAAAGTGGAAAAAAGCACAATCCGACGACAGACAGAAACATCACTTGACTTATTGAACGATAACGAATTGAAAATCATTCAAGGTACGATTGACGGTATCTTGAACAGCAGAGGGAACAAGAAGTAATCAAACTTTTTGTTTCCTTATTTTCTGCCTAAATCTCTTGTTTCGTTCGCCCTCTATTTACTGATCTGCTACGCAGGCAGTAAATAAAGGCTCTCACATTTTAAATCTTGATTTCTTTGTCATTGTATAAATGTATTCTTCTGGTGTAGGGCGTTTGTTTCCAAAGAGCTTTTTAAAATTTGCCTGCACCTCTGGGTCAGTGCTATTCATTTCATCATCAATGGTCGCTTGTATGTCAGCCCGAACATCAGCAACCGACCTACCGCCAGCCTTTGCCCCATTGTTAATAATTTTCTTTATATCTCTTTTTTTTAATCCTAGCATACAGTTAAATACCTCTCTTTTTCTTTGGCTCTGTTTTAAATCAATGTTGATATTTGATAGTTAAGAAAGTGGATATACAATGCATGTTCACTTTTCTCATATTAGTATTCAAATTCAATCTATTTTTTCTTTTTATAATCCAAAGCAAGACCAACAGCAACACCTAAGCATAGCCCTATGGGTATCTGCTTCAACACTACACCAAAGACAAGTCCTATTCCAGTGAAAAGCGGGAAGTAGTAATTTTTTTTATTTTTATCGTTAAATCCACCCATGAAAATTTCCTCCTAAATTTGTCACTTTGTAAATGTATTCTTCTGGCGTAGGGCATTTGTTCCCAAAGAGCTTTTTAAAGTTTGCCTGCACCTCTGGGTCAGTGCTGTTCATTTCATCATCAATGGTCGCTTGTATATCAGCCCGAACATCAGCAACCGACCTACCGCCAGCCTTTGCACCGTTTTTGATAATTTTCTTTATATCACGTTGCTTTAAACTTAACATTATAAATTTCCCTTTCAATTAAACCCCTATATACTTTCACATTGTTTTTTTAACCACTCATTTAAAAATAAAAGTTGTTCACAAGTATGGAACCAATGTTCACCATTTTTCATAATAGTAAACGAAGCATTATGGGTATTCACGAAGTTGTTTACGGTCTGAATATCTGTAAGATTGTCATTTTCGGCATAAAGTATTTTGGTTGGAACATTCCATTTGAGTGGATTATTTCTAACATAGCACAAAAACTCCCAAGAAAGAGTTTCTCCAAATTTTGTAGGAATTTCCTTTTGCTTTTGTAATTCTATTTCAGACACGTTCGCCCAATTCATCATAGTAAGGATAACTTTTTCCATATTCAATATCGGCGAAATGAATAAAGCTTTTTCTATACAGTAATTCTGTAGTGCATTCATTGCGAAATATGCGCCTATACTATTTGCAAGAATATATATCTTATCATATCGCTTACTTATTTCACTATAAGCGGCTTCTATTTCTTTCTTCACAATCCACGGCAAATAGTCATTATAATCAACTCCCACAATATCAAATCCTTTACAACTTTTTTGATACAGTTCAGCTTCCGTGTAGCTTCCCCCTTTGCCATGAATATATAATATTGCCTTTTTCAAATTCTTCTCCTCCTGTAAAACTAAGCTAAATTTTTGAAAAAGAAATCATCTAAACTTTGCTGTATAGTTATCGACAGTACAGGTATTCTATTCGATAACCATATCAGCATATCTTTAAAAAGTCATAAATACTTACAACTCATTGATTGTTTCAGTTACAGAAGTATTTTTTATTCTTCTGGTAGGGTTATGAACAGCAATGATAGACGCACCAACAACGAATATCAATATCACTATTAAAGAAACAACTGGAATGCTCCATACAGCATATGGAAAATGTGGTGTAATCAAAATATCATACAAAAATTTACTAATCAATAAACCAATACTACAACCCACAATACAGCCGACAACCGCATAGGTAAATGCTTCGGAAGCAATCATTTTTGTTATCTGTCGTTTATCCATACCAACAGCCCGCATAGCTCCATATTGTTTTATCTTCGCCGATACGCTCATGGAAATACTGTTCATAATATTTAGTACAGTAACAAGCGTAATGATTGCAAGAAAACCATACACAAAAGTAACAAAAGCCATATAGGTACTTGTTGTACGCTGTTCCCGTTTGTCATGGAATGTGGCATCATCATTTACAATCTGCCTGATTGCTGTTACATCTTTATCTGTTGCATTCTTAGTTGTCTGTACCATGATAAGAGAATAGTCTGCAATGCCTGTTATACGGTTAAAAGTTTCTCCAGATGTAATCAATGTCAGTTTACCGTTAGTGCTTCCGTTCTCACTGAACGGATTATACTTCAACATACCAGCGATTTTTAAGGTATCACTACCTACGGTAACGGTATCGCCTAGTTGTAAAGGCAGGCTCTCGTCATAAATTGTAAGAACATAGTTGCTGTTCCCATAGACTTTTGAAAGGTCACTTCCAGCTTTAAGCTGTTTATCTTTAGACAGGCATTCCAAATCAAAATCATCATAGGAAATCAAGTCTATCTTATCTGTATGATTAGAAATTTTTGCTGAAACGTCTAACAGACTTCTTCGTCCAAATACTTCTTTAACACCTTGCATAACGCTTATTTTTTCCAACAACGCAGGATCTATGGAATTTGAATTATCATTGCTTGAAATATTGATGTCAGAAGTATTTGAAGATTGTGGCATAAGATAGCCTACAAAATCAATTAAAACAGTAAAACTCAAAAACAAAATGATACTAAGTGCAAAAGACCCTGTCATAAGAATAAGGTTTTTCTTAGCAGATACGGCATGATGAATGCCAAGAGCCGTTTCAATCTTAAATATATGGGGATTGACAGGTTTGTTAATACTCTGTGTATTTTCAGCATTTCCCGATACCGCTGATACAGGCGACACTTTAGAAGCTCGTCTGGCAGGAGAGTTTGACGCAATCAATACTGTAATACCCCCAACAATCGTACCACATAAAATTCCAATTACACTCACGCCAAATAAAGGCATGGTCGAAAATTCTCCTGCGACACCATATCGTAAGAAAGCACATAGTCCCCATGTGATGATAATTCCAAACACAACACCAACTGGAACAGCAGTTTTGCACCAGTTGAGAGCTTCCAATCTGACAAATCTTTTTATCTGTTTCTTGCTCATACCGATACAACGCATCATACCAAAAAATTTTGTCCTTTGAGCTACATTGCTGTTGATACTGCTGGAAATCATCAATACACCGGCAATGAGTATCATTATAAATAACAGTATTGCTGCTAAATATAAGGTCTGTACCGTAGGGTTACTACTCATTCCTTGTAGAGCTTCACTTCCGTGCTTGCCGACCAGACGCTCCATTTCCATTCTAACCCCCATATCCGCCATACTGAAAACTGCGGTTACAAGGAATACTGCAAAAATAATACAGAGTAACGTCATACGGTTTTGTCGTCTGTGGACTTTTGCGGATATAGGAATTAAGCTAAGATAGCTTTTCATTTGCGACACCTCCCAAAATCCGTCAACACACCGTCAGACACCTGCAAGATACGGTCTGCTGTCTGTGCAATACTTCTACTGTGTGTAATCATAACAATCGTTTGCTCATATTTTTTTGCGGCTTCTTTAAGAAGTGTGATTACCTCACTACTGTTCTGGGTATCCAAATTTCCTGTTGGCTCATCAGCAAGGATAAGTGCTGGTCTTGTAATCAACGCTCGTCCGATTGCCACACGTTGTTGTTGTCCTCCAGATAATTGACTAGGCAAATGGTTACGGCGTTCTTTTAAATGAAGTACCGTCAATAATTCTTCTAAATATTTTTTATCTGGTTGTTGATAATCAAGCAATATAGGAAAGATAATATTTTGTTCAACGGTCAATTCTGGAATAAGATTGAAACTTTGAAATATAAACCCAATATTCCTACGACGAAAGACAGTTAAGTTTTGCTCTTTCATTTTGAAGATGTCGTTTCCGTCAATATATACTTTCCCAGATGTGGGAATATCTAAAGCACCTATCATGTTCAATAGGGTACTTTTTCCAGAACCAGACTCTCCTACGATTGCGACAAATTCTCCTTTTGGCACGGAAAATGAAGCGTCCCTTAATGCGTGAACAGCCGTATCTCCACTGCCATAAGTTTTAGAAATTGATTCTACTTCTAATAAATTCATTTCATATACACCTCTTTCGATTTTATATGGAAAGTCTAACACGCCAACATTACTCCAACACGACAATAAGCCTACAGTTTTGTAGGAATTAAGAAATCCATTACAAATGTCGTTCCAACATTTAATTCGCTATCTACTCTAATTGTTCCACCATGAGCTTCAATAATAGATTTTGCAAGTGATAACCCAAGACCAACTCCCTGCGTGTCTTTAGAAAATCGACTGCGGTAAAATCTTTTAAATATGAAATACAAATCTTCCGGGTGAATACCACAACCATTATCTTTTATGATTATCTGAACGATTGACGCAAACTGTTTCCATTCAATAGAAACAGTGTTACCTTTTTCTGTATGGTCAATCGCATTTTTTACAATATTACTGATTGCTTCCATAAACCAATTACGGTCGCATAATAAAGTAACCGTGTCATCGCCTGCAAGTATCAATCTTTTTTCTTCTTGCTCAATGCGGTAATGAAAACGCCTTTCAACATCACTTATCATATCAGAAACATTCTCATTGTTTTTTTCCATTAAGACCGTGCCTGCGTCTAATTTTGTAATTTTCAATAGGTTCTGTACCAATGTTTCAATCCTATCTAATTCTTGTTCTGAAAGTGCAGTAAAATCTTTGATTGTTGATAAGTCTTTCGCTTCCTCTTGTATAATGCCGTGATAGACATTAAGAGCGGCAAGTGGTGTCTTTAACTGGTGTGAAATGTCTGAAAGAGTGTCCCTTAAAAATAATTTTGATTTCATTTCCTTTTCTGTATGGGCATTTAGGATTGATACTAAGGAATTGATTTCATGGAACAAAAGGTATAATTCTCCCTCATCGTTACATTCAATGCGTGAATTTTCATTTCCAGATGTATATTCTTTCATCTGTGTAATCGCATGTTCCATAAGTTTACTCTGGTTGCGAAAATACCAATATCCAGCTATTAAAATGAGCATACCCATGATAAGGGCAGATACCATGATATAGATTTCCGCATGATCTATCGGCAAAGCGATTAGAACTACGGAAATAAGAATAAATGCAATGATACTTCCCAATACCATAATAAAAAACTGTCTGATTTTCTTATTTACTAATATCTGCATAGTGCACCTCAATCCATAGTATTCCATTTATATCCCATGCGACGAACAGTTACAATCTTGTTCGGAGTGCTTGGCATATCCTCAATTTTAGTGCGAAGTCTGCGGATATATACAGTCAAAGTATTCCCATCTATATATTTTTCATCACAATCCCAAAGCTTACTTAAAATCTGTTCTGGCGATAGAACTATATCAGGATTTTCCATAAACAGGCACAACAGCTTATATTCGTTGGCAGTCAAATCTATCGGTATACCATCTTTATATACTCCTGATTTCAAAAGCTCCACCTTAATACCGTTTGAGCATAACTCCGTATTCTGTTGGCTGAAATTTTCACTTCTACGGAATAGGGCATTTATTCTGGATAGCAATACCGCCAACTTAAAAGGTTTTGTGACATAGTCATCGCCCCCTATGTCAAGTCCCATAATAATATCCATTTCCTCATCAGCCGCAGTCAGAAATAGAATAGGCACTTTTGATGTTTTTCGGATTTCTCGACATAAGTCATAACCGTTACCGTCTGGAAGTGATACGTCCAGAATAACCAAATCATATTTTCCGTCCTGCCATAGTTTATGTGCTTCTAAGACTGTTCGGACAATATCTACTTCGTATCCTTGTTTCTTGATAGCAAAAGATAGACCGTTAATTAAACTCAAATCATCTTCAACAAAAAATATATGTTTCATTCTTTAACACCGTCCTTTTCATATTTATGAATATACCGTTTATCAATGGGCTTTTCTGCGGTTTTGGGTATCAGCCACATACGGTTAATACGAATAACACCTTGAATACGATTATTAGAACATAATATTTGTACCCTACGCTCTGACAATCCCCATTTTTTTGCTGTTTCTTTAACACTCATATAATCAAACATAAAAATTCCTCCCTAATCTATAAGTCTGATTATAGTTCGCGATAGCGAATAATGCAAACAATATGATAAAGCTAGTTGAACAGCAGAAAAGTAACAATAGGACAGTTGCACTCTATACATACCTACATTGAAAAGCGTGCATATCTCATATAAAGAAATGCACGCTATAATCATTATCCTACAATCTTCCAATTGCTATCCTTATGTAACACAAGTGCAAACGGTGAAACTAAAGTTGTCTTTGTCTGATTGTCTATAAATTTCACGGCAACCTTGACCTTTTATAGTGCAGGGGGGTTAATACTGATTATTTGATTTACTTAGATTTTCACAATAAACCTCGATTGCTTTACTGAAAAATCCAGCCAGATTATCACGTCCAAATCTATTTATAAAATCTGTAAATCTTTCATCAGTAATATATAGAACACCCAAATAAGATAAAATTTGCTCATTACACTCATAAAAATGTTCAGAAATATATTGTTGCCATTCGCATACGATTGACTGTACTTCCGGGCAATCAGCAGAATCATTTTCATACATAGACAACTTTTCAAAAATACTTTGTGCCGTTGAATAAAAGTTCTCCATTTGTTCATTTTGGATTTTTTCTGCTTGTGGAGAAAATACAGTTTCAAACTCTTTGAATGCTTTTGTATTTTTCCAACGTTCCAATACTTCCGCTCTGAATTGTGCTTGCAGTTCAACTATTTTTTCGTTTGAAAATGCAGAAAATGTAAGTTCTTTTGCTCCCTCAATTTCTTTTTTTACAAGTGCAATCAACGCATTGATTCGTTCTTTTTGAGCTTCCAAAATTACCAAATGTTTATTTAATACGTCTGTACGGTTGTAATTCGGAGTATTAAGCAATTCTTTGATTTCCTTTAATGCAAATCCAACTTCTCTGAAGAATAAAATTTCTTGAAGTTTGCTTAAATCCTCGTCGGTATATTGACGGTACTTTGCTTTCGTTATAATAGACGGCTTTAACAGATCAATTTCATCGTAATAATGAAGTGTTCGAGCTGTAATACCAGTCAACGCAGCAACTTCATGAACAGCCATGGTTCTTTTATTCATTCCAAAAATCCTCCGTAGCGTCTTAAATTTCTTTGGCTGGCAATAATGTTGCTTCAACAATACTTTTTCCTGTTTTTTGCAAATAATGTTTTACTAAATGATAGCCACAAGCATATCCAGCACAATACGGCAAGCCAACTTGAGGATAATTTTGTAATGCCGCCATTTCATCACCATAAAGATAAGCATTAAGATTTTCTAATCCCTGAACATTTAATCCGTTATAAATAATAGGTTTAATACTTTCATTTAAAGTTTTTAAATCTGTCTTTGTTACCCAAGGACCTGCGTTATCTTTGCCATATAATGAAGTGGCAAAATTTTCTGCTAATCCCTCGCTAATCATCATTTCCCCAAGTGTAATATCGTTTCTCCATTTAATAAATTGAAAGCGCACATTATGATTTGTTTCGTGTGCCAATGCTACTGGAAGATGAGCTAAAGTATATTCATTCGGGATTAACCAAGAAAAAATATATCCCGGAATACCACCATCTCCACAATAACCGTCATTTAGTATGATATAAGGACTTTCGCTGTTTGCAAGTAAAATCGTGAATAGATACTCTTTGACAGGTAACTCTATTCCTTGTTCATTAAAGCAATTTAAAGACATTTTAATTGATAATTCACACTCTTTCCAAAGCTTATCATTTGAAATAAGGTCAATATTATGTTTTTGTGTTTCGTTTACCTGAGTTGGGGCGATATGTCCAAGCATTCCGCTTGCCATGATTACATCATACCCATTAGGTGTAGCAGCTTTCATAGGGACGCTATAACAAGCCCACTTTTTTTCAAATGGCAACATCAATTCATAACGATAAATATCATTTTTGTTTTTTAGAGGTGCTCTCATAATTTTTGAGTAAACATCATCTGAACGTATTGCAGATATTTTCATACATCTTGCTCCTTTCTTATTTTCTATTCCTAAGATAAACTATTACGTAACGTGAAAGTCAAGAGCCAATCTAAAAATATTTCAAAAATTTGAGCCTATTATAGGAACTATTTAAGTCAAATGCTTGTATTTCCTGTGAATATTTTTTGTTTTTTTATCATACCGGAGAGAAAAAGGAAAATAAAAATAGTTAAATACTTACTAAAAAGGGAATGCCTAATAATAACAAATGCTAGTATAGACTTTCCCTTTTGATGAATGATTAGTAGACAGCTACAATCTTCCAGTTGCTATCCTTATGTAACACAAGCTCAAACTGTGATACCTGCGTTGCCTTTGTCTGATTGTCTATGAATTTCACGGCAATCTTGACTTTCACATTGTCCCCGTCCTTTGTGAAGATAGGATTGACTAATTCAGAATAGAGGTAGTCTCTGCCGATAGGTTCAAGTACATTGCCAGCTACATAGTAGGCAAGTTCCTTTTCTGTGGCTGTCGGATACAGCTTAAAGAATGTTTCTAAAAATGCCGTAGCGTCATTCACTGTATCAGCGTCCACGCTTGCGTCAGCTTCTTGTGCCTTTGGTTCATAGGTTGATTTCTCAACTGCTGGTGCAAGGGTCGGGTTCTGCACGATTACCATATCGCCGTCTTTATCCACATGGACTTTGACGGTGTAGGTTGCCTTGACATTATTTGTCTGTTCGCCCTCTTTTATCTGCTGATCTACTTCGTAGGTAGCGATAAAATCGTCTGTTCCCGACTGTTCTATCTCCCAAATCAAAACATTTGTAACTACGGAGCTGGTCGGTATATCTGTTCTTATGGTATCAAGGTTCAAGTCCTGCAATTCCTTTGTCAGATAGTTGCTGATTGCCTGCGTCCTTGCTTCGATAGCTTCCTTGCTGTTATCCCATGTGTAGTAGGACTTGCAGAAGTTCTTCACGAAATTTTCAATCCCGTTGGTGTCATTTAATCGAAGCTGAATGGTTTCTGTTTCATGTACCGTGTGCATATCAATAGCGGTAAAGTTCTTATACACTCCAAAGCTCACACTTGCGATAAGCACTACCCATAATGCAATCACAGATTTCTTATGTGTGCCTACTTTGACAGTACGCACCTTTTTTTCTTTTACTGGTTTTTCTTTCTTTTTAAACATGGTTTCCAATCCTTTCTACTGTTTTATTCTTCCAGCACCTATCAAGTGCTGTTGCCAATATGAATTATTAAGGTTGGCATATCCGATAGGGTCGCCTGCATGATACATCTGATTATTTCCTACATAGTAGAGTAGGAAAGCACCGCCTTTCCCTATTTCTAAGGTAGGTTTGTGCAGTCCTCTCCCCGAACCGTGCTTGCATTTCTCAATGCACACG